>OGYD01002042.1_pt1 | contig 13980 bp, 14 predicted proteins | sample 1576441 | NCBI WGS metagenome assembly OGYD01 (sample SAMEA3541537, study PRJEB24748) | human gut metagenome | biome: human gut; feature: human-associated habitat; material: faeces | place: China | collected 2012 | reverse complement strand
ATCAAATTTGGAATCCAAAGGCATCTGGTGAAAACGACCCTATATATTATCTTGATTTTGGCACGACTACTTGTAAATTCTCATACGCTGCGAGTTCCGGTTCGGTCAGATTTGGTGATGAAAATCCTGAACTGTTTAAAAAGTATTTGCAAAACTTGAAATCAATCGGTGTAAGGGAGCGATTTATGCAGGAATATATTAAAGAAGAATTGGGATTAGTATCAGAGATTAATCCGGATCCTACTTTTTTATTAAATGCCTCAGAGTGGTCAGAAATAGAAAAACCATATAAAGGATTACCTGATAATTATTTATTGATTTATACAATAAAAAGACCGAAAGAGACGATAAATTTTGCGCATCAGGTTGCTGTTTCTTTAAATTTGCCAACTGTACAAATTTGCAATGATAGAGACTTGAACGCATTAATGCATAAAGATGTTGATTATAGATTAATGAATGTTTCTCCACAACAATTTTTATGGCTGTTTCATCATGCTTCGTTTATCGTAACAAACACATTTCATGGTAATATGTTTTCTGTGATTTACCGAAAAAACTTTGTTCATTATGGAATAAATTCAAGTGATACAAGAATCTCTACGTTACATGATGAAATAAGACTGAAAAACAAAATCGTTTCTTCATTCGAAATAGATCAAAGGATTATTGATTACAATTTAATAGAAGAAAATGTTGCATATTATTGTAAATGTGGATTGAATTTCATTCAAGCTAATATAAATGATGATTAAATCGTTTAATCATATCTTTTATAAACAGTAGTAAAAACGTTTAAGTGTACCTATTATATACAATGAGTTATCAACTGATTTCTTTAGTTTTTTACAATTTGATCTTATTATTCCTTTTGTTTGTTTGGATTAAAACAAAAGGGTGGCAGTTAAATGGCACATTATATATTCTATTCTTTTTGTTATTTTCAGGAATAATTTCTGCTTTTTATTGGAATGTTTCAAATGGAACTATTCGTAATTATTCTAATCTGACGCTAATTCCATTTTTCTATTTAATCATTGGCTATCTTATAACCTTAATGCCTATAGTAAAATATGACATCACTCCTAGGAAAGAACTATCTATAACTAACAAGCAAGGTGTGTTTTTACACTATTTTACTCTTTTTTTAATAATCATTTCTTTTGAACCTTTTGGGGAGAATTTGTTGCATCTACCTTCTGTGATAGCTAATTCCGATTATGCTGCAAAAATGTATGATAGTAGAGTCGAGTATCTTTCTTTTATAGGACGAAAATTAAATAGAATTTCGACTTCTTTTGAGCTGATTTACCCTCCATTACTATTTTATTTTTTGCAAAAAAAAATAATATCAAAAAAAATCGTATATGGACTTATAATGGTAATTTTAAGTTTTTGGATTCATGAATTAGGATTAGGAGGGCGTTCTAAATTAGTGCAAAATATTTTATATTTAGTTGTTTGCTTTTTTTTGATGAGACCCTATATAAATGCTTGTATAACTAAAAAAATTATTTTATATGGAAGTGTTGTTATTGGGTTAGGAATTTGTATGGTATTGCTCATTTCTATTTCTAGATTTACAAGTATAGAAGCAGAAGGTAGCAATATAGAAAATATTTGGATATGGCTAGGACTTTATGCCGGTGAAGGAGTTCTTAATTTCAATTCTCTAATGTGGTATGTAGAAAAAAGCACTGGGGGCGATTCAACATTTATTTTTTTAAAAGATTTACTTGGACTTACGAAAGGCTCTGGGGTTGAAGACAATTGGGCAACAGTTAGCAAATTGGGGATACCTGGAAATATATTTTATACGTATATAGGATCCATTTTTGAAGACTTCAATAAAATAGGCACATTAATATTTCTTTTAGTGTTTTCTACAATTACTATCAAATTAACTAAAATAAAAAACGGATTAATAACATTTCCTCAAATAATAATATTATGCTTATGCGCAAGGGTGTTGGTTATTCCTACATTTTATACATACACTTCCTTAATGGCACAAACAAATTTGTTATGTGTCCTTTGTTTTTCTATGGTTATCTATTTAAAAAAATAATCTGCAGCTATGAAAAATCCAACTGTATCCATTATTATTCCTGTTTACAATGCAGAAGGTACTATTACACGCTGCCTAGATAGTATCATACATCAGACATATTCAAGCATTGAAGTTATAATTATTGATGACGGTAGCTCAGACTTATCAGGAAGCATTTGTGATAATTATGCAACAAAATATAATTATATACAAGTAATACATAAAAAAAATGAAGGAGTTAGTATAGCCCGTCAAATAGGAGTTAAACATTCGAAAGGATTATATTCAATTCATGTTGATGCAGATGATTACATTGATAAATGTGAAATAGAAAGAATGATGGATATAGCATTAAAATTTAATGCGGATATGGTTGTTTGCGATTATATATTAGAATATAAGAAAAATAAGTTTGTATACCAGAAAGGTATGAAGGATGCCTGCGATGCATTTGATTTTCTTAAACAAATATATAATGGAATATTCATTGGAACATTGTGGAATAAATTGATTAAAACATCACTTTACAATAATGTCATTTTTCTAAAGCAATGTAATTATTGTGAGGATGTTTATATTTTAACTCAAATACTTTCAAATAACATATCAATTAATTACATCAATGAAGCTCTATATCATTACTGTTATGATGCATCATCTTTAACACGGGAAATAAATAGAAATTATATAATAAATCGTATAATTTTTATCCAAGAAATCGAGAAAATACTTCCTTTAGACCTTGATCTCAGCCGATTTAAAGCAGGTATAAAATTGTCTATACTGAAATCTGGAGAATATACATATAAAGAATATATTAATTTATACCCAAATACAAACATTCCGAAAGAACTATTGAATAAAAGAAATTTACTGTTTTTATCAACAGCAAATTTCTTTATTGGCTATCAATTTCTAAAGATATTATTCAATTTGAAAAAAAGATTCAAATCATTTCACTTATGACAATCATCCATATCACCTATGCCTTCGGTCTTGGAGGTATAGAAACTATGCTGCGTAATATTGCGAATGAGCAAGCTAGATTCGGGTATAATATACATCTGATTGTTATCAATAATAATGTTAACGATGAGCTTCGCACAAGTTTGAATGAAAAAATCAAATTCTACTGCCTGGAAAGGCGAAAAGGTTCTAAAAATCCTCTGCATTATATTAAGCTAAACTTACTTCTTAAAAGAATCAATGCAGATGTTATTCACTTGCACTACTCATCTATTGCGAGATTCATTTTTTTATCTTCATTGGAGCGCAAGCTATGTGTTACACATCATGATGTATGTAACGGAGGAAATTTTGTAAACTTATATAGATGTAAAAGGGTTTATGCAATTTCCAATATTGTTAAAGAAGATATTTTTAAATGGACCGGTCTGAATTCAGAAGTCGTTCTTAATGGTGTTGATGTGAGTAAAATCAGATACTCTACTGCTCGTCAAGTTGATATTTTCAGAATCGTACAAGTGAGTAGACTCATGCATGAAAAGAAAGGACAACATATATTAATAAAGGCTTTTCATCAATTAATAGATCGTGGACATACTCAGTTGCACCTTGACTTTATAGGTGAAGGTGAATCTCGTGAGTATTTGGAGAATCTTGTTAATGAGTTGGGACTGTCCCCTGCCTTGAGCAGCACGCGGCGGTTTTCGTCCAGCACAAATTCGCCGCTGGTGAGCATCCCCAGCGGGTTTTCCTTTTCTTTTTCGTCCCCGCCTGCAGTACGGCCGACGCGGCGGCACAGCGCTTTCACACGGGCCAGCAGTTCGCTTACGCTGAAAGGCTTGGTCATATAGTCATCGGCACCAATAGAAAGGCCGCGGATCTTGTCCTGCTCCTGTCCCTTGGCGCTGAGGATGATAATGCCGATCTTCTGATCGGTGCGGCGGATGGTCTCGCACAGGGAGAAGCCGTTCATGCCCGGCAGCATCACATCCAGAATGGCCGCATCGCAGCCCGGCTTCTTCTCCAGCAGCGGCAGAGCCGCCTCGGCACTTTCGGCCTCCACAGCCTCCATGCCCGCAAGGCGCAGGTTCAGCGCGATCATCTCGCGGATGTTGGCTTCATCTTCAACGACAAGCACTCGTACCATGAACTGTTCCTCCGTTCTTTAGTTGAGCAGATACAGCGCCTTGGACAGGCGGTAATTTTTATCACGGATCTCCACATCCGGGGCAAGCTTCGCCTGCATCTGGCGGGATGCCACGATGCCAAGGCGGGTCCAGCCCTTCAGGCTGGAGGTGGTGCGCACCAGACGCAGGGTCATTACCAGCTGGTCTTCGTCCACCGTGCGCAGCTCCACTGCACCATCATATTGTTCGCTGTCGGTCAGTTTGAGGTTGCCCTCCCACTCCATGGGCAGCTCGATATAGCAGTTGGTCTCTTCGTCCAGCAGCCCGAAGCTTTTTTCCGGGTGCGGGCTGGTATAGTCCATCCACACGATAAAATCCATGCGGCGGCTCTGGCTCATGTTCAGCAGGCCCGCTTCGTCCGGCTGGGTGGGGATCTCCACGATGCCGTCGCCGTCCAGATCCTGACTGACCAGACTGGGCACATTGCGCAGGGATGCGGTGTAAAGCTTTTCGGTGCTGATCTGATCGGCAGGCACCATCTGCTGCGTGTCCTCGTCAAAACGCAGCAGCACGCTGGCCAGATTGTTGCCGGAAATGCCGGTCCAGCCATCCAGCACCAGATAATGCCTGCCGTCCGCACCCACACCCGCCGCCACCGAGGCGCAGCCGGCGAACCGATTGGCGGAAAGGCCCATAACAGCCACCTGCTGGAAGCTGCCCTCTTTATCCACGGTCAGCAGTTCGATCTGCACGCCGCCGTCCTCCAGCGTAGACATCAGGATCAGGTCCTGATTGCCGCCGCCGGTGATATCCTCCACCAGATACTGCTGGTACTGCTGCTCCAGGATCGTGGAAAGCACGCCGTCGGTGTAGGAATACACAGCCAGATAATGGTCGCCCTGTGCCGCTGTATAACCCACCACCAGTTGGGTGGCATCGCCGGGCTGCAGCTGGGCCAGCCCCACCGACTCTACCGTGTCCGCAAGGCCCTCTACGTTCTGGCGCACATGCCAGATGTCGGCATCATCCTTCTGCAGGATGGCAATGCACACGTTGGAGCTTTGGGCGGTGGTGTAAAGCACGGCGGCATCCTGCCTGCCGTCACCGTCCAGATCCTGCAGCAGGAAAGGCGAAAGCAGGTCGCCCTGCATGGGATATTTGAGCTGTGCGCTCTCCCCCAGCCAGTCGTTCAGGGCAGTCTGCACATCGCCGTAATCGCCGGAAAGCTTGGGCGCACGCAGAAGCTCCTCCACCTGCACCTGTTCGCCGGGCATGCTGCAGCCTGCCAGAAGCAGGCACAGCAGCACGCAAGCCAACCACCAGCCAAAATGATTCGGATGTTTCAACCGCTGCGCCTCCTCTGTGTGGAAAACTTGTCCGGCCAAAGGCCGAAAACATGCTATTGTCAGTATACCACGGGCCGGGCGCAATTCCAACACCCGAAAACGAGAAAAGGGGCTGCCGCACCACATTTGGTGCAGCAGCCCTTTCGGGGTCCTGATTTTTATTCTTCGGTCTTGTCAAACAAGCCTTTTTCTTTTGCGGCGTTCCAGGTCAGGCAGGTGCGCAGCTTGCTGACGGGGAAGGCCGGGTGGAATTTATTGTTGTCCGCATCGTCCTTCATCAGATCCTGCTCCACTGCCCAGCGGGCGGCCTTTTGTGCGTCGGTATCGCCCTCGTCGATGTCGCTGTAGAGGGCGGTGCTTACAGGCTCAGGCTTCCCGGCGTGCTCCCACAGCAGCTCGGCCAGCTCGATACGGTTGGAGGGCATGGGGATGCCGGGCATATTGATGACGCGGTAGATGCCGGTGCCGGCTTCATAGATAATAGCACCTGCGGCAGCACCCACGACCACAGCAGAGATCGCGCCCTGAATGTTGCCGGTATCGCTGGGTCCAACCGGGTCGGGTTCAGGAATGGGGTCCTCCGCGAAGGTTGCCGTCACCTCTACATTAGCATCCGGCATGGTAAAGGTCACCTTGGTGGGGTCGTTCTCGTCCGGGGTCGTCAGGATGTTTGTCGGGTCGTCTTGCTTAACACCATTCACCTTCACCGTCCAGCCGATGAAGTGCTGTCCATCCGGCGCAATGGCTGTCAGGTGCACGGTTTCACCCACCGGCACAGCGCTGCCGCTCGGTACGGACGCATCGCTGCCGTCAATGTTCGCAGTCACATGATCGCCGATGTTCAGCGTGGGATTCCCCTCAAAGTTTGCCTTTATTTCCACGTTCTCAGCCGGCATGACAAAGCTCACTTTGGTGGGGTCGTCCGCGTCCGGTTTCAGGAAGGTGTCCAGGTCTTGCTCAACACCATTCACCTTCACCGTCCAGCCGGTAAAGCGCTCGTTGGCTTCCGGCTTCCTGCGCGTTGCTGTTACAGTATCGCCCTTAGCAGCTTCGGTCTTATCCACAGTGCAGTTTACAGCTTTGATGTTATACGGAATATTGCTATAATACGGTTCCGCCTTAACATTATAAGCGGGCATGGTCAGGGTCAGGGTCGCGGTGGTGGCGATGCCATTCTTCAACAGCTTGGCAAGTTCTGTTTCGTCCGTGATTTCACTCTCAGTATCATTTACAACTTTATACAGTTTCCAGCCTGCAAATGTCTTTCCTTCGGGAGCATTTCCGGCAGTCAAAATCACTTCAGTGCCTGCGGCCACAGGAGCCTTCAGTTCTTCAACTTCGCTCTCAAGCTTTGCAGCGGCATTGTCTGTGGTCACAGTGTACAGCGGACGCACATAACCGCATGTATTGCAGTCCTTGTCTTTTGCATTGTCGTAAACATGGGGGGCTTTTGCCTCCTGCGCATCCGTCAGACCCGGGCAGTTTGCAGTAGTGCACTCCCTCCAGTGTTTGGTACCGTCATGTTTCCACTGGTAATTATGCCAATGCACATTCAGTACGACATTCATTTTTTTGTTGTTTTGTCCGATATCATAATCGTAGCGGAACGTCTGGGAATTGGGATCAACCGTAAGGATATTTTCATTTTCATTGATTGTGCCGCCACCTGTAGCAGTTGCTTTGCTTGCGTCAAAGTGTCCCGGCAAAGTGGTAAGGTCAAACTTTCCATCACCTTCAACTGCAATATTATAGCTGCAGTCCTTCCCATTAAACGTCGCCAAAGCCGTATTGTTCGTTGCATCCAGCGACGTCAGATTTGTATTAGAAACATCCAAATTCTTCAGCTTCGTGTTCGCACTTACATTCAATTCCGTCAGATTTGTATTAGAAACAAACAACTTCTCCAGATTCGTGTTCGCACCTACATCCAATACACTCAGTGGATTATCTCCGCAGCTTAACACTTCCAATTCTGTCTGATTTCCCAGATCCAGATTGCTCAATTTATTCTCATAACACCAGAGCTGTTTAAGTTTTTTATTTTCACTGACATCCAATTCCGTCAGATTGTTGTGTCCGCAGACTAATCTCTCTAATTCCGTGTTTTGACTTACATTCAATGTACCCAAGGAGTTCTCTTTACAAGAAAAATCTTTCAGCTTCTTATTTTCGCTCACGTCGATCGACTGTAACTTATTACCGTCACAGGCGAACTTTTCCAATAGCGGCAGCTCGCTTACATCCAGCTCTTCCAATTTGTTGTATATACAGTTAATATATGACAGCTTTTTGTTATGGCTCAAATCTATCGTTTTCAGATTATTATAATAGCAATCGAGCTTCCAGATTTCCGTAAAAAACTCGATTCCCTTTAAGTTACTTATTTCTTTATTATCACAAATAATCCCCTTTGCGTTCGCGATCTCACTTGGGCTGAAATGATCGTCGCGATTTGTATTAAAATCCCACCACACATTGTCTCTAAAATATGGGTCCGGAAAGTTTTCATCGTTGATTGCAATATCCCCCTCCGGCACAGCAGCATCCGCCTGCGCACTCACGCCATTTTCCTGTTCTTCCGCCCCCGGCTCCGCCGCAAACGCGCCCACCGGCAGAACCGACAGCATCATGCACACCGCAAGTGCTGCACTGAGAAGTCTCGTACTCTTTTTTCTCATGTTCTCTTCCCCTTTTCGTTTGTTATTTTGCAGGCACCCACCCCAAAAGGCACCGTCTGCTCTTTAAGTTTACCCCCCCATACAACATATCAAGAGGCATTTTGCTAGAAAATAGGTTCGAGTTTTTAGTGGACTTGTTGAAATGTTTGCGGTTTTGCCTGCTATTCCCGGGAACATTCAGAAGCAATGAAAATGCCACGCAAAAAAAGCCCTCTCCCATTGCTGGGAAAGGGCTTTTGAACACTGTATCAAACAGTCAGAGCAGATCAGACGAGCTCCAGAACTGCCATCTCAGCAGCGTCGCCGCGGCGAGCGCCGATCTTGATGATGCGGGTGTAGCCGCCGTTGCGGTCAGCGTACTTGGGGCTGATCTCATCAAACAGCTTCTTTGCAACATCTTCCTTGGTGATGTAGGCATAAACCTGACGCTTGGTGTGCAGGTCGCTTGCCTTGCCAAGGCTGATCATCTTCTCGGCCATGGAACGAACGTCCTTAGCGCGAGTGACAGTGGTCTCAATCTTGCCATTCTCTAACAGGTAGGTAACCATAGCGCGCATCATAGCGTTGCGGCTGTCGCTGGTTCTACCGAGCTTTCTGGTACCGGGCATCCCGTTTCACTCCTTAATTATTTTTAGTTATCGTCATCCGTGTTCAGCTTGAAGCCCAGAGAATCCAGCTTTGCCATGACCTCTTCCAGGCTCTTGCGACCGAGGTTGCGGACCTTCATCATCTCGTCCTCGCTCTTGCTGACCAGATCTTCCACCGTGTTGATACCGGCACGCTTCAGGCAGTTGAAGGAACGCACGCTCAGATCCAGCTCTTCGATGGTCATCTCCAGAGCCTTCTCCTTGTCGTCGTTGGTCTTCTCCACCATGATCTCAGCGCCAGCGGCCTCGTCGGACAGGTTGACGAACAGGTTCAGGTGCTCGGTCAGCACACGGGCAGCCAGAGAAACGGCTTCCTGCGCATTGATCGTGCCATCGGTCCAAACCTCGATGGTCAGCTTGTCGTAATCGATCGCCTGGCCAACACGGGTGCTCTCGACGTTGTAATTCACCTTGAGCACAGGGGTGTAAATGCTGTCAACGGGAAGAGTGTTGATGTCATTCTTCTCGATGATAGCCTGTTTGTTGCGCTCTGCGGGCACATAGCCACGGCCCTTGTCGAAGGTGAGCTCCATGACGAGCTTGGCACCCTCACCCAGGGTCGCAATGTGCCACTCAGGGTTCAGAATTTCGATGTCATCGCCCTGCTTGATGTTGTCAGCGGTGACCTCACAGGGGCCGACTGCCTCAACACGCACTGTCTTCGGACCATCGGTGTACAGCTTTGCAGCAATACCCTTCAGGTTCAGGACAATTTCGGTAACGTCTTCCTTGACGCCCTCAATGGTGGAGAACTCGTGAACCACGCCGTCGATCTTGACGCTGGTCACGGCGACACCGGGCAGAGAGGAAAGAAGCACACGACGCAGGCTATTGCCCAGTGTGATGCCAAAGCCACGCTCCAGCGGTTCTGCCACGAATTTGCCGTAGCGGCCGTCCGGGGACAGGCTTGCCGTTTCGATTTTGGGACGTTCAATCTCCATCATATCTATGCCCTCCTTGTCAAACCGATGTTGCCATCGGCCCATTATTAAATTCTTTTAAAAAGAATGCGAAAGGTCGCCATCCAGAAGGAAGGCCTCCCCTTCTTAATGGATTACTTGGAGTACAGCTCGACGATGAGGTGCTCTGCAACTTCGTAGTCGATGTCGCTGCGCTCGGGGAGCTTGGTCACAACACCCTTCAGGGTGCCGGCCTCACGGTTCAGCCAGGAAGGCAGAGCCACAACGGGAGCCTCGGGGCCAACGAGCTTTGCGAACTTAGCAGAAGAGCGGCTGGACTCACGGACCTCGATCACGTCACCGGCCTTGACCTGGTAAGAAGGAATGTTGACCTTCTTGCCATTGACGGTGAAATGAGCGTGGCTCACCAGCTGACGAGCGTCGCGGCGGGTCTGAGCAAAGCCCAGGCGGAACACGACGTTGTCCAGACGGCACTCCATGATCTGCAGCAGGTTCTCACCGGTCTTGCCGGGGCGAGCCTCAGCACGCAGGTAAGCATTGTGGAACTGCTTCTCCAGAACGCCGTAGATAAACTTGACCTTCTGCTTCTCCTTCAGCTGAGATGCGTACTCAGACTGCTTCTTGCGCATGTTGCCATTGGAGTTGCGGGTGGTATTCTTCTTTGCATAGCCCATGACCGCAGGAGAAATGCCCAGGGCCTTGCAACGCTTTGCGATAGGCTGCGTATTCTTTGCCATAATTCAATTTCCTCCTTCGATCAGACACGACGGCGCTTCGGGGGACGGCAGCCGTTGTGGGGGATGGGAGTCACGTCCTTGATCAGGGTGACTTCCAGGCCGGTAGCCTGCAGCGCACGGATAGCGGACTCACGGCCAGCGCCGGGGCCCTTGACGTAGACTTCAACAGTCTTCATGCCATGCTCGATTGCAACCTTGGCTGCGGTCTCAGCAGCAGACTGGGCTGCGAACGGGGTGCTCTTACGGCTGCCACGGAAGTTCAGGGAGCCAGAGGAGCACCAGGACACTGCATTACCCTGCAGGTCGGTGATGGTGACAACAGTATTGTTGAAGGTAGACTGGATATGAGCCTGACCAGCAGCAATGTTCTTGCGCTCTTTCCGCTTCATGCGGACATTTGCGCCCTTCTTGGCGTTATTTGCACTTGCCATTTCTCAAATCCTCCTTACTTCTTCTTGTTAGCGACAGTGCGCTTGGGACCCTTGCAGGTACGTGCATTGGTCTTGGTGCGCTGGCCGCGGCAGGGCAGATTCTTGCGATGGCGGGTGCCACGGAAGGACTGGATCTCAACCAGGCGCTTGATGTCCAGAGCAACGTTGCGGCGCAGGTCGCCCTCAACGATGATGTTAGCCTGATCGATGTAGTCACGGATCTTAGCCTCTTCTTCCAGAGTCAGGTCCTTGACGCGGGTATCGGGGTTGATGCCAGTTGCTTCCAGGATCTTGTTAGCAGTGGTCTGACCGATACCGTAAACGTAGGTGAGACCCACCTGAACGCGCTTCTCGCGGGGCAGGTCAACGCCGGCAATACGTGCCATAGTAGTTTCCTCCAAAAATCATCCCATGTCAGTGTCGGGGTCTGCGCCGGGACTCTACGCACTTGACCCCCAGGCGCCCGAATTAGCCCTGGCGCTGCTTATGCTTGGGGTTCTGGCAGATGACCATCACGCGGCCTTTGCGGCGGATGACCTTGCACTTTTCGCAGATGGGTTTCACGGAAGGCTTGACCTTCATGATGTTGAACCTCCTTTTGGTTGATACCCTGGTGCTTATTTGGAGCGCCAGGTGATGCGGCCCTTAGAAAGATCATAGGGCGACATTTCCACGGTAACCTTGTCCCCGGGCAGGATACGGATGAAATTGGTCCGCAGCTTGCCGGAGATGTGCGCTAAGAGGATGTGACCACTGGGAGTGAGCTTCCCGGTGTTCTTGTCCTCGCTCAACATTTCCACCTTAAAGATGGCGTTGGGCATGGCTTCACGCACAATGCCTTCGATCTCGATAACGTCTTCCTTAGACAAGCTATTTGCCTCCTCATTGGATCTGCTCAGTTTGTCGTTGAACCTGAACCGGTGCCTTTGCCTTGGAACCCTGAAAGCGCCGCGGTTTTCACGTGCCTGCGCCCGTTTGACCGCAGCTTGCCGCTTCAGCGTTCTTCAGTTCCAGTGCCGGTCCACAGACGGACAGGCGGCGATGATCGCCACATACTTCATCTTTCGCGGCACAAAATCCGCAAAACGGGCAGAAAATCCCTGTCCGCCGAGGAAGTATCTGGCTTCCACAGCCATTTATAGATTATACACCTTTTGTTGTCAATTTGCAAGAGGTTTTTTCCGTATTTCCGATAAAAAATTCTTCTGCAAAATCTTCCGGTGTCTTTGGTCCCGGCTTTTGCGCTTCTCCACCGGGAAGATGAAACTTTTTCACCAAAAGTTGTCGCAATTGCACAAAAGGCATCTCCCGGCAGCCAAAAAGCCGCCCGGAACGCAGCATTTCTGCACGCTCCGGGCGGCTCGGACCCTATCTTATGAAGTTGATTACTTGAGGCTGAAGGTCTCCGGGTCAAAGTCCGGATCATCCCAGAAGCGGGTCATGATCTCAGTGCGGTCCTTCAGGATCGCATTCGAGTGCTCGAAATGCGCAGCCAGGCCGCCGTCCTTGGTCTTGACCGTCCAGCCGTCAGACAGCTGCTTGATCTTGCAGTCGTACTGGCAGATCATGGGCTCGATGGCAATGGTCATGCCGGGCACCAGGCGCGGGCCGCGGCCCTGATGGCCGTAGTTGGGCACTTCCGGGTCCTCGTGCAGCTCACGGCCGGTGCCGTGGCCCACGAACTCGCGGACGACCGAGAAACCGGCATCCTCGCAGTAGCTCTGCACGGCATAGCCAATGTCGCCGATGCGGTTGCCGGCCACAGCCTGCTCGATGCCCTTATACAGAGCAGCCTTGGTCACATCCAGCAGGCGCTGTGCTTCCAGATCGACCTTGCCCACCGCATAGGTGCAGGCATTGTCGCCGTTGAAGCCATCGATCTTTGCGCCGGTATCGATGCTGACGATATCACCGGGACGAATGACGATGTCATGCGAAGGGATACCATGGATGATGGTATCGTTCAGGCTGATGCAGGCCGTGCCCGGAAAGCCATACAGACCCTTGAAATTGGGGGTGCCGCCGTGCTTCACGATGAAGTCGTAGATCAGCTTATCCAATTCCCATGTGGTCATACCTGCTTCGATATGCTCACCGCCGTACTTCAGGGCAGCTGCGCTCAGGGCATTTGCCTTGCGCATGCCGTCCAGCTCTTTCGCATTTTTGATCTGAATCACGATTATGCCTCCAAAGCTTTCATGACTTCAGCCGTGGTCTCCTCGATGGAGGGGCAGAACTTGATCTCTGCCAGCTTGCCGCGGGTACGGTAGAACTCCACCAGCGGCTCGGTCTGCTCATGATATGCTTTCAGACGATCCAGCACGGTGGCAGGCTGGTCGTCCTTGCGGATGACGGTCTTGCCGCCGCACAGGTCGCATACACCCTCGACCTTGCTCTTCTTGTTGACGATGTGGTAGCTTGCGCCGCACTTCTCGCAGACGCGGCGGCCGCTCATGCGGTCAACGATCACATTGTCCTCGACCTGCAGCTCCAGCACCTTGTCGATGCGGATGCCCATGGTCTCGATGGCCTCGGCCTGGGCGATGGTGCGGGGCACGCCGTCCAGAATGTAGCCGTTGGCACAGTCAGACTCCTGCAGACGCTCGTTGATGATGCCGATGATGACCTCATCGGGCACCAGCTTGCCGGCATCCATGTACTCCTTGGCCTTCAGGCCGGTGGGAGTTCCATTTTTGACGGCGGCACGCAGGATGTTGCCCGTGGAGATCGTGGGGATCCCCAGCGTTTTCTTGATAATATCTGCCTGTGTGCCCTTACCGGCACCAGGAGCGCCTAAAAGGATCAGTTTCATGGTAATACCTCAAATTATTCCAGGAAGCCCTTGTACTGACGCATCAGCATCTGGGATTCCAATGCCTGTACGGTCTCCAGCGCAACGCCCACCACGATGATGACGGACGTACCGCCGATGGACAGGGAGGAGTTCCCCACGATCTTGCCGATCAGCAGGGGCAGGATCGCCACGACGCCCAGATAGATAGCGCCGAACAGGGTGACCTTGTTCAGGACCTTCTTAATGAAGTCGGTGGTCGGCTTGCCGGGACGGAAGCCGGGAAT
>OGYD01002034.1_pt1 | contig 14033 bp, 9 predicted proteins | sample 1576441 | NCBI WGS metagenome assembly OGYD01 (sample SAMEA3541537, study PRJEB24748) | human gut metagenome | biome: human gut; feature: human-associated habitat; material: faeces | place: China | collected 2012 | reverse complement strand
GATGGACTGGGAACTACTATCTCTAATTTTGCACGCTGGGATAAACCGGAAGTCAACAATGGTGTAGTGTATCAGAGTATGGGAGGTTCTAACAGTACGACGCGTATTGTTTCTTATATTACACGTGCTAACTATGATTATGACAACAAATACTATCTGGGAGCGAGTTGGAGAACAGACGGAAGTTCGCGATTGGCAAGAGAGAATCGTTGGGGAAATTTCTGGTCATTGTCCGGTGCATGGAGAGTGAGTAGCGAGAGTTTTATGAAACCTCTTCAGAACTGGTTAAGCGACCTGAAACTTAGAGTTTCTTACGGCGTGAACGGAACTCTGCCGTCTTCTTATTATGGATATATGGGATTGAGCAGTCTGACCAGTAATTATAACGATAATCCGGGTATCAAGCAGTCGCAACTGGAAAACAAGGAACTGACTTGGGAAACCAACTACAACTTCAACTCCGGTATCGACTTGGGATTCTTCGACAACAGACTGAATGTTACATTTGAATATTACGTTCGTACAACGAAAAATCTGCTTTACAGCCGGCCATTATCTCTTGCAACAGGTTTCTCAAGTTATCTTGCCAACATAGGCAAATTACAAAACAAGGGATATGAATTGGAAATTCGTTCAACTAATATCGAGACAAAAGATTTTCGTTGGAGCACTAGTTTGAATCTGGGACATAATGCCAATAAAATCCTGAAGTTGGACGGAGATTTGAAACAAGTAACCAGCGGAACATCTATTCATAAGGTAGGTTTGCCCTATTCTACCTATTATATGATTGAATTTGCAGGCATCGACCCGGTAGACGGTGAACCGATGTTCTATAAGAATACGACGGATGAAAATGGAAATCTGAACAAAGAAACTACTAAAGATCCGCGTAGTGCGGAAAAAGTGATACTGCAATGTGCCGATCCTACTATCACCGGTGGACTGGGTAACAGCATCTCTTATAAGTGGTTTGATCTGAATTTTAACGTGAATTTCTCTTTTGGGGCATGGAACTATGACGGCGCGGCAGGCAAACTGGAACACGGTGGCGATGGAACGCTGAATATTCCTATTTATTACCGGAAACGCTGGCAGAAGGAGGGTGATGAAACGAGTATTGAACGTTTTGTAGTCGGTAGATCAATTTCCATGACCGATTATGCTACCACACGTCGTTTATACAGTGGAGATTATGTTCGTCTGAAGAATCTGACTTTCGGCTTTACACTGCCGAAGACATGGACCCGGAAAGTGGGTATCGACAATATACGTCTGTATGCATCGGGCAATAACCTGTTAACTTGGGCGGCATACGATTATATTGACCCCGAATCGGGTTCATCACCTAGTTGGGATACTCCTCCGATGAGAACCTATACATTCGGTTTGGAAGTGAAATTCTAAGTGCATTAATCTATAAATGAATAAGTATGAAAAAGATAAAATATATAGCTTTAGGTGTCTTTGCAACCTTATTGAGTAGTTGCGGAAATGACTGGTTGGATTTGCAATCTTCCACAGCTATAGAAACCGATGGTTCATTGACCGAATTAAGAGATTTTGAATTTGTGCTGAACGGTGCATACAGCAGTATGCAGTCATCCAGTTATTATGGAGCAGATATGTTCTGTTATGGTGATTTGAGGGGAGATGACATGAAATCTTATAAGTCTTCCAGCACCAATGTTAGTTTCTATACATTCAAGTACAATAAGACGAATGGACCTAGTGGTTTCTGGGGGATGTACTACGGTATTGGTAAGAACCTGAACATTTTATTCCGGGATATTGAAAAGATAAAGCTTGTTCCCGATCGGGAAATTACAACTCCGAAACTGGAGAAGCTGACAGAGCAGGAATATTATAATGACTTGAAAGGAGAGGCTTTGGCAATACGTGCCTTGTTGCTGTTCGATATGACACGTATTTACGGGTATCCTTATCTGAAAGATAACGGGGCATCACTGGCTGTGCCCATTATTGATAAAGTGGTAGAAGATAAGAATATCAAACCTTCCCGCAATACGACCGCCCAATGTTATAAGGCCATCACAGACGACCTGACAGATGCGGTGAAGCTGCTTCGTCCGGTAAAGAAAGAGGGTAAAATCAATAAATGGGGGGCAATGACATTATTAAGCCGGGTTTATCTCTATATGGGGAATGACAAAGAGGCATACGATGTGGCTGCCGAAGCTATCAAAGGTGCGGAAAAACAAGGCTATAAGTTGTGGACCAATGATGAATATGCCAAGATATGGGCTACTCCGTTCAATAGTGAACTGTTGTTCGAAATTGTGAATCTGACAACTGATAGTCCGGGAAAATCATCCATCGGTTATCTTAGCACCAAATATAATCTGATAGCTACCGAAAAGTATTGGAAAGACTACATGAAAGACAATTCAGATGATGTTCGTAGTCAGATGGTGTCTACGGCAAGTAGCAGTAAACCTTATTGCTTGAAATATCCGGCACAAGGTTCTAAATCGTATGAAGATGCCAATATTCCGGTTTTCCGTCTGTCGGAACTCTATCTGAATGCGGCTGAAGCTGCGATTAAGAGGAATGATATACCTAATACGCGCAAGTATCTAAAACCTATTTATGTACGTACGGGTAAGGATCTGGATGCTGTGGCAGATGAAGATATAAATCTGGATCTGGTGCTTGAACAGCGCCGCATTGAATTTTGGGGAGAGGGACAACGTTTCTTTGATTTACTTAGAAATAACAAGAAAGTGATACGTGAAGATTATTTGAGCGAAGTTCCCAATGAAGCAGTAGAGTTTGATTGGAGTTATTATAAAATCGTTCTTCCTGTTCCTAACCACGAAATGGAGTACAATGAAAATATGGTTCAGAATCCGGAATATGAATTGCATTAATTAACGTATTAACGTATAGAAATTATGAAAAAGATATATAGCATCTATTTTCTTTTGGGTTTGTTCATCACGGCCTTTTATTCGTGCGGGGAAGATCTGACTCCCGTGGGACCGGACATAGCTGAAATCACTCATTTCCGCAATGATGGTCCTTACCTTTTCTATGAAAACGGTAAACTTAAAATTCTGGAAGTGACTAAAGAGAATACATTGAACATTCGTGAAGAATCCGGATTACCAGCCGGATTGAAGTTGGATGTGTATTCGGATGATAATCAACTCCTTTTTCAGGTACCCATTAATAAGATTGAGAATTTTGAACGTCCGGCATGGGAAAACCGTACTGAGTATACTAAAACATTTGCCGTATCCGACCTTCACGGGCGTTTCGACTTGTTTGCCGCTATTCTGAAAACAGGGGAAGTGATTAATGATAAATATGAATGGATATATGGCAGTAACCATTTGGTGATTGATGGTGATATTTTCGATCGTGGAGCAGACGTACTTCCTATTTTATGGCTCATATACAAATTGGAATTTGAGGCGAAAACTGTTGGCGGCAGAGTGACAACCATCTTGGGGGATCACGAAGAAATGATAATGCGTGATAATCTGAAATATACGTATGCCAAGTACAACACTCTTTCGCAAAGAGCGATGAACATGACCTATGGAAAGATGTGGGGACTGACGAATGTGATGGGTAACTGGCTGCGTTCTAAAAACACCATTCAGATTGTAGGTGAAAACCTTTATGTTCATGCAGGATTGAGTAAGGCGTTTATGGAACGCGAAGAGACGATTCCCGAAATCAATGAACTGGTAAGCAAGAGCATTTACCTTTCAAAAGAGGAACGGAAAAAACAATATCCGGATATTGCCGATTTCCTTTATAGCGATAGTTATAACGGTCCGTTGTGGTATCGTGGAATGGTTAAGACTGGCAGTGATTACAGTCCGATAAAAGAAGCGGATGTAGATAAACTTCTGGCTGAATATGATGTCAAACGTATTATTATCGGTCATACGGAAAATAGTCGTGTGAAGTATACCTATAATAAAAAGGTATATGATATTTGTGTTAACCATCCCAAAGCTTTTGAAAAAGAAACTCGTGCTGTGGTTATTGAAGGAGATGATATTAAAGCCATCAATGACGAAGGAGAATTTGTAACGATTAAAAAATAAACTTTGAGAAAGAAAAGAATATGAGCACTCGTTTTTTGAGATTATTTCTTTCTACTCTTGTTCTCGTTTTAATAAGTTCCGGCATTCAGGCCGGAACTTATCATTCAGGAGATAAGAAAAAAGAAAAATTATCTGGTGACGGACCCTATATACTCTATCAGGCAGACGGTAGTACGCGGGTTATTAATGTCAATAAGAAAGGACGGATTACAGACAAGACTTATGCGACATTACCTAAAGATTTCAGTTTCCGTGTGACGGATCATGAGGGACGATATCCGTTTGATGTAAAACTCCATCCATTGAAAAGACCGGAGTGGCAATATACCCGTCCGGAAAAAGTTTTTGTGATGTCCGATCCTCATGGGCGGCTGGATTGTGTGATTAGTCTGTTGCAAGGAAATGGAGTGATTAATGATAACTATCAATGGAATTTCGGTAGCAATCATTTGGTGATTATCGGAGATGTTTTCGACCGTGGTAAGGATGTACTGCAGATCTTCTGGCTGTTCTATAAATTAGAAGACGAAGCGGCTAAAGCGGGAGGTCATGTCTCTTTCCTTTTGGGAAACCATGAGGCTTTGGTGTTGTCTAACGATCTTCGCTATACAAAAGATAAATATAAATTGCTGGCAGAAAAACTGGGAGTGGAATATCCTTCATTATTCGGCACAAATACCGAATTGGGCCGTTGGCTTGCAACACGTAATACAATGCAAATTATTGGAACCGATTTATATGTACATGCCGGATTAGGAAAATTATTCTATGATAAGGACTTGAATATCCCCACTGTGAACGAGGAAATGAGCCGGGCACTTTTCATGAGCAAAAAAGAGCGTAAGGCACTTTCTCCATTGACTGATTTTCTGTATGGCAATGACGGTCCGATCTGGTATCGCGGCCTGGTGAGAGAAGATCCCAAGTATAAACCGTTGGTACAAGACTCTTTACAAATGATGTTGGATCGTTATATGGTAAAACATATCCTTGTGGGGCACACTATCTTCAAGGATATTTCAACCTTTTATAATGGTAAAGTCATCGCTGTCAATGTTGACAATAAGGAGAATCGGAAGAAAAAGCGTGGACGGGCTGTATTGATAGACAATGGAGTTTATTACGTCGTTGGTGACGACGGTGTTCAGAGAAAACTATAATAATTTCAAAGCTAAAGCCACAAGAACGATAGAGGTACAATGAAAGTAATTTACTTGCAAACCTTTATTGTTCTTGTGGCTTTTGGTATTCTATATAAATGTATTCATTTATATGTTTTTGTTTTTCATCACCACAGATTCTATAAAATCACAGAAATTATCCACAGACTTTTCATTGCGGATTTGTTTGGCTAATTCTATTGCTTTTGTTTTATACATGGGATTAGTTACCAAATCATTCACTTTTTCTTTTAATTCCCGGTCGGAAATTTTATTGATTTTGATGCATTTCGGTCCTATTCCCAACTGTTGAACACGATAAGCCCAATAGGGCTGGTCGATGATTAGCGGCATGACAACTTGTGGTTTACCTGCACGGGCTACACTGTGTGTTGTTCCGCTTCCTCCATGATGCATGACAGCATCACAGTGAGGAAATATCAGACTGTGCGGAATGGTGTGTGTCAATAGGAAGATATCCTTATCGTTTGCTAAGGACTTTCCTGTACCCGACCAGCCGGAGCCGATAATCAACCGGAAATTCAGTTGTCGGCAGATATGGATTAACCGATTACAAAAAGCATCGCTTTCTTTTGCGCTGCAACTCCCTAATGTAAAGAAGATAACAGGTCTTTGTTCTTGCTGAATGAAATCCAGAAGTTGCTGATAGGCATCCGTATCATAGTGTAGTGCGTCATTGAAACAGTATCCTCCAATATCCCATTTATACTTCCAATCGGGATCTGTATTACCGAGATAACGGCTGTACAGCATATAATTAAAGGCTCTTTCCGTGGAATAATAACCACAGTTCTTTAAAGGCTTCAGTCCTAACTGTTCCCGATTTTTATTAATGGTTTTCTGCGTCATATAGTTGTTGCCGATATTGAGCAGCTTCCAGATAAACCGGGGAGTGAAAATTGGATGAGGCTTTGGATAAGGGAAGATAGGAGGGGGGATATGCCTGCCGGGTATAAAAGGGGCAAAGGCAGTCCGGATAAATGGTTTCTGACAATAATCAGCAACACTGGCTGCTGCAAATTCGGAGTTGGTGGCTATCAGTATATCATGCTCTTTCAGTAGAGGAATCAGTTGCTTGAACTGTACGTCAATCACATCGCGCATCCACTTTAGATAAGGTTTGGCTCCTTCCGATTTCTCTCCTGCTTTCGATACCATTCCTTGTATATCATCAAAATCCTGTAAGACATAATCCAGCTGATATGCTTTTGCTTCTTTTTCAAATATTTGTGGAAGATTCAATGTGACTTGATGCCCTCGTTTTATCAGCGCGGAGGCAATGGTCAGATAAGGATAGATATCTCCTTGTGATCCTCTGGTAACCAAAAGTATTTTCATGGCGGAACGTTTATAGTGATTAATTCCGGATAATGCCGAGCAGACGTAATTTTTCCCGGTTGAGGTGGTAATGCTCTTCCATTTTAGACATATTGTCCTCGCCGAAATCAATGGGTTTGTCGAGCTTGTTCACTTCACGATAACCTTTATATACTTTCTTAATCATTTTGCGAGGATTGAAAGTTAAGGAAGAAGTGATAAAGCAACCATGTGTACACCAGCAGTTTGCTTTATATCCATGTCCGATCGCTTCTATTTCTTGCTTCATAGCTTCACTTTGCATGATTTGCTGTACGTCGCAATCGTAATCTTTCACGTTGCCAAGCGGTTCACGCAATTCACAGGAACGGAATCGACCGTCATAATCAATAACCAATGTCGTTTCTCCTGCCGTACAGTCCATACCCCAGGGAGTTGGCTGGTCGATATTACTTGCCCGGATATCATATAAAGCTCGGATAATACCTATATAGAAGAACTTTGTGATAGGTTTGCGCAAACCGGAAGTGCTACTCACCATTCGTTTGGCATAAGCTCTATATATAGGGGCTGCTTCATCCTGAATCCGTCGGAGGGTGGATTCGTCCAATGCTTTGACTCCGTCTTCGCGGGTGACGCCACGGGCTGCTTCAATCGTATGAGTAGATAAATGGAAACGTCCATACATCCACGTCATGAAATCATTAATCTGGTCTATATTATATTTAGTGATAACCGTGGCTACATTGAGCAATACTTTTCCATCGTCTTTAAAATGTTCGCTTACTTTCCGTATGGTATCTGCCGCTTTATAAAAATTGCCCGGTACCCCTCGTTGTGTATCATGTGTATCTCCGAATCCATCCAGTGAGATGCTGACATTGATATTACAATCCGGACAGTTGATGCGGAACCGTTTCACCCATTCGATGACACGATCCGGTTTCAGTCCGTTTGTCGGCATATTGACATCTTTGATTTGGTTATTGCGGTAAAACATTTCAAGAATTTCAGGAAGATCTTCCCGGAGCGTCGGCTCGCCTCCAGATACCCACAACTTGTTGATTTCTCCGGCCGTCTCTGATATTTTCCTGATTTCTTCGAAAGTCAAATCCTTTTCTTTCTTAGCCATATCATTGGCATAAAAGCACATGGCACATTTGGCATTACACTTTCCGGTAACAAATAAAAAGATGGACTCTAACCTTCTTTCCGAATTCATAGAACGAAAAGAACTTCTTGTACGCTTGGTCTTCATATTATTAGAATATTGCTTTAATTATTGGCTAATACATATCTATATGAGACAAAAGTACATAAATCTTCAATTCGAAGTCCAGCGGTGAAAAGTAAAATTCTTACCTTTTCACTGTAAATGAATACCATAAGGCAACCTATTATAAAGAACTAGCCCTCTATCCATCTTCAAAAGACGAATAGAGGGTAGTCACCATGACGAGAAAAAAGTCGAAGTCTATTGCTTTGCTTCGTTATTTTGTTTCAGAAGAAATTCATCAATTGCTTTTTTAAGCTGGTCTTTGGGCATAGCTCCCTGCATGATTCTAGGTTCCTCTTTCATCGGAATCATCAATAAGGTAGGGATGCTGCGGATACCGAATGCCGCTGCTAGATCTTGTTCTTTGTCCACATCAATCTGGTAGATATCTACTTTACCGCTATATTCTTTGCTCAGTTCTTCCAGAATCGGGTGCATCACCTTACATGGACCGCACCAGGTAGCATAGAAATCTACGATAGCAGGACGGCTGCCCTCAAATTTCCAATCGTTCGGACTGGCTTCATAATTATATACTTTCTTTAAAAAATCGGCTTTATTTAATGCTACTACTTCCATTTTATTGTCCTCCTTTGTTGATTCATTACTCTTTTTATTTTCTCCGCTGTTGCCTGCACAAGCTGTGGTTGCCAATACAACGGCAAAAGCACTCAATAAACCTTTCATTAGTTTCATATACTATCTTTCTTTTTGTTTTCTCTGTTGCAAAGATAGGGGATATAAAGGGAGTAAAAAATAGCAATTTGACAGAAACTCTTGGCAAAACTTCCCTCGGATAGTTACCGAACGCTAAAATTTGTCTATTATTCTTTGGAGAAAATAAAAATAAGCACTACTTTTGCCGCGATAAAATGAGTATTCACCCTTTAAAAACAGATGGAAAGGGTATTAATTATGTTGGAGTTATAATATTTTCAAATTAGGACTAAGTTGTCTCGTCGGGAGGATGAGGCTTTGCAACTTACTGTTTTTACACTGAACCTATGGTTCTTATATTGACCGCAATTCTACTAACAAGCGGTAATGGTTGATTAGTCCTGCAATCACTTTTTATATTTTAAATTAATCACTTTAATGCGGTGGTGGGGTATTTCATATCCATATCCAAAGCATTGGTATCACGTGTATTACATTGCTGTCTGCCGGTGAGGCCGACAGGGAATGCTGTATGCGAACGAAAAAAGAGTATGGGAATACGATTAAAAGATTTAAGCAAACTGGGATACCGGGATAATGTTGCCCGCAGTCTGGTAGTGGACATTGTGAGCAAACATTGCAAATACGACACTAAAGAACAGATTGAAATGACATTGAGCGATATACTCGAGCATCCCGAATCTTACAAAAATAATGAAATTTGGAATAAGCTGGCCGAACGCCTTTCGCCTACTATCATAGCGAAAGAGTTTATAGCTTATGATTTATTGGATGAACCGTTGAGGTATAAAACCTATGGAGGTAAATTTATCGAAACGCTTGCCAAACAACAGATGAACCTGGCTATGCGCTTACCTGTAACGGTGGCCGGAGCATTGATGCCTGACGCTCATGCCGGATACGGGTTACCTATCGGTGGAGTGCTTGCTACGGATAATGTAGTGATTCCGTATGCCGTAGGCGTTGATATCGGTTGTCGGATGAGCCTGACGGTATTTGATGCCAGCGCCGACTTCCTGAAACGATATACCTATCAGATGAAAGAAGCCTTGAAAGATTTCACCCATTTCGGTATGGATGGCGGGTTGGGGTTTGAGCAAGAACATGAGGTGTTGGATAGGGAAGAATTCCGTTTGACGCCTTTGTTGAGAGATTTGCATGGAAAGGCAGTACGTCAACTGGGGAGTTCCGGTGGTGGCAATCATTTTGTGGAGTTCGGTGAGATCGCTCTGCAAGAAAATAACGTGTTGAATCTTCCAGAAGGAAATTATCTGGCATTGTTGTCACATTCCGGTTCACGAGGATTGGGAGCTGCCATTGCCAAACATTACAGCCTGTTGGCACGTGAAGTGTGCATGCAGGCCAAGGCCGCAGCCGCCTACGGCGATGTTGCTAAAAATATTCAGATTCCCGAATCCATGCAGCGCATGATGGACAAGATGAGCGTGGAGGCCACCCTGAAGCAGATGGGTAAGCTGGTCAAACCCGCCTTTGTACATGAGCTGAACGCCGCATTGAATCAGATAAAAAAGGAGGGGTGAGCGCAGGACCTGTAAGGCAGTGCCACAACTACATTGAAAATTTTGTAAAAAGAAAGAGAGAAACAATACTATGGCTAACAAGAAAAATGACCCCAACCATCTCGGTTTCGGCCGCCTGATGGCGTGGAAAAGTTCGGACATTGCTATGGCCGGCCTGAACGTAATCGTTCTGGGCTATCTGAGCATTTATTGCAGCGACACCCTTGGCATTGCACCCGCAGTTGTGGGTACTGTGCTGATGGTAAGTAAAATCATCGACGCTTTTACGGATATTTTTGCGGGCTGGCTGGTCGATAACACCCATACCAAGCTGGGCAAGGGCCGCCCCTATGAGCTTGCCATTGTCGGCGTTATGCTCTGCTCTCTGGGCCTGTTCTCCGGCAGCCCTGCATGGAGCAACACGATAAAAGTCGTGTGGATTTTCTGTATGTACACGCTGGTGTTCTCCATCTTCACCACCCTGCGCGGTGCGGCCAACACACCGTACACCATCCGCCACTTCAGCAACAACCCCATCCTGATTCGCAAGGTTGCCTCCTACGGTGGCGTTATCACGATGGCCGGTTCGATGATCGTCAGCATCCTGTTCCCCATCGTAATGAGCAAGCTGGCCACCAGCGCCGGCGGCTGGCGTACCACTGTGGCAATCTTTGTCCTTCCCCTGCTGCTGATTTCTCTGCTGCGTTTCTTCTTCTGCAAGGAGGACCCCAGCGTGGACGGTGGTGACGAGCAGTTCCAGCCGGTCCGTCTGAATGAGATTTTCTCGATGTTCCGCCGCAACAAATATGTCTGGCTGTATGCTATTATTATGCTGTGCTATAACATCAGCACCTCTCTGGCCGTTACGACCTACTACTTCAAGTACATCATCGGCAACACCGCTATGATGAGCGTTACCTCCATTTTCAGCATTGTGCTGCTGCCGCTGATGCTGGTATTCCCGTGGATTATGAAGAAAATCGGCGGTATGAGCAAGATGGTCGGTGTTTTTGCCTGCATCGGTATCGTTGGTTACATCATTGTTTTCGTCTCCGGCGCAAACCTGACCGGCGTCCTGCTCGGCGGTGTGCTGGGCGGCCTGGCCGGTCTGCCTTTGGCATACTACGGCGTTCTGTTCATTATGAACTGCTGCACCTATAACGAGATGATTGGCCTGCCCCGCATGGATGGCTCTGCCGGTATTCTGGCAAACTTCATGGGCAAGTGCGGCGGTGCTATGGGCAGCTTCATCACCGGCATCCTGCTCAGCGTCGGCGGTTACATTGCCGCAGAGGGTACGGTTGATCAGCCCGCAAGCGCACTGATGATGATTCGCATTGACTATGCACTCGTCCCCGCCGTGCTGATGATTGTGATTGCAGCCTGCTCCTTTGGCTTTATGAAGCTGGAAAAGAAAATCCCCGCATGGGAAGCCGCCCAGAAGGCCAAAGCCGCCCCGGCTGAAAACGCCTGAAACAGAAATGATTGATTTATAAAACAGTTCTGAAATAACAGACCGCGCATTTCCCGGCAAGGGGAGATGCGCGGTCTGTCTTTTTGCAGATAAAGAGTATCAAACAAAGAAAATCACTTGAAAAAGTGTTTATACGTAAGTGAACACTTTAACTTTCAGGACGGTCGGCTCAAAGAAAGTCATCAAAGCGGCCTCGTCACCGTTCAATCGGCGTGTCACTTTCCACTCGCCGTTTTCCATGCGGCCTTCCTCCACGGAAAGTAAATCCAGATTGGGCTTGTCTGCTTCCGCAGAAACAAACTGCAGTCCGCAGCGGTTTACAACAAGCATACATTCATCTTCAGACAGTTTCATAGCCAGACAAACGCCGTCCTTTTGCTGAATCATGGGATGTTCTACAATGGCATAGACCGTAAATTTGCCAAAGTTCATAGCGCACTGGTCTTTACGCTCGCTGCAGACAGCCTGTAGGTTCTTTGTGCCGTAGCGTTCGCCCAACAGCGGCATAAGACTGTTCAGTGTACGGCCGTACCAGCCGTATTCCGCCGTATTCTGCGGCGTTATAAGCAAGGGATCGGTTACGTCCATGCCAAATAAATATCCTTGGGTTCCGGTAAAAGGCTGCCCCATATTTTCAAAGCCAAAGGGGGCATAGCAAAGTGCATGATAATGACCGACCGTATAGAGCATACGCGGGCCGGAATAGCTGTGTGTACTGCATTCGGGAATCATTAAAGGTTTACCGCGGCGGGTATACTCGTCACAAATGTTACAGAAATCATGAACATAAATATCGGGCGTATGTAGGTCAATGCAGGGGGCACCGTACTGCCAGACTTCATACATACGGGAAACCGGCCCACCGCTGGGATAAGTGCCCGGTTCGCCGCCCTTGTCCAACCAGCAGTTTGCAGTCATGGGCAATGGATATTCCTTTTTTCCGGCCTGAGCAACACGGTTGACATAGCGTGAGATATAATATGCACTGAAAATTTCCTCTGCAACTGAGCCAAATACTTCGCCCCAACTGCCTGAGGTTGCACCGTTCTCGACAGCCTCCTGCACGTCCTGCACCATTGTTTCGATGTGAGAACGCATATACCCAGCAAAGTCCTGCGGAACATCTGCAGCAAATGCAACATCGGCCTCGTCGGAACGTTCCCGAGCAGTTCCCAAAAGTCCGGTTTCGTTCTCCACCTGAACGGCAAGAACGGTGTTTTCCTCACCATCGAGTGTGCGCAGATGTCGCATCAGTCTGCCAAAGGCACGGGCATCAGCAGCACAGGTCTCCTCGCACAGATAAGAAAGGGTCGTATACAGCATACCATAGGCGTTTTCGCGGGGCGCTTTGTTTTTCCCTTTGACAATCTGGCCGCGCCGGAACCTCTGTAAATCTGTCTTTACCCATGCAGGAGCGTACATACATTCGGCGTTTTTCCAACTGCCAAACCAAAGCAGAACAAGGTGCTTGCCTTTGCCACGTGCCTGCAACACAAGGCCGTCCAGCAAAGAGAAGTCAAACTGTCCTTCCTCTGGCTCGACCTGGTCCCATGTGATTGGCAGCAGCAGGGTATTCATGCCGAGTTGCTCGGCAGTTTGCCAGACGCCCTCCATATATTCCACAGATGAAGAATTGGAATTGCCGACTTCACCAGCAAGCATGATATAGGGCTTGTCGTGTAGTGTCAGCACCGTGCCGTTTGCTTGTTGTTTCAATGTGGGAATTGACATAATATACCTCCTGACAGAAATTTTTAGGTATCTCAATTATAATGGGAAATCTGTATTCCTAAAAGAAACAAATTCGACACAGAGAGTAAGAAATAGCTCTCATCAATACTTTGGGTGTTTTCTTGCATAGGGTGCGACGCTTTCAGAGTACGCGAACTGTAACGCAAGCATAGCGTTTGGATATCCACAACGCATTTTTGGAGTGAACCCCAAACCCCCGCGACCACGCAAATGTTACGATTTTTTCAATTCTGGGCAGTTTTTGTTGACAGGCTGGTGAGCTCTGTATTATCCTGAACTTGCAGAGATTCTCTGCACAGCACCTTTACAACTGAATACACAGCATAACAGGTACTTTACTCTCCCGATGGGGCGCGCAGCACGGTCACGGCAGACCATAACCCACGACTGGGGAGAGGGCATAATGATACTCCTGCTGCCCCACGCGTCAGATGGGGTGACTGAGTTAGGATTGTAAGAAGTAAGATCCTAACAAGGTCAGTGAACGGCTGTATGCCAACAGCCTGCCTGTTATGTTCCCACTGTCTAGGGGCAAGCGGCAAATAAGACATTTTCCCAAGCATTTATTTTGATGTACACGGTTTCTTTTATTTATTTTTATTATTTACATAACCGTGTAACTAACGCTAACATGCGTATTATTTGATTTTTAATGAATTCACATCAAAATTTGCGGGGAAAGTGTACCCTCACGCCCGGATAGAACAGAGAAAATATAGAAAGAGCCCGGAGGGCCTTACCAAATCGGTAAGG
>OGYD01002028.1_pt1 | contig 14080 bp, 11 predicted proteins | sample 1576441 | NCBI WGS metagenome assembly OGYD01 (sample SAMEA3541537, study PRJEB24748) | human gut metagenome | biome: human gut; feature: human-associated habitat; material: faeces | place: China | collected 2012 | reverse complement strand
CCTGCAAACGCACGCGCCGTTCGCTTTTGGCGGACGGCGCGTGCGCTGCAGTCAGGCCGCAAACCCCTTTGTCAAAAAGGAATCCTTTTTGAAAGTCACAACAGCGCCCATTGCATTGGCAATGGGCGCTGTTTTTGCTTTGGGTTTGGGTTTGCTGTGCCTTGCTCAGGCCTGCGTGTCGCCGCGGTAGAGCATGCGCACGATCTGGCCGCGCGTGCATGCGTCGTCCGGGCTGAAGGTGGTGGCGCTCGTGCCGGCGGTCACGCCGTTGGCTGCCGCCCATGCAGCAGCATTGGCGTAGTAGGCGTCTGCCGCCACATCCGCGAAGCTCACCGTGTCGCTCACGGCCGGTGCGCCGGCTGCGTTATACAGCAGCGTGACGGCCTGTGCGCGCGTGCACGTGTCGTTCGGGCTGAAGGTGGTGGCGCTCGTGCCGGAGGTCACGCCGTTTGCCACTGCCCACTTCACCGCGTCGGCATAGTAGGCATCCTCGGCCACATCCGTGAACGGAAGCGCCGTGCCGGACACATCCGGCTCACCGGCCAGACGGTACAGGAAGGTGACGATCTCGGCACGGGTGCAGGTGTTGGCGGGGGCAAAGGTGGTCTCGGTCACGCCGGCCGTGATCTGCGGGTCGCTGAAGTAGGCCCACTCCACGGCATCGTAGAGCTCGGTGTCTGCGGGGACGTCCGTGAACGGAAGTTCCGGAACGACCGGGATCTCATCAACGGGGATCTCCGCGCTGACGGAAGCGTTTTCGAGCGTGATCTGGTAGTCCTGGCTGTAGTTGGCCTTGCCCGGCTCATAGGTGTAGATCACGAGCGCGAGCTTGTGGCCTTCCTTGACGGTGTAGAGGTTCGGCTGCAGGTAGATGGTGTAGTCGTGGTTCTCACCGACCTTGAGGGCGACCTTCGTGTCGGCGGAGGCGGAGTCATAGCCGGCGCCGGGGTTGCAGAGGTCCATCCAGCCGCGCGCAATGATCTTGTAGCTGACGTCGGTGGCGTTGAGCTCGGCGTAGTCGTAGTTGTTCAGGCCGCCGCCCATCCACGCGCCGCCGGCGGTGAGGGTCTTGGGCACATAGCTGCCCTGCGTGTTGTAGGCCGGGAACGTCGTGCCCTCGGGCGCGATGTCGACGAGCATGGCGCTGACCATGAGCGCGTCGCGGTCGATCAGATCGGCGCCGTCCGGCAGGGACACGGTCACAGCGCCGTCAGTGGACGCCGCGCCGACGTAGTTGTCGTGGTCAAGGGCGTTCGTCTCGTCGCCGACATAGTTGTCGTGGTCGACGGTGCCGCGCGGGCTGCTCGTCTCCGGCGCGTCATAGTTGTCGGCGCTGGCGGTGAAGCTCACGGCCACGCTGCCCTTGATGACGGTGTCGGCGTCGACATCCATGGTGTACATGGCGCTCACGTCGGTGGAGCCGGCGGTCAGCGCGTCACGCCAGTTTCTGCGGTTGATGCCCTGCGTGGCGTAGTCGCTGTTGATGGTGGTCGTGCCGGTGTCATCGGCATTGGACATGACGATGCTCTCGTCGGTCGTCCAGCTGTCATAGGTGTTCCAGACGGAGGCGTCGACGTTGCTCTGCGCGGTGACGGCGGCCATGTTCTCGGCGCCGTTTTCCACGCCGCACAGGTAGTGGCTGAACCAGCGGTTGAGGACGTTGTTGTAGCTCTCGCCGTCAATGTAGAACTCGAGGTTGCCGGCGGGGTAGCTCGGGGTCAGGTGCGCATCCTGATGCAGCAGGAGCTTGACGTTCACGCCGGCCTTCTGATAGGCCTGATACATGAGGTCGAATTCCTTCGTGCGCACGTTGTCGTCGTTGAGGCCGTGCACGATCAGCGCCGGGCACTTGATGTTCTCCGCGTCAAGCGTGTAGTCGCGGGTCGCCCAGTGCTCGGAGTAGTCGCCGTTGCTCTTGAGCTGATCCTGCTGGATCTGGTACATATAGTTGCCGTACTTTTCGGCGATGGTCGCGTAGTCGTCCGGATCGAGGTAGCGGCCGTTGCAGTACCAGCCGAGCCGCTCGGAGTAGTTGACGAGGCTGTTGGTGGAGATGCCCTGAGAGTTGGTGTACTCATACCAGCTCGCGATGCCGGCGACGGGGACGATGGTCTCAAGGCCGGCGACGCCGGTCGTTGCCAGACCGAACTGCGTCGTGCCGGCGTAGGAGCGGCCGGTCATGCCGACCTTGCCGCTCGACCAGTCGGCCGAGATGGCGACGTTGCTGGTCTTGTCGGTGTAGGCCACGCGGTCGCCGTGCAGCCATTCGATCACGCACTTGAACGCATCGATCTCCAGATCGGTGCCGCAGGTCTCAAAGCCGTCGGAGCCCTTCGTGCCCAGACCACCGCACTCGACCACGGCGAAGCCGCGCACAAGATAGTAGTCATACCAGTTGAGGTCCTCGTAGTCGTACATCCATTCGGACGGGTTCCAGTAGTACCAGTCGGCGCTGTTGGCATTGGCGGCAGCCTCAGCGGTCGTAGTTGGTCTCGACATAGACGCAGTAGCGGATGATGTCGCTCTCGTCGTTGCTGTAGCCCTCCGTGACCTCGCCGGTCGTGTAGGGGAAGATGGGCTGCGCCATACCGTTCATGTACAGCGGCTGCAGCTTGTCGGCGTGCAGCGCGTCATACATCTGGTCGGCGACCGCCTTCATCTGGCGGTAAGCCGCGAGCGTGCAGGGCGCGTCGGCGTCGGTGTCCGCGTCGATCATGCCCATGCTGCGGGCCTGAGCCAGATAGTCATCCGGGAACGAGCCGAGCTGCTGCTCGGTCATGCCCGTCCACAGCAGCAGTGCACGCACTGCGTCCGCTACGGTCAGTTCCGTGTTTTCGCCTGCGCCGTCGGGGACGAGCGCAGTGCCGTTGATGTCTGCCAGATCGGCATACGTCACGGCGGGTGCGCTGCTGCTGTCGTTCACGGCGAGCGCCGTGCCGGGCAGAAGCGACAGCACCATGACCAGCGTCAGCAGCAGAGTCAAGATTCTCCTCTTCATGATAAGCCTTCTTTCTGTATGAGATGGGATTCTTCACCGCCGGAGCAGCAGGAGTGCGCCGCAGACGGAAAAAATCTTATGTGCAGTTTACGTCTGAAATGTAAATTTTTCAATTGACAAAGCACACAAGGTTTTTGGTGAATTTAATTTCATTATTCGTCGTATTATTAGCATATTCATACATGAATTATTTTTGATGCGGTTATATGCGCTTATTATAGGTCTGAAGGCCTATATATTCCAGCGCTTTTCCAGCTTGCGGGCAATCGAGGAGTAACGGCGCGTATTAGTTTTTATTCATTCAATTTTTTGTTTTATTCGCACGAAGGGACTTGACAGATACCCACCGGGGGTATATATTAAAAATACCCCGGAGGGGTATATGGGAAACGATGAGGTACTGACATATGGACGATGAGAAAAAAACCTGCTGCTGCGGCTGTTCGCAGCGCAAGAAGGAGCGCACGCCGGAGGAGTATACGCGCCTGATCCACCGGCTCAACCGCATCGAGGGGCAGATCCGCGGCATCCGCGGCATGGTCGAAAACGACGCCTACTGTCCGGATATCCTCATGCAGTCGGCGGCGGCCGGCGCGGCGCTCAACGCATTTAACAAGGAGCTGCTGGCCAGCCACATCCGCACCTGCGTCGTCGAGGACATCCGCGGCGGCAAGGACGAGGTGATCGACGAGCTGGTGGCGACGCTGCAAAAGCTCATGAAATGAGCATTCCCGAAGGAGGGACGATCTTGAAGCAATTTGATGTCACCGGTATGAGCTGCGCCGCCTGCTCGGCGCGCGTGGAAAAGGCGGTGTCGCACGTGCCGGGCGTGACGGCGTGCGCGGTCAGTCTGCTGACAAATTCCATGGGCGTGGAGGGCACGGCGCCGGATCAGGCGATCATCGACGCGGTGCAGGCCGCGGGCTACGGCGCAGCCGTTCAGGGCGGGCAGACACCCTCCGCGCCCGACGGCGACGCGCTCGCCGACCACGAGACGCCGAGACTGCGGCGCAGGCTCGGCTGGTCGCTGGGCTTTCTGCTTATCCTGATGTATTTTTCCATGGGGCACATGATGTGGGGCTGGCCGCTGCCGGGCTTTTATGACGGCAACCACGTCGCCATGGGCCTGACGCAGCTGCTGCTGACGGTCATCATCATGGTCATCAACCAGAAGTTTTTCATCAGCGGCTACAAGGCGCTCTGGCACCGCGCGCCGAACATGGACACGCTCGTGGCGCTCGGCGCGACGGCGGCGTTTGTCTACAGCACGTATGCGCTCTTTGCCATGACGGGCGCACAGGCGCGCGGCGATGCGCAGGCCGTCATGGGCTATATGCATGATTTTTACTTTGAGTCCGCCGCCATGATCCTCACGCTCATTACCGTCGGCAAGACGCTCGAGGCGCGCGCCAAGGGCAAGACGACCGACGCGCTGCGCAGCCTCCTGCAGCTCGCGCCCAAGACTGCGACCGTGGAGCGCGGCGGCGCGGAGCTGACCGTGCCGATCGAGCAGGTGCGCCTGGGCGATGTGTTTCTCGTGCGGCCGGGGGAGCGCATCCCGGTCGACGGTGTGGTGCTTGACGGCACGAGCGCGGTCAACGAGGCGGCGCTCACCGGCGAGAGCATCCCGGCCGACAAAGCACCGGGCGCAGCCGTGTCGGCCGCGACGGTGAACCAGTCCGGTTTTCTCAAGTGCCGCGCCACGCGCGTCGGCGAGGATACGACCCTCGCGCAGATCATCCGCATGGTGCGCGACGCGGCGGCGACGAAAGCGCCGATCGCCAAGATCGCCGACAAGGTGTCCGGCGTGTTCGTGCCGGCGGTCATGGGCGCCGCATTTGTGACGTTTCTTGTCTGGCTGCTGCTCGGGCGCAGCGTGGGCTACGCGCTCGCGCGCGGCATCTCGGTGCTGGTCATCAGCTGCCCGTGCGCGCTCGGCCTCGCCACGCCGGTGGCGATCATGGTCGGCAGCGGCGTGGGCGCGAAAAACGGCGTCCTGTTCAAGACGGCGGCCTCCCTCGAAGAGACCGGCCGCATTCAGATCGTCGCGCTCGACAAGACCGGCACCGTTACCTCCGGCGAGCCCACGGTGACGGACATCTGCCCCGTTCCGGGCGTGACGGAGGCGGAGCTGCTGGGCGCGGCCTGCGCGCTCGAGCAAAAGAGCGAGCATCCGCTGGCCAAGGCCGTGCTGCGCCGCGCGCAGGCGGACGGGCTGACCGCCGCCGAGGTGACGGCGTTTCAGGCGCTGCCGGGCAGCGGGCTTCAGGCCATGCTCGACGGGCAGAAGCTTTGCGGCGGCAATGCGGACTTCATCCGCACCGCGGCGGCGCTCCCCGACGTCGTTTCGGTGCGCGCAGAGCAGCTCGCGGAGGAGGGCAAGACACCGCTCTTTTTCGCGCGCGGCGGCAAGCTGCTCGGCGTCATCGCCGTCGCGGACGTGCTCAAGCCCGACAGTCCGCAGGCCATCCGCGCGCTGCAGAACATGGGCATCCGCGTCGTCATGCTCACGGGTGACAACGCGCGCACGGCCAAGGCCATCGGCGCGCAGGCCGGTGTGGACGAGGTGATCGCGGGCGTGCTGCCCGACGGCAAGGAGCGCGAGATCCGCCGCCTGAGCGCGCGCGGCAAGGTCGCCATGGTCGGCGACGGCATCAATGACGCACCGGCGCTCACGCGCGCGGACGTCGGCATTGCCATCGGCGCGGGCACGGACGTGGCCATCGACGCGGCCGACGTCGTGCTCGTCAACAGCCGCCTGAGCGACGTCCCGGCGGCCATCCGGCTCAGCCGCGCGACGCTGCGCAACATCCATGAGAACCTGTTCTGGGCGTTTTTCTACAACACCATCGGCATCCCCATCGCGGCGGGCGTGTTCGTCCCGCTCGGCCTGACGCTCAGCCCCATGCTCGGCGCGGCGGCCATGAGTCTGTCGAGCTTCTGCGTGGTCACGAACGCCCTGCGCCTGAACCTGTTTGACCTGCACGATGCACGTCGTGATCACAAACGTGCAAGCCATCTCAAAGAAGTACCGGAAATCAAGGAGGAAACAGCTATGAAAAAGACCATTACCATCGAAGGCATGATGTGCACTCACTGCGAGGCGACCGTGAAGAAGGCGCTTGAGGCGCTGCCGGAGGTCGCAGAGGCCGCCGTCAGTCACACGGCGGGCACCGCCGTCGTGACGCTCAGCGCGCCGGTGGACGACGCCGCGCTCAAGGCCGCGGTCGAGGCCAAGGACTACACCGTCACCGGCATCGCGTAAGCGCATCAAAGCATGGCAAAGGCGTCCCCGAAAGGGGACGCCTTTGCTGTCTCTTGTTCACTTTTTGTGCGTGTCGATCTTTTGCGCGAACAGCCCGTGCTGCGTGCAGTACCACAGCAGCGTGCCGTGCGCGAAGTACGGCAGGCGCGTCTGCGCGTCCCATTCGGGGTAGAGGCGGCGCAGCACGAGCGTGTCCTCGTCGACCAGCGCCGTGAACGACAGGTAGTGCTCCCGCTGCATTGGGTGACTGGATGTGAGATACCACGCGCCGTCGCTCAGCTCTGCCGTCAGGCGGTGAGCCTCATCCGGCGCCTGCGGTGTCAGGGCCTGCAGCGTCTGGCCGCAGCAGGTCACGTCCGCCGCGTCGCTCAGCAGCACCAGGTTGCCGCAGTGCGGGCAGACGCAGACGCGCACGCGCTTCATGTTTCCGTTTGACAAATCGTTTTCCTCCAAATCGCCCCGGAGCAGCGCCTCGGCGCTCGTGCCCAGAGCCTGTGACAGTCGCGGAAGGAGAGAAATGTCCGGCGCGCCGCAGCCGCGTTCCCATTTGGAGACGGCCTTGTCGCTCACGCCGATCGTGTCGGCGAGCTGCCGCTGTGTCAGATGCTTTTGCTGCCGCAGGGTGCGGATGAGCGCCCCGGTACGTGTCTGATCCATGTTTTGCACCTCCCGTGCGGTTCTATCATAGGGAATCTCTGCCGCATATGCAACCGACGCTCCGTAGAGTCATTCAGCTTGTCAAAAACCTCGTAGCCTTTCGCCGTCGGCGCGGTGTCAGCGCAGCGCCTGCAGCGCGCCGTCGATGCGGCTGAGGAGCATGTCCGGCTTCGTGCCGCGCCATACATGGATCCGGTGCAGCAGCCGGAGCGTTTCCGGCTCGCCCTTGACCAGACGGTTCGCGCCGCCCTCGGTCGTGACCGTGACCTGAACGCCCAGCGCCTGCAGCACGCGCTCCGACAGCCCGGAATACGCGCCGAAGGGGTAGGTGAACACGGGCAGCGGCGTGCCCGGCAGCCCGGCAAGCTGCTCTTGCGCGCGCGTGTAATCCTGCGTCAGCGCGGCGATGTAGTCGGACTCGGCTTCGCCGTGCATTTGCAGCACGCCGCGGCGGCAGTCGTTTCCGTCGACGGCAGCGACCTGGTGCATATCATAGGAATGGGTCGTGACCGTCAGGACGCCGCGCGCGATCCACGGGCGCGCATCCTCGAGCGAGAAGTGCGGCGTGATCGGGATATCGGTGTCTTTGTAGGTTGTGCGGCCGATGGAGACGCCGATCACGGCGATGTTGGCGCAAAAGCCGTATTTTTCGAGCAGCGGCGCCGCCAGATCCAGATTGTTCTGGTAGCCGTCGTCTATGCTGATGAGCAGGGGCTTTTCCGGCAGCCTGCCGTCCCCGTTGACAAATTCGATCAGATCGGCATAGCCGACGGACGTATAGCCCGCGTCCCGCAGGGCGCTGAGCTGACGCGCAAACTCGGATGCCAGCGTGTACAGAGAGCCGGTGTCCGCTTCGTCTTCGGTGAAGGCGTGGTACATGAGGATCGCGACATCGGCGGTCTGCGCAGCCGGGGTGCGGGGGACTGCAACCACGGCCAGCAGCACGCAGAGCCCCAGCAGGGCGGCAAGCGCGGCGGTGATCCATTTTCTCGTAGACATGGCAAACTCCTTGCAGTGTTATGAAAGGCAGACACCCGTATCTGCCTATCGAAAAGCTGCATTTATTGTACCATGCGGCACGCCGCGCCGCAAGGCACAAGTGCCTTACGCACCGCCGGGTGTCCGGCGCATAAAAAAATAACCGGATCACCATCGGTGATCCGGTTATTGGCACGCCGTGAGGGATTCGAACCCCCGGCCTTCTGGTCCGTAGCCAGACGCTCTATCCAGCTGAGCTAACGGCGCTTAGTGCGCTCCTAACGCGCCTAAGTATAATAGCATAGCTCTGCCGGAATTGCAAGCCCTTTTCAAAAATATTTTCTTCTTCGCGTTTTTACCAGCCCATCGTGTCGCGGATCGTGTCCGTCACATCGCTGACCGTGCGCACGGCGTCGGCCACGATGCCGTTGGCGCGCTTTTTCTGCGGCTGCATCATCAGGCCCGCCGCCGCGCCGACCGCCATGCCGACGCCCAGCCCGATGCCCATGCCCTTGGCAAACTGCGCGGCGCACATTTTGCTGTCTCTGCTCATGCTTTTGCCTCCCTTCGCAGCAAGGCTGCTGCGCGGATAGTATGTGCGCGGCGCGAAAAGCCATGCGCGGCACGCAAATGCAGTTTCTGGATTGCTTCTCGCCTGCCGTCGGTGGTATACTACTTTTATTATAGCTTTCAAATTTTCTTCCGATCGAATGGGAGGGACAGGTATGATCCTGCGTATTCTGGCCGTGGGCGACGTTGTGGGCGCGCCCGGCCTTGCATTTTTGAGCGAGCACCTGCGTGCCTTCAAGGAGCAGGAGCACATCGATTTCACGGTTGTCAACGGCGAAAACGCCAACGTCGTCGGCGTCACGCCCAAGCAGGCAGATGCGATCTTTGCCGCCGGTGCGGACGTCGTCACGCTCGGCAACCACACGTGGACGCGCTACGAGCTGCAGCCGTATCTCGAGCAGAAAAAGCGCATCCTGCGCCCGGCAAACTTCGCGCCGCAGTGCCCGGGGCGCGGCTGGGGCGAGTATTCCCTGCGCGGCGGGCCGATCTGCGTCATCAACCTCATGGGGCGCTTCACGCTCGACGCGAACACGGATAACCCGTTTCTCGTCGTGGACGATATTCTCGAGCAGACGCAGGCGAAGATCGTCCTCGTCGATATGCACGCCGAGGCCACGAGCGAAAAGCGCGCCATGGGCTTTTATCTTGACGGGCGCGTGACGGCCGTCTGGGGCACGCACACGCACGTGCAGACCTCGGACGCCGAGGTGCTGCCCGAGGGCACGGGCTACCTGACCGACCTCGGCATGACGGGGCCGGCCAACGCCGTGCTCGGCATCGCGCCGGAGCAGTCGATCGGCAAGTTCCTCGGCGACCCGCCGCGCCGCTATGAGGCGGCCATGGGCGCGGCCAAGCTCGAGGGTGCGATCTTTGAGGTCGACAGCGACACCGGACTGTGCCGCGATGTACGCCTGGTGCGCCTGAGATGAGCGTGCGCATTTTACACGCGGCGGATCTGCACCTCGATTCGCCGTTTGAGGCGCTCTCCGGAGCGCAGGCGGCGCAGCGCCGCCGGGAGCAGCGCGACCTTCTGCGCGCTCTGCCGGAGCTGGCCAGGGCGCACGGCGCGCAGATCATTCTGCTCGCGGGCGACCTGCTCGACAGCGGCAGCCCCTATCCCGAGACGGCCAAGGCGCTCGCCGAGACGTTTGACGGCTGTGGGGCGGAGGTGTTTCTCGCGCCCGGAAACCACGACTATTACAGCGCGGGCGCGCCATATGCGCGCCTGACGTTTCCCGAGAACGTACATATCTTCCGCTCGCCGCGGCTGGAGGCGGTCGAGCTGCCGGAGCTGGGCGTGCGCGTCTGGGGCGCGGCGTTTACCGACAGCCGCTGTCCCGCGCTACTGCGGGGATTTTCCGTGCCGAAAGAGGCGGGGCTGCTGGACGTTTTGTGTATGCACGCGGAGGTGGGAAATCCCGCCTCGGCGTATAACCCCGTGTCGGCGGCGGACCTTGCGCACAGCGGGCTGGACTACGCCGCCTTCGGCCACACGCACCGCTTCGGCGGCGTGCAGCGCGCCGGGGGCACGGTGTATGCGTGGCCGGGCTGCATGGAAGGGCGCGGCTTTGATGAGACAGGGGGAAAGGGCGTGCTGCTCGTGGACGTCGCCGCAGGCGATGTGCAGGCGCAGTTTCTGCCCGTGCCCGGGCGGCGGTATGAGATCCTGCGTGTCGATGTCACGGATGCAGACCCCGTGCAGGCGGTGCTTGCCGCGCTGCCGGAGGGGGCTGCGCGCAATATCTTCCGCATCGTGCTCACGGGTGAGACCGACCGCGCACCGAACCCCGCGGCGCTGCGCGCAGCGCTCGAGGGGCAGGTGTTCGCCATGCAGCTGCGCGACGAGACGCGCGCACGCCGGGATCTCTGGGCGCGCGCGGGCGAGGGTACGCTGCGCGGACAGTTTCTCGCGCAGCTCAAGCAAAAATACGACGCGGCGGACTCCGACCGCGACCGAGAGACGATCGTCATGGCCGCGCGCTGGGGGCTCGCGGCACTGGACCACGATGAGGAGGTGGTGACGCTGTGATCATCCGGCATATGCAGGGCACGTTCGGCACGCTTGACGGCGAGCAGCTGCGGCTCGACACGGGGCTGAATATCATCTACGCGCCGAATGAGAGTGGCAAGAGTACGTGGTGCGCCTTCCTGCGCGCCATGCTCTACGGGATCGACACGTCCCAGCGCGCCCGCGCGGGCTTCGTGCCCGACAAGCAGAAATATGCGCCCTGGAGCGGCAAGCCCATGGCGGGCGAGCTCGAGCTCGAGCAGGACGGCAAGTGCATCACGATCCGCCGCTGGACGGAGGCGAAGAGCGCGCCGATGCGCGCCTTTTCGGCGGTGTATACGGGCACGGATATCCCGGTGCCCGGCCTGACGGCGAACGACGCGGGTGAGCAGCTCACGGGCGTGTCGGCGGAGGTGTTCCAGCGCAGCGCGTTCATCGGGCAGGGCGGCCTCGTCGTGACCGGCACGCCGGAGCTGGAAAAGCGCATCTCCGCCATCGTGACCTCCGGCGAGGAGGCCAGCTCCTACACCGAGGCCGATGCCCAGCTGCGCGCGTGGCTGCGCCGCCGCCGCAGCGGACAGCACGGCGCGCTGCCGGAGCTGGAGCAGCGCATCGCGGACACGGAGACGCAGCTGCACCGCCTCGAGCGCAACGCGCAGGAGCAGGCGGCCTGCGCCGCCGAGCTGCGGGAGACGGAGCGCGAACTGCAGACCGTCACCGATCAGATGAACGCCGCCCGCCAGCGGCAGCGCCGCGCGGCGCTGAGCAGCATGGGCGAGGAAAAATCCAACCTGCGCACGCTCGAGCAGGCGCTCGAACAGGCGCGGCGCGACGCCGCGGCCAAGCGCACCGCGCTCGAGCAGACGCACTTCGGCGTGCAGACGCCGGACGAAGCGGGCGAGACCGCCGAGCGCGACGCACAGCGTGCACAGGCGCTCTCCGACACGGCGGACGGCGGCAAGCCGTATTTCTGGATCGCGGCGCTTGTGCTGGCCGCGCTGTGCGCCGTGCTGGGTTATCTTGTGGCGCAGCCGCTGTATTATGCGGCCATCGCGCTGGCGGCCGCGGCGCTCGTGCTGCTGATCGTGGCGGCAAACGGCAGGCAGCGCGCGCAGCAGGCGTCCGCCGCGCTCGGAAAGCTCCTGCGCAGCTACGGCGCGCAGGATGCAGACGGCATTTACTATCAGGCGGAAGTACACCGCGCCGCTTACCGCGCGTGTGCTGCCGCCATGGAGACCGAGCGGCGCGCCGCCGCCGCGCTCGAGGATGCGCGCGAGCACCAGTGCGAGACGCACGAGCGGCTGCTGCAGAGCCTCGATTTTGAGAGCGGCACGGGCGAGGCCGCTGCGCTCTACCAGCGCAGGAGCGCGCTTGAGAGCGTGCGCACGCGCCTGCGCACACAGCAGGCACAGCTCACGGGCGCGGCGCTCGCCATCGGCGACCCGATGGCGCTGGGCAGCGAGCACGCGCAGCTGCTCGAGCAGCGCGACGCGCTCGAGCGGCAGTATGCCGCGCTCGCGCTTGCGATCGAGACGCTCGGCCGCGCCGATGCCGAGCTGCAGAGCCGCTTTTCCCCGCAGCTTGCGCAGAAGGCGGCCGACTACATGGACTACCTCACCGGCGGCCGCTACGACGAGCTCGTGCTCGCGCGCGACCTGTCAGCCAAGGCGCGCAGCGCCGATGACCCGACGCCGCGCGACACGGCCTATCTCTCGGCGGGGACGGCGGATCTGCTGTACCTGTCCGTGCGCCTGGCGCTGTGCGAGCTGACGTGCCCGACGGACGATCCGTGCCCGCTCGTGCTCGACGACACGCTCGTCAACTTCGACGATGCGCGCGCCAGGCGCGCCATGGCGCTCTTCCGGGAGATCGCGCAGCACCGGCAGGTCATCCTCTTCACCTGCCATGAGCGCGACTGCCCTGCGCGGGAGCAATAACACCGGGATCTCAAAACCGGACACGGGGCGCCCGTGTCCGGCTTTTTGCCGTTGACAGGCGCAGTGAATCGCGTTATACTGACGGCGTTTTGCGTTTTCCGGCAAAAACTTTATGGAGAGGGGATCTCAATGGAAAAGCTCTTTCATCTGAAAGAAAACAACACCACCGTACGCACGGAGATCGTCGCCGGTCTGACGACGTTTATGACCATGGCGTACATCATCGCGCTCAACCCGAACCTGCTGACCGGCTTCGGCGCTCAGGGCGGCTCGCAGCTCTGGAACGGCGTGTTCCTCGCCACCTGCATCGCCTCCGCCATCGGCACGCTCGTCATGGCGTTCGCGGCCAACAAGCCCTTTGCCATGGCACCCGGCATGGGACTCAACAGCTTCTTTGCCGTCGTCGTGGCCAACATCGTCACCCTGACCGGCATGAGCTACCTGCAGTCGTTCCAGACGGCGCTGTGCATCATCCTCATCGAGGGCATCGTGTTCATCGTGCTCTCGGTGCTCAAGGTGCGCGAGAAGATCGTCGATGCCATTCCGCTCGGCATCCGGCTCGGCATCGCGCCGGCCATCGGTCTCATGCTGCTCAACATCGGCATCGGCTCCAACGCCGGTGTGTACTCGAGCGAAGGCGGCCCGTTTTTTGTGATGCGCGATTTCTTCGGCGCGCTCACGCCCAGACTCGCCAAGGCCAACATGGGCGACGGCTACCCGCAGATGGTGCTCACGGTCGTGACCATGTTTGTCGGCCTGTTTCTGATCGTGCTCTTCGCGCACAAAAAGGTCAAGGGCTCCGTGCTGCTGGGCATGCTCTGCGCGTCCGGCATCTACTGGGCAGGTGAGGCCATCTTCCTGCACACGAACCCGTTTGCGGCGCTCAAGGGCGCGTCGTTCGTGCCTGCGTTCGGCGACATGGCCGCAACGACCCTGTTTAAGTTCGACTTTGCCGCCCTCGGCGAGATCGGCTGGTTCACGGTCGTGACGCTCGTCATCACGTTCTGCATCATTGATATGTTCGACACCATCGGCACCCTCGTCGGCACGGCGAGCCGCGCCGGCATGGTCGACAAGGACGGCAATATGCCGCGCATGCGCGAGGCGCTGCTGGCCGACGCCGTCGGCACCGTCACGGGCGCGTGCACCGGCACGTCCACGGTCACGACGTTTGTCGAGTCCGCCTCCGGCGTGGAGGCCGGCGGCCGCACGGGCCTGACCGCCCTGACGACCGGCCTGCTCTTCCTTGCGAGTATGTTCCTCGCGCCCATCGCCGCCATCATCCCCGCCGCCGCGACCAGCTCCGCGCTCATCTACGTCGGCCTGCTGATGCTCGGCGGTCTCAAGAAGATCGACTTTGACGACATTTATCAGAGTCTGCCGGTGGCCATCATGCTCATCTCCATGCCGGTCTCCGGCTCGATCGGCCACGGCATCGGTCTGGGTCTGATCAGCTATTCCGTGCTCAAGCTCTGCACGGGCAAGGGCAAGGATGTTTCGCTGCTGACGTATGCCATCTCGCTGCTCTTCCTTGTGAAGTTCTTTCTCGTTGCCTGAGGAAACATATTTGTCCGCACTGCCGGGCGCGCCCGGTGGGGCTGTCAAAAAGTAATACTTTTTGACAAAGGGGCTGCAGTCTGCTGCGCGCATAATTTGTGCGCCGCCGG
>OGYD01002020.1_pt1 | contig 14126 bp, 10 predicted proteins | sample 1576441 | NCBI WGS metagenome assembly OGYD01 (sample SAMEA3541537, study PRJEB24748) | human gut metagenome | biome: human gut; feature: human-associated habitat; material: faeces | place: China | collected 2012 | reverse complement strand
GAAAATCTGCAGCCGAAAGACGTCACCGAACGCGCGCTGGCGGACAGCTGCATTGACTGCCGTCGTGCCCTGTCGCTGTTCTGCGTGATCATGGGGCGCTTCGGCGGCAACCTGGCGCTGACGCTGGGTACCTTCGGGGGCGTTTATATCGCGGGTGGTATTGTGCCGCGTTTCCTGGAGTTCTTTAAAGCCTCCGGCTTCCGCGGCGGGTTTGAGGATAAAGGGCGCTTCAGAAGCTACGTGCAGGACATTCCGGTTTATCTGATCGTGCATGATAACCCAGGCCTGCTGGGGTCGGGTGCCCACCTGCGTCAGGTTCTCGGTCAAATCCTCTGACGCATAGCCCTCTCCCGCAGGAGAGGGCTTTTTTGTTACAGGTGCATGAGCTGGCGGAACTCTTTTACCTTGCTGCGGCTCACCGGCACCTGAAAATCCAGATCCTTCAGACGCAAAATATAGGTGTTGTTAAACCACGGTTCGATCTCGCGGATCTTGTTTAAATTCACGCAGAACGAGCGGTGGCAGCGGAAAAAGTGCGACGCAGGCAGCTTGCTGCAAAACTCGGTGATGTTCATCGCCATCACGTAAGATTCCCGCCGCGTATAGACAAACGTCATTTTTTCATGGGCTTCGGCATAGTAGATATCATTGACCGGCGTCACGATGATGCGCTCATCTTTGACCAAATTAATGGTGTCGTTTTCTCGTACCGTTGGGCTGGCGTTTGCAGGGGCGGTCTGCTGCTGCCACGCGGCCTCCAGCTTTTGCAGCATGCTGACAATCCGCGACTCCTGGTAAGGCTTAAGGATATAGTCAAACGCCTCCAGCTCGAAGGCCTCTACGGCGTGCTCTTTCCAGGCGGTAACGAAAACAATAAACGGCTTATGGGCAAACTGATTGATGTTTTGCGCCAGCAATACGCCATCCAGCGACGGAATGTTGATATCCAGGAAGATGGCATCGACCCGGTTATGCTGCAGAAACTTCAGCACGTCCAGACCGTCATCAAAGGTACCCACAATTTCCATCTGGCTGTGGGTGTTGATAAGCCAGGTTAGCTCCTGTTGAGCCAGAATTTCATCTTCTACGATGATGACTTTCATGGGTTACTCCACCTGGGGCAACAGTGACGTTGCCGAATGAACGGGAGAGCGCTCGTTCGGGACGTAAAAAGCAATTTCGGTGCCCGGTTCAAGACGCTGAATATGCAGCCCGTCGCCGTAAAGCAGCTTGACCCGGTGGTGCACGTTCAGCAGGCCGATTTTATTTCCAGGCATCTCGTTAGACTCCACCCGCTCAATGACTTTTGGATCAATTCCGTGGCCGGTATCGCGCACGGCAATACGTACGCGGTTGCCGCTTTCGGTGACGCTGATGGTGACGACGCCTTTGCCTTTACACGGCTGAATGCCGTGAACAATCGCGTTTTCGACCAGCGGCTGGATAAGCAGGCTTGGGATCACGCAGTTGACCTCTTCATCAATATCGTAAATGACCGTGAGCTTGTCACCAAAGCGCGCCTGCTCAATCGCGATGTAGTCTTTAATCTGATACAGCTCTTTTTTGATGTCGATCTGCTCGTCATCTTTCAGCTCGATGTTGTAGCGCAGATAGCGCGACAGGTTAAAAATCAGCTGGCGCGCGGTGTCCGGATTAAGACGAATGGACGAGGAGATCGCGTTCAGCGCGTTAAACAGGAAATGGGGATTGATTTTGCTCTGCAGCGCGCGCAGCTCTGCCTTATTTGCCATCTCACGCAGCTGTTCCGCCCGCGAAACCTCAAGCTGGGTGGAGATAATCTGCGACAGGCCGATGGCCATCTCCTGCAGCGTGGAGGTGATCTGATGCGCGTGGCAGTAATAAATTTTCAGCGTGCCCGTCACGACGCCTTTCTCCCACAGCGGAATCACCAGCATGGAGTGGATTTCCGGCGTTCGGTGGGCTTCATCATTGTTTTTAATAATGATTTTACCGTAGTTAATCGCCTGTCGGGTGGTTGGGCTGATGGTGTCATCATTATCGCGATAGTTGTGCTCCCCGACGCCAACGTAGGCCAGCACGTGGTCAATATTGGTGATGGCGACAGCGTCAGCGTGGATGTCATGGCGAATGATTTCGCAGACCTGACGCAACGACTCCGCGTTAACGTGGCGGAAGAGCGGCAGCGTTTTGTTGGCGATATCCAGCGCCAGCTTGGCCTGACGGGCGGCGCTGGCCTCTTTTTCCCCTTCAACGCTTTGCACCAGCAGCACGATAAAGCCGATGCACACGCTGCCCAGGATCATCGGAATACCGATTTTCGAGACGATATCCAGCCCAAGTTCGGTGGTCGGGGCCCAGACGACGACCAGGATCATGGTCAGCGTTTCGCACACCATGCCCGCCACGATCCCTGCGCGCCAGCGCTGTTTTTTCGGGATTTTGCGGCTGATCCAGCCGGAGAGCACCCCGGCGATAATGCTGGTAATAAAGCAGGGCACCGCCGTGACGCCGCCGATATCAATCAGGTAGCGATGGGTTCCGGCAATCACGCCGGTAATGACACCCACCCACGGGCCAAACAAAATTCCGCCGGACATCACGGCGATAATGCGCACGTTAACCAGCGAACCCTCTACCGGCACGCCAGACCAGGTGCTGAACAGGGCGAACAGCGAAAAGATGGCGGTAACGGCCAGCAGCTCTTTTGGCGAGTGTGCGGATTTGTGCAATAGTTCGCGAAACAGGCGAATGCGAATGAGGAAAAACAGGCAAATCAGCATTAATGCCGCACGGTCAAAAACCGCCAGCAGCATAGTGAATATTTCGTGCACGAGTAGACCTGGGAAAACGGGAAAGAACCATGATAAAAAACCTGACGCGTGTTGACCAGCTATCCGTCAGGTTTATCAAATGAGGAAAAACCATAATTTATAAAGGGGATTGTCTGTCGGTAACGGACACGTCCTGATTTTTTATAGCCTGCGTATCGTCAGGTAACTGTTTTGATATCATTGTGTTAAATAACGGCTAACGGAAAGCCAATATCAGAACCCTGCTTTCACTTTCATGTATTGCAGTGTTCCGGTTTTCACGCGGGCGCTTTTTTTTCACTTCCCTCTCGACAGCGTGATTTTTTTCAGGTTATTTTCTAAGCACGCCACATCGGTGGCAGCGTCGCTCGGACGGTCCGGGCGCTAACGTTAATCTGAGGAATCTATGGCTGAATTCAGTCCTGAACGCCGTTTTACGCGTATCGATCGTCTCCCCCCTTATGTTTTCAATATCACCGCTGAACTGAAGATGGCTGCGCGTCGGCGCGGCGAAGATATTATCGATTTCAGCATGGGTAACCCTGACGGCCCAACGCCACCGCATATCGTTGAAAAACTCTGCACGGTTGCCCAGCGTCCGGATACGCACGGCTACTCGACCTCCCGCGGTATTCCCAGATTACGTCGCGCGATCTCGCGCTGGTATCAGGATCGCTATCAGGTTGATATCGATCCGGAAAGTGAAGCGATTGTCACCATCGGCTCGAAAGAGGGGCTGGCACACCTGATGCTGGCTACGCTGGATCATGGCGATACGGTGCTGGTACCGAATCCCAGCTACCCAATCCACATCTACGGTGCGGTGATTGCCGGGGCGCAGGTCCGTTCGGTTCCGCTGGTGGAAGGGGTCGATTTCTTTAACGAACTGGAACGTGCGATTCGCGAAAGCTATCCGAAACCGAAGATGATGATCCTCGGTTTCCCGTCGAACCCAACGGCCCAGTGCGTGGAGCTCGATTTCTTCGAGAAAGTGGTCGCGCTGGCGAAGCGTTATGACGTGCTGGTGGTTCACGATTTAGCCTATGCCGACATCGTGTATGATGGCTGGAAAGCGCCATCTATTATGCAGGTCCCGGGCGCGCGTGACGTGGCGGTAGAGTTCTTCACCCTGTCGAAAAGCTACAACATGGCGGGCTGGCGTATTGGCTTTATGGTGGGTAACAAAACGCTGGTGAGCGCACTGGCGCGTATTAAGAGTTACCACGACTACGGCACCTTCACGCCGCTGCAGGTTGCGGCTATCGCTGCTCTTGAGGGCGACCAGCAGTGCGTCCACGAGATTGCCGCTCAGTATAAGCGCCGTCGCGACGTGCTGGTAAAAGGCTTGCATGAAGCGGGCTGGATGGTGGAAATGCCGAAGGCGTCCATGTACGTCTGGGCGAAAATTCCGGAACCGTACGCGGCGATGGGATCGCTGGAGTTTGCCAAAAAGCTGCTGCAGGATGCGAAGGTGTGCGTATCACCGGGCATTGGCTTTGGTGATTATGGCGACACCCATGTGCGATTTGCCCTGATTGAAAACAGCGACCGTATTCGTCAGGCTGTGAGGGGCATCAAGAGTATGTTCCGGGCCGACGGGCTTCTCTCCTCGAAGAGCGTGGCTGAAAATCCCGCGTCATCATGACATAAAAAAACAGGAGCCAATGGCTCCTGTTTTTTTGACTGCATGTTCTTCACTAGATCATCAGGGCAAAGGTTCCGGCCCAGACTAAAACAATCACCGAAATGCCCATAAAGAAATATTTCACGTTTCATCGCTCCGCGTATCTTGTGGTACGCATTTAAAAACAGAGTCCACCTGATTATAGAGAACTGAAATCCGGTCAAAGCGGAAATGAGAATTTTCCCGTTTCACCGCTAACTCCAGCTCAGAATTCTGTGCTTTCCTGTTGCCAGACGGCGCTAATGTACGCCTAAAAATGAGGGGTGACAAGAGGGATTTTTTTAAATAATTTCCGTCACTTACGAGTGTCGTGGAACGGCGACAGTTTGATTTCGCATCGCAATAAATTCACTTTGGGCGACGCAATGAAAAACGGTTTCTTAACGGATGACAGGTGATTGAAAAGGTTAGTTTCTTAGCGAAACTAACCTTTCTGAAGAGCTTAAATATAGAGCGAGGCTTCGCCAATAGGGCGGGTTTTGAAACGACGATGCATCCACAGATACTGCTCTGGCGCACGCATGATTTCAGTTTCGATGACTTTATTGATAAACGCCGCGGCTTCGCACTCGTTTTCAGGATAGTTAGCCATCTCAGGAGAGATGTGCAGACGATAGCCTGATTTATCTGCTTTTCTCACCATCGTCACGGTCAGCATGGAAGCGCCCGACAAACGAGAAATGACAAAGGTGCCGTTGGTCGTCGCAACATCTTTAACCGCAAAGAAAGGCGCAAAGCTGCTGCCTTTACGTCCATAATCCTGATCGGGGGCAAACCAGACGGCTTCACCTTTCTTCAGAGCCCCGACCATACCGCGCAGGTTATTACGGCTGATCATCGCCTTATTCGAACGCATGCGGCCACGCGTTTGTACCCACTCCATCAGCGGACTGTTGTGCGGTCGATAGGTCGCCATCATTGGCTGGCACAGGCCCATCACGCGGCCACCCAGTTCCAGCGACATAAAGTGAACGCCGACGACCATCACGCCGCGTTTTTGCATCTGTGCGCGTTTAAGGTTATCCAGCCCTTCCACGTCAAACCACTTGCGGACGCGCTCATCCGGCCAGAACCAGGCCATGCCGGTTTCAAGCAGCGCCATGCCGATAGACTTGAAGTTTTCAGCGATGAGTTTCTCGCGCTCTTCGGCATTGTAATGCGGAAAGCAAAGCTCAATATTTTTACGCGCGATGGATTCGCGGCGTTTCAGGAAGAAGCGGGAAGCGCTGCCCAGTTTCGACCCCAGCAAACGCAGGACAGGGTACGGAAGTTGAACCAGCAGCCAGAGAACGCCAAGACCAAACCATGTAAACCAGTAACGCGGGTGTAAAAACGCGCGTTGAAATTTGGATTGAGACAAAATAGTAAAACCTATGTGAAGCCTGTAAAGGTAGCGCAGAGTTTGCGATACGACGTGCCGATAAGACCGTTCTTCAAGGTGATGGTTGCAGGCTTTACCGAACTTTACGGCGTTGCCTGGCCACTGCTGATTTGGGCGGGCGGCGTAATGTAGCACCGTTATACGATATGTGCTATTACTCGTTTTTGATTAAAAAAGCGGCAGTTAAGGAGGTGCTTGATTTTACAGATTTTATAGAAAGTCGCATTGAAAGCGTTTTTCCTGACTGAGCGGAGAGCAGAAGCCCTGGCGATCGGATGGAAGACGTAACGAAAAAGAATGGCATTGTTGAGTTACGGCAAATTAATTATTTCTCGTTTATTTCTTCCTTACCTAATAAATAAGAATTTTCTTTGTGAAAAATCTTATTTATTATTCATATCCTCAATGGAATAGTCGTCTTTTATCACCCACTTTTCTCTTCTTTTAATCGTACTGCAATAAAATATTGCAGTTCTTTCTTGTTTTTTGACATAGTGCCGTGATGCAAATCAAAATAAGATGTTTTTATTAATATCTCTCTGGCTGCAATCCCTTCGGCGATACAAATATTCGATTTGTGAGAAAAGAGTAGTTTCTTTTTCTGAGTTGATTGAGCAATTTGCGATAATGTCTTAGTGGAAAATTCTTAAGAAAATTCTTGTATCGGATAAATGATCTGTGTATTTGATTTTGTTCCGATCATTATTCTATTATTGCGCATCAAGAACGATACCGTGAAGTTGGCATAGCAAAACAAAGAGGGATGATTAGATGGCTGACAGTTTTCAGAACGAGGTGCCTAAGGCACGTATTAACCTGAAGCTTGACCTGCATACTGGCGGAGCAAGCAAGAAAATGGAATTACCCTTAAAATTGCTTGTTACGGGTGATTTCAGCAACGGGCAGGAATCTGCGACAATATCTGAGCGTGAAAAGATTAACATCACCAAAAATAATTTTGATAGCGTTCTTTCCGAATATTCCCCAAAAGTTAACCTGGCCGTAAAAAATACACTGTCTGACGATGGTGGTGAAGACAACATTCAGCTGACTTTCCAGAGCATGAAAGATTTCACGCCAGAGCAGGTGGCTGCCCAAATTCCGCAGCTGAAGGCGATGCTGGCGATGCGCAACTTGCTTCGCGATCTCAAAGCTAACCTGTTGGATAACCAGACTTTCCGAAAAGAGCTGGAAAAAATCGTTGTTGACCAGTCGCTTAGTGCTGAGTTGCGAAATGAACTGTCCGCACTGGCTTCAAAACAACCTTAACCATCTTGCTGTTTTAACGGATTAATCAAGGAATGCTCATGTCTGTACAAAATAATATTGCTGGCGGGGAAAGCGTGGTGCTGGAACGTCCTGCTGTGGGTGGTGTATACGCCTCACTGTTTGAGAAAATCAATCTGAATCCTGTCTCCGAGCTGAGTGCGCTGGACATCTGGCAAGATGCACAGGCGATGTCCGATGCGACCGCTGACGAGCGTCTGACAGCAGGTATGCAGGTCTTTCTGGAATGCCTGACCAAGGCAGGCTCGAAAGTCGAAAAACTGGATAAAAGCCTGATCGATCATCACATCGCTGAGCTCGATTACCAGATAAGCCGCCAGCTCGACGCCGTTATGCACCATGAAGAGTTTCAGGCGGTTGAGAGCCTGTGGCGCGGCGTGAAGTCGCTGGTTGATAAAACGGATTTTCGCCAGAACGTGAAAATTGAGCTTCTGAGCATGTCTAAAGAAGAGCTGCGCCAGGACTTTGAAGACAGCCCGGAAATCATCCAGAGTGGCCTGTATAAACACGCCTATATTGATGAATATGATACCCCTGGCGGCGAGCCGATTGCGGCGCTGATTTCCGCTTATGAGTTCGATGCTTCAGCGCAGGATGTCGCTCTGCTGCGCAACATCTCAAAAGTATCCGCAGCTGCACATATGCCGTTTATCGGCTCAGCAGGCCCGAAATTCTTCCTCAAGGAGTCAATGGAAGACGTCGCTGCGATTAAAGATATTGGCAACTATTTTGATCGCGCCGAGTACATCAAGTGGAAATCGTTCCGCGATACGGACGACGCTCGCTACATCGGTCTGGTGATGCCCCGCGTACTGGGACGCCTGCCATATGGCCCGGATACCGTTCCGGTTCGCAGCTTCAACTATGTCGAAGAAGTCAAAGGTCCGGATCACGACAAATACCTGTGGACGAATGCGTCGTTTGCCTTCGCGTCCAACATGGTGCGTAGCTTTATCAATAATGGCTGGTGTGTACAGATCCGTGGCCCGCAGGCAGGCGGTGCGGTTCAGGATCTGCCTATCCATCTGTATGACCTGGGTACCGGCAATCAGGTAAAAATCCCGTCTGAGGTCATGATCCCTGAAACGCGCGAATTCGAATTCGCGAATCTGGGCTTTATTCCGTTGTCCTACTACAAAAACCGCGACTACGCCTGCTTCTTCTCAGCCAACTCCGCCCAGAAACCGGCGCTGTATGACACCGCAGATGCAACGGCCAACAGCCGCATCAACGCGCGTCTGCCGTACATCTTCCTGCTGTCGCGTATCGCCCACTACCTGAAGCTGATTCAGCGCGAGAACATCGGTACCACCAAGGATCGTCGACTGCTGGAGCTGGAGCTGAACACCTGGGTCCGCACTCTGGTAACCGAAATGACCGATCCGGGTGACGAACTGCAGGCGTCTCATCCACTGCGTGATGCAAAAGTGGTGGTGGAAGATATTGAAGATAACCCGGGCTTCTTCCGCGTGAAACTGTATGCGATTCCGCACTTCCAGGTGGAAGGGATGGACGTCAACCTGTCGCTGGTTTCTCAGATGCCGAAAGCGAAATCGTAAGGCGAGGGCAGGGATGAAAATTTATCGTCCACTGTGGAACGAGGGGGCTTTACTGTCCCCTCAACAGTTCCAGCAGCAGGCTGAATGGGAGTCTTTTCGCAGTGCTGGTATATCAGCGCTGGCATCCCCATTCCCTTGGGGTGTGGAAAAGATTGAGTTTAATGACGATCTTCTATCGTCCGGTCTGATCCAGATTACGCAGTTACGCCTCTGGCTGGAAGATGGCTCACTGATTGATGCGCAAACGAGCGATCTGCCTCCGGCGCCGCGTGAGTTAGATGCCAGCCAACTGGCAGGTCGTGATGCGGTAACTGTCGTCATTGCACTTCCCCATATGCAGCCAGGGGTGGTTAATGTTGAACAGGAGGGGGTCAGTGCAGACAGGCCACTTCGCTATCGGGAAGAGTGGGTAACATTGCAGGATGCCTTTGGCTCTGAAGAAGAGTCCGTGGCAGTTGCCAGGTTTAATTTCACTATCCGGTTTGCCCATGAAAGCAATGATTCCTGGAAAGTGTGCTCGGTAGCAAGACTGATCCGGGATGGGCAAAATGCGTGGCGACAGGATCCGTCTTTTATTCCTCCAGTGGCGTCATTTGGGGCAAGCTCAGTCCTGCGCGAACGTCTGATGCTGCTCAATCGTCAGTTACGGTCCCGACGCCAGCGTCTGATGACGATGCGTCGTGAGAGCAACGAAAGGCTCGCCGATTTTGCTGTCGCCGATGTTTCCCTTTTCTGGTTGCTGAATGCACTGAATTCTCACGCCAGAGTGTTGACAGAATACGAACGTTTTCCTTCCCGTCCGCCTGAACAGGTTTGGGCGGAGCTTGCACGTCTGGCAGGCAGTATGCTGACTTTTTCACTGGACCATGATCTTGACGCCATACCGGGTTATGACCATGAGGAACCGGCCAATGCGTTTCCCCCGCTGTTTGACCTGATCACGGGTTTGCTGGAGGCCAGTCTGCCATCACGTGTCATTGCTCTGGAAATGTCCCGTCCGGACGGACAGACCTGGAAGGCCAACCTCCACGATATCCGTCTGCGTGAAGAGGCCGACCTTTATCTCTCTGTGCGCTCTGATATCCCGGCCTGGCAGGTTGCCGAGAAATTCCCTGCTCTCTGCCAGGCGGGTTCACCTGATGATGTCCGCGAGATCTATGGCGCTGCGCTGAAGGGGATCCCTTTGATTCCCGTCAGCAGAGTTCCGGCAGCGTTGCCTGTACGTATGGAAAACCAGTACTTCGCGCTTGATATGGAAAGCCCCGCAGCGCATGAAATGCAGGAGCAGGGCGTGTGTATGTTCTATGTGCCTGAATTACTTGGCGCTCTGGAACTTGAACTGTTTGCGGTATTGCGCTCATGAGAAAGGATATCGATATCGACCAGCTGATGGCGGAGACCTGGCTTACCGTCACTATGCTTAAGAAAGGCGCCGTCACGCTTAATGGCGCTGCGCTTTACAACAAATGCGTTAAACAGGTTGAAAGTGTGCGGGAAGCGCTGGAACGTGCCGGTTATGACGATGCCAGTGTCGAGCATATTTCCTACGCACAATGTGCTCTGCTGGACGAGACAGTGATGAGCCGTAAGCCTGAAAAAAGTGAGGAAGATGAGGAGCCGAAAGTTGATGATGGTCAGGCCGCCTGGCGTAAAGCTCCTCTTCAGGCTCGTTTTTTTGGCTCACTTCGTGCAGGTGAAGCGCTGTGGGATCGAATTGCAGAGGTTCTGCGTCAGCCTTCACCGAACCCGGCCGTTTTAACCTGTTATCACCGTGTGATTGCGCTAGGCTTTCAGGGATTATACAGCCTCAAGGCGGTCAGCCAGTCGCAGCGTGATGAGGCAGAAAAAGCCCTTTCTGAGCGAGTTTCTCCGCCTGATGCAGACCTGTCTCTGGTTGTTCACCGGATGGGGAAACATCGCTGGAGTCTGATGCGATCAGTATGGTTCTGGATCGCCCTAGCCGTCGTTCTTACCGGAGTTATCTGGTGGGGGGGCCAATTGTGGCTTCAGGCCCTGTTATCAGCACAAATACCGGAGCTGCATGGCTAATGCGTAGATCAGTCATCATTCCGGTAATCCTGCACACCTTCGTAGCCGTTGGAGCGTTGCTGTGGTTGCTGTGGTATTTCATCCCGACAGGCAACGTGTTTAAAAGCCTGGCCAATCTGCTGATTCTCCTGCTGGCAGGCTGGTATGTTTTTAACAACTGTCGGCGTGTAGAGCCTTCATCCGATGCTACCCTGTCGGCTGCTGAACTGCCATTACTCGACTCCCAGGGCCCCGTTGTACTGGTGTGTGGTGACATGCTGGATGCGTTGTTTCAGGGAAACTTTCTGCGTAAAACAGCCCAGGGATGGTGGTTACGGGCTGGTGACATCTGCCGGTTAACTGACATTGTCCGTAGCATACAGACGCAGTTCCCGCGCCATGTCGGTCAGCTATCGGTTATGTACCGCTGCCTGCCAGACCATCACCAGGATGAAGCCGTTCTTCGTTCCACACTGAAAACGCTCCGCCAGCAGTGTAAACAGATTAAATCCCTGACGGGGTTCACTCTGCCGGTTGTGTTGTGTGCCGAATTTTCCGGGCCAGAAACGCCCTGGATAATCGTTCGGGGTGATAAACCGATTGTCTGTCCGGTAAATGATTCGCCGCAGGCATTCATCGACTGGCAGCAGGCGGAAGACAATATCCTGGCACTGCCAGCCGTCAGCGAGGCATTTTCCTTTATCCGTAATACGCTTACTGATGAGCTGGAAAAGCCTGATCGGTTAACGCCTCCAGAACGAACATTCTCTGTGGCAATGCGCCTCGGTACCGTCCTTCCCGGTACAGAGTCAGTCTGGGCCGACTGGCTTTATACCCTCACCTGTTTACAGTTTTTTCGAAAACCAGGGCAGACAGCACCGGCAAGTTTGTTTCCGGACGCGGTTCTGCCGCTGCTGGCTCCTTTTGCTTCACCTGTGCAGGGGGGCCAGCGTACCCGTCGTCTGATCCTGCTGGTGTGGCTGTGTGCCCTGACCGCATTGGGTATTTCTGCGCTCAATAACCGTGACCTGATCCGTCAGGTGAGTGCCGATTTACAGCGCTGGAATGCAATCCCGATGAACCACTATCGCCCTAAGGCAGAATCACTGGCCACCCTGAAGCAGGATGCGCTCCTGCTTGAACGCTGGCAGCGCCAGGGTGAACCTTTGCGTTACAGCCTGGGCTATTACCCGGGCCAACGACTGTGGCTGGCCTTGCAACAGGCTATCGATACCTGGACGCCTCCACCAGCACCTAAACCAAAACCAGTACCGAAAATTGTTCGTCTCGACAGCATGTCGCTGTTTGATTCCGGTAAGTCCGTGCTGAAACCGGGCTCCAACAAAATGCTGGTCAACTCGCTGGTCGGAATCAAGGCCAGACCAGGCTGGCTCATCGTGGTCAGCGGCCACACGGACAATACTGGCGGCGTTCAGCTCAACCAGACCCTGTCTTTACAACGAGCTGAGGCCGTCCGTAACTGGATGCGTGATACCGGGGACGTACCGGAAAGTTGCTTTGCCGTGCAGGGTTACGGTGACAGCCGACCGATTGCATCAAACGACACGCCTGATGGCCGTGCGCATAACCGGCGTGTCGAGATTAGTCTGGTACCGCAGGCTGATGCCTGTCGTTTACCAGGCGCAAAACACGCGTCACTGGATGTACGTGACGTTTCAACTAAAGAAATGGAGAAGTAAAACATGGCAATCCCAGTTTATCTGTGGCTGAAAGACGATGGCGGCGCTGACATTAAGGGTTCCGTAGATGTGAAAGATCGCGAAGGAAGCATCGAAGTTGTTGCTCAGGAACACAACCTGTACATCCCGACCGATAACAATACTGGCAAACTGACCGGCACCCGTATTCACACGCCGTTCCTGTTTACCAAAGAAATCGACTCTTCCAGCCCGTACCTCTACAAAGCCGTGACCACGGGCCAGACCCTGAAGTCTGCTGAATTCAAGTGGTACAAAATCAATGACGCAGGCCAGGAAGTTGAGTATTTCAACACCAAGCTGGAAAACGTCAAGCTGGTGAAAGTTGCACCAAAAATGCACGACATCAAGGATGCCTCCTTCGAGAAGCATAACCACCTTGAGCAGATCGAACTGCGCTACGAAAAAATCACCTGGACCTACAAAGACGGCAACATCATTCATTCCGATTCCTGGAACGAACGCACCACAGCATAAGACTCTGGCGGGCAGATCCCTTCTGTCCGCCTTTTTGTTTTGCTCCGCACAGCGCCTTTCAGAAGGACGCTTTGCAGAGCAGTCTCACAATTTATCGGCATGAACCTTATGGGCATCGGTTGACGGCCAGGGGCGGTAGCGTGCCTGAACAAGAGGGAACGACATGGAACATCATTCAGCAGTCCTGCTACGACGACTTAACCCTTATTGCGCCAGAGCACTGGAGGGGGCGGCTTCTTTATGTCAGACCCGTGCGCATGCAGAAATCACGCCTGAGCACTGGCTGCTGAAACTGCTGGAGCAGGGGGAAGGTGACCTGACCGTTCTTGCCCGACGCTATGAATGGGATATGGATGCCGTCTGGCAGTCACTTCTGAGCTGGCTGGATGCACAGCCTCGCTCAGTTCGCACACGCCCGGAGCTTTCTGCTTCCCTCCAGACCCTGCTGAAACAGGCCTGGCTTGCCGCCACGCTCGCGGGAGATGAGCAGATCCGCAGCATTCATTTGCTTACGGCCATGGTTGAAACGTCCGGGTTGACACGCTGTGATGGCCTCTGGCCTTTAATGACGCTAACCACCAGCCAGCTGGAAAGGTTACGTCCCCTGCTGGAAGCCCAGTCGGATGAGCGGGCTGATGCTACGCTCAGCGAGCGGCCTGGCAATGTCAGCATTATTGGCCGGGCTGCACCGTTACAGCATGAGGCACAATATCAGGCTGAAGGCGGAAGTGCGCAGCCTGCCGTTTCACAGGAAGAGTCCGTTCTCAATCGTTTTACAGTTGATGTGACTGCCCGTGCCCGGGAAGGAAAGATTGACCCGGTCTTTGGGCGCGATAACGAAATCCGTCAGATGGTGGATATTCTCTCCAGACGCAGGAAGAACAACCCGATCCTTGTTGGTGAACCCGGCGTTGGCAAAACGGCCCTGGTTGAAGGCCTGGCGCTACGTATTGCCGAGGGCAATGTGCCCGAAAGTCTTAAGCCTGTCATCGTCAGGACACTGGATCTGGGTTTGCTTCAGGCAGGTGCCGGTGTGAAGGGGGAATTTGAACAGCGTCTGAAAAATATCATCGATGCGGTACAGCAATCCCCTGTACCGGTGCTGCTGTTTATTGATGAGGCGCACACCATTATCGGGGCGGGTAATCAAGCTGGCGGGGCAGATGCGGCTAATCTGCTGAAACCGGCGCTGGCGCGTGG
>OGYD01002016.1_pt1 | contig 14139 bp, 20 predicted proteins | sample 1576441 | NCBI WGS metagenome assembly OGYD01 (sample SAMEA3541537, study PRJEB24748) | human gut metagenome | biome: human gut; feature: human-associated habitat; material: faeces | place: China | collected 2012 | reverse complement strand
TGACTAAAAGTGGAGGAAGTCAAGCTTATGGAAAATGCACATAAATCACGTTCGGCAAATTCATGGCAAGCGCCATCGGCAGCATCGCCCTTTTTAAGCCCGTTTTGGATATGAAAATTCCCCCCACAATCCCGCCGCCAAGGAGCGCAACCGGCGCGGTTGTACCGTAAATTATGCCTATCGTTTCAAGCGATAACCCAAGCCCTCCGGCATCTGCGCCGTGGTATAAAAACGGCTGGACAATTTTCAGCAGCTGCGCCTCCGCAAACCTGTAAAAGAGTACAAACGCCAATATTGACAAAATATGCCTCTTAGAAAAAAACTCCGCGAACGCCGAGCGCATATTGCGCATGATTTCCCCCGCCGAGGAATCCGCGCGCGGCGCATCGGTTTGTGGGCGCGGGAGAACTTTTGAGAAATAAGCCGCTGCAATGGAGCAGACTGCCGCGCATGTGAGGAATGCTACTGCCCAGCCGCCCGATGGCGAATCGAAAAATTTTCCAAAATAGCCTGCAATTACAAGCATTGCGCCCTGCCCAAAGAGCACGGCAATCCTGTAAAAAGCGTTGCGTATGCCCACAAAGAAAGATTGCGATTTATCGTCGAGCGCAAGCATATAAAATCCGTCCGCGGCGATGTCGAAAGTGGCGGATGCAAACCCGAGAGTCCAGAACATCAATGCGCTAGCGGCAATCCAGCGCGGGAAGAATCCCGCAAGCGCAAGCCCCGCAAAGCAGACTGCAAAGATAGCCGTGCAGAAAAAAATCCATTTTCTCTTTGTCGAAACGGAATCCACAAAAGGCCCCCACAGCCCCTTCAAAAACCACGGCAGGTACAAACCGCTCGTTAGCATTGCCGCCTTTGCGTTTCCGACACCCATAGACATGTAATATCCGACGGAGAGAGATGCGACTATGGCGTTTGGCAAGCCCTCTATAAAGTAGAGCGGCGGCACCCATGCCCAATTTGAGGATTTTTTCTGCATAAGCAAGCCGGACGCCGCCCGGGTGCGAAGACGGACAAAATAAAAAAGCCGCCACGACCCACGGCGGAAATATAAAAACGGGAACCCCCGGAATTGCCGTCTTGCCGAGTTGGTTACGCTGCCTCCCAAGTAAGAGGTGGGTGCTTCCGCCGCGGCTTCTGTCTTCCGCAATCTTGGCGGCCTGACATCCGTCGCAACCGGGTCGAGCTCCCGTATTATTATCATTAAGGCGGGGAACCGGTAGGGCAGTCTCGAACATTCCAGAGGTTCTGCCTTATTTTTTCCCATAAATGCGATTTTTTTTCAACCATAAAATTTTGTTTTTGCAATCCTCGCGCCGCGGGCTAGAAAAAGCGCATTATGAAAAAATTTAAGCAGACGCTGGAAAAATTTGACGGTTGGATTGCCCTGATACTATGGCTGCCCGCATTGTTTATAGGCCGCAGCATATTCTATTTGGCCGTTCACATTGTTTGCAACACGCAACGCTTTTTCGAGCTCAATTCCAACGACATCAATCTCCTTGCGGAAGGAGTTTTTTACATATCGACAATATACGCCGTATATTTTGCATGCACTTTCGCTTACGCGTTGCTAATAAGATGCCTGTCTGCGCGCACGACGCGTTTTGGAAGATTTGCCTATTCTCTTCCGCTCATGCTCTTTTTTGCGGCGGAAGCGGTAGTATGCCTATCGGCGATTTTCACGACTCTTAACGGCGCACAAATTCTCGGCTGGGGGATTGGCTTTATTGCCGTCACTTGCGCGCTAATGTTCGCGCTGCTGTCTGGAATGTGGCTTTTTAGGGTTTACGTCAATCCAGCAAATTCCGCTTTAACTGTTATTCTCGGTTATATATGTTCGGTCGGTACAATTTTATCGTATATTGCGGCGGCTTACATTGAGGGGCTTTGGGCGCATATCTATCTCATTTCAGTCTCCATTGTAGGCGCGGCGTTCGCCCTCGACATCACATTTAAAGGGATTGCCTATAAAATAATAGAGAAAATTCAAAAAAAGATATTTTCAAAACTCTCCAAAAATTCCGAGTAGTTTGGCGACTATTGCGCGCATTTCAAATACTGCTTCCGGACTATAAAAATCCCAAAAATTCTTTTGCCTTCCGTTTTCAATATACGCTAAACACCTCATAAAGCCGCATGGTAAAAAACTTGCTACTTGCGGAACCTACATCTGCCGAAAGCCCCTCATATCAATATCGTAAAAAAATCCATTGCAGCTTTTAGTCACACACCAATTAAATGCGCAACGAGACTGCCACTAAAAAAAATCTTGCGGCTTGCGGGCAAATTCAGCCAAAAAAGCCCTACAAAACTACCTTGCGAAATAGAGCTTGTGCAGCTGCCAGCCGACTCTCCACAATCCGCCTTTTGAAACGGCAAAATCCCATATTTTTTTTAGTAGCGCCGCATCTCCCGCCTTTGACCACTCCGGATGGAGCCAAAATGCTTTTGCGTTTGCGGCAGCGGAAGCGTATTTCTCGCATTTAGGCAAATCGGAAGGCTCGGAAATTATAAATTTCAGTTCGTCCGCCCTCGCAAGCGAAGTGGCGAGAGGCTCGCAAAAAAACTTTGGGCTTGCAGTCACCCACGAAAACTTTGCGGCAGAGTCTTCCATTATCGGCAGAGTCGCGGAAGTTTCAAGGTGGGGGGCTATCGAGCGCGCGGAAAGTTCGCGGAGTATCGGGCGCAAATCGTAAAGGCATGGTTCCCCGCCTGTAATCACCGCAATCTCCGCCTTTGATTCGGCAGCAGCGGCGGCCAAATCTTCGGCAGTCAGATTTTCCGAAGGCTGCCCTTCCCACGCGCTTCGGCTATCGCACCATTGGCAATGCACATTGCACCCGAAAAGCCTTATAAAATACGCGCGACGCCCCGCATGAAGCCCTTCGCCCTGCAAAGATAAAAACCTCTCGGCAACAGCAAAACCGCCCATATCGAAACTCCGACTCAGCGCGAAAATTTCGCGGTATTTTTCTTGTCCTCGCTAATCTCGACGCTTACGACAAACGCCCTCGATTGTGTATTTTGCCTGACAAGCCCGTCAAAGACGCCAAACAGCTCCCGCGCAAGCCCCTCGCAAGAACATTCGTCGCAAAAAAACACCTTCCACGCTTCCGGCGCCGCCGACACAAGCCTTTCGGCAAGCGGGTCTTTTTTGGAGAACGCGCACGCATGGTCGAGATTTTCATCTATCCATTTTTTTAAAAATTTTAACTTCCCAAAATCGACGACGAATCCGTTTTCATCCGTGCGCTCACAGCCGAATGTCACTCGTATATCCCAGTTGTGCCCGTGCACAAACGAGCATCAGCACGATATTGTAGACCTCCCGTTCCTCCGGGAGAAACGGGATCGGCATCTGATGGATACGGCGGATGTCCTTTCCCGTGACCTCTTCAAAGGTGCGGGTAATGACCGTCTTTCCCAACAGCCGATCCAACTCGTCGGCGTTGTAGATGTCCTGATTTCGCTGTCCCACGCCAAAGACGGTGATTTTCTCCGGCAGATGGGAGTTTGCGAACAGGCGGTATCCCTTTTTATAAGCGGGGATCGGCATTCCGTAATAGGGATTTTCCTTGTGCTCCATATCCGCAGACCGTTTATCATAGCTGTAAAGCGTCCGGCACCACGAGATCATGTTGATGGAATTGTTGTAGAGCAGCTCCAGCTGCGGAGCAAATTCGGAGATATTGTTCCGCGTGCTGGTGCCGGTAGTCAGGAGCTTATACTTGCAGCGGCGAAAGCAGGACAGTACGGAAAGCGTCTGCTTGGAGCTGGGGTTGGAGATGTTGTCGCTCTCATCAAAAATAAACTGGATCTTATAGCCAAGCTGCTTGATATAGCGCCCGATCCGTTTTTTGTACTGGCTGACCTTGTTCAGCGTCAGGATCACAAAATCGCCCGGTCGGATGCGCTGCAGATCAGCCAGACGCTCCACAAACACATAGGAAAAACCCGCGCCCTTTAAAATCACATCCCAGTTGTTGCGGATGGAGATGGCGCTGGAAATGACCCATATACTGTGGACAGCTCCCATTTCCACGCGGTGCTTCCCCGTGAAAATGGCGGCGGGTGTTTTGCCGCTGCCCTGTTCCCATTGCAGGAAGGCATACCGCTTTTGGAGCGTCAGGTTGACATCGTGGCTCTGGAGCGGATTCAGGTGGATGTAAGCATGATTCTGGGCGTCCCAATATTGAAAGCGACCGATCCAGTCAGCAAGCTGCGCGTTTTCGGTCATCTCGGAAAAGGGCTGCTCCTGATTGTCATACTCCCGGCGTTTCCGGCGCAGCAGCCGCTCATAGCCGGGAAACCGTTCCGGCTCATCGTTCAGCACCGCCTGATAGATCGGCACCGGCGCACGCATCTCGTCCGTCAGGAGCTTTGCCATCTTCCGGCTGTATGCCTTGTAGACAAAGCTGTACTTCTGCTTGACCAGACGAATTTCGTCCCGCTCCGGCTTGGCGTTTTGGCGGCATAGCGCCTGCTTCAGATACGCCAGCACCTTTGCTTCGGTAAGCTGCACGCGCTGCCACTCCTCATAGGGCATATCCGCCGGCTGCCGCTGGGTATAAAACCGATGGACATAGGAAAAGCAGGCGTCGTATTTCTCCCGCGTGGCCGGATGGCTTCGGATCTGATACAGGTACTTCTTCACCTGATAGAGAAAAGTGCTCTTGGTGGTTTTGAGCTGTGCCAGTTCCAGAAAGACTTTGTTCCGATTGCCTGCCAGATCCGCCTTTGCGACCATGACAAACTTCTCGTAAAGCGCGGTCGCTGCCATGACCGGATGCCCGGAGGGAATATAGATGTCCGCGCAGTCCGTCGAGTACCGTTTGGGTGCCCAGTCCGCCGCGGTGCTTTTCTTCTGCCAGAATTGCAGCTTGGTCGGAAAGCCGTCCACGCCGCTGTCTGAAAAGGCGTGCTCCGGCAGCATCACCTGCCCCAAGAAGCCGAATCGGCTCTCCATCATGCGGATGGCGCCTTTATCGGAGAAGCTGTCAGCAAGAAAGGACGCCGGCACAATGACTGCCAGAATACCGAGGGGCTTGAGCAGCTTTGCCGCCTTCAGGCAGTAATACTGATGAGAAGTCATAACGGTGGCGTCCGGCATGATCCAGCGCAGGTGAAAGGGTGGATTGCCCAGGACAAAATCAAAATGCGTTTGGGGCTCATAGTCCCGAATGTCACCCTGTACGATGTGTGCCTGCGGGTAGAGCTTTCGAGCAACGGCGCAGGCATTGGGATCGACCTCACAGCCGTAGGCGTTACGTTCATTTGGCAGGAAATTGAAGAAATTCCCCATGCCGCAGGTGAGATCTGCTGCCAAATCTGTGTCGGAGAGGCACAGCGCCGAAACGATCATTTCGCAGAGGGGCGGCGGCGTGAAAAACTGGCCGTTTTCCAGCTCCTTTTTCGCCGCGCTGAATGCGTTGTAGTTTTCATAGTCGCTGCGCCGCAGCCCATGCAGGCCGCCATCTCCGGTATAGCGATTGAAAATGTCCTCGTCGGTCACACCGGCCTGCTCACAGGCTTCGCTTTGCAGCAGGCGGAGAATCTGCTCATTCAACTCTCTGCGCTCCTGCTCCGTCCGTCTTTTCGGGTAATATTCGTATTTCATATTCAAAATCACATCCTTTTTGTAAATGGGGGGAGGACGCCGAAAACGGCATCCTCCCCTTGAAATGTATAGAAAGCAGGTCAATGCAGCGTATGAAACGCCGCAATGATCCGCAGCCGCACCTCCGGGGTGCGGTCTGCGCTGGTGACATAGCGCCAGCCTTCCTCTGTGGTGTAAGCGTCGATTTCCTCGACGCGGCCGCTGTCCAGACGGAGCCGCATAAAAATGTGGGGCCCATTCGTCTGTTCAGCCAGTTTGACTGCCATCGCTGAAATGCTCCTCCTCTGTCAGTAGTGTAAGCTGTTCCTCCTTGGGTGGAGCCGGAGAGCGCCGCTTATTTAGCCGCCGCTCCTTTTGCTCCCTACGCCGCTGCCTGGATTCCCGCTTTTTGGCAGCCTGCTCCTTTTTGAGATCGACTGCATGGACGACCTCCAAGCCGTCCGCCACATCCCGCAGATCCTGCAGAAGATCTCTTTGCTCACTTTTGGCAATGCGGATATTCTCCACATCATAGTGAAATTCAAAGTAATCATACTCCCCGTACTTGCGGTGCATTTTGCTGAAAAATGTCTGCCGCCGATCCTCTGATGTCTGGTGCGGGGAGTCGATCACAGAGCTGCTCCAAAGCGGGTTGAAGTGCGCCTTTTTCGTTTCCAGCCAGATCTCCGCGTCCGTTTGAGCCACAGGATGGGGAAACACACGCTCGCCCTTTGTCACCTGTACTTTCTTTTCCTCCAGAAAGCCAATGCGGGTGATCCATGTGCGGCGCACATCATAAAAGATATTGGCGCGGCTCAGGTCCCGCTTCTGCTTGCGAATGACGCAGACAGGATTCTGGCAGCGGCAGCGAATACACTGCTCCACATCGTATTGGACTTCGACATGGCCGCCATCATAGCCATTACCGCCAACCACGCAGGCGCAGTAGGCTCCGCCGGTAATCTCCATGTACTGCCGGTGCTGTCTCTCACTTCTCTCCGATTCCACCCTCTCGGCGCTTTGCTCGTAGGAATATCGCTTACCAGTGGTGTGGCAGGGGCAGAGAGGGACAGGAAAGCCGCTGATGCTGTGTGGACAGTCCTTGCGTTCATAGGGACAGCGCAGCAGTGGATTGTCATTTTCCGGGCAGTAATCGATACCTTGAAAAGAAGCATCGCAGCAGGCAAGGTCCCGGCCGAGATCACTTTTGCCATCGATCAAAAGGCCGCATGGAGTTTCCCATGTAAACTTCAATAGAGCCTCAAAGAGATAGCCGAAATTCTGCCAGTCACTCCAATACACGAAGGAGGGGTGATCCTCCCGCGTGTAGCCTGCGGCGTAGAGATCCCGGGTCAGTTGATTCTGTTCCATGCTCATATCCCCGGACACGGAACCAGTCCAAAGTGGTTTTCCATCACATAGCGCAGATTTTCCACCGTGACCTGATACTCTTCCGAGATACAGCCCTCGCATACGATCTGCCGATAGCCCAGTGCACGGCTGCATCGCTTATCCCATGAGTTGACATCACCGCCGCAGACAGGGCAGGCGATGTCCGGATACCATGCCAGTTTCCCGGCGTCTGAATAGGTGGGTTTCATATCATCCTCCTAAAATAAAAAAGGACGCACAGACTTTTTACAAGTCTGTACGTCCTTCGCAATATGCTGCCATGCGGCAGCGATTCTTTTTTGTACGGGTCAGGTGACCCACATGTTTGAAAGGAATGGCTTCCTTCCAAACGAAGCTGAGTTCTCAGAGCAAGGAGCCCCGCGCTACGGCACGATCCATGCTGGTTAGAACCTGTTCCGCCGTCAGATATTGCACACCGCGCCTCCGGTCATTCCGAGCCGCCAGCAACTTGGCGGAAAGGGTCAGTTCGGGAGGCAGAGAGCGTAGTTCCTGTGCGGGCAGGATCGCATTTTCCTCGTTCATTTCGAAAGATTACCTCCCAAAATATTTTTCTTCCAAAGGTCACCCAGCGTGTAGTCGCCATCCAGCCATAGCTTGAGCTGCTCCGGATCTAACCGACTGAACTCGGAACCGGTATTACCCCGGTCAACAACAATGACATCTTCCACATCGAACTCGTTCAACAGTTCTACAGATTGCGTGGAAATAATGACCTGCTTTTCATTGGAGAGCTGACGCACGATCTCAGAGAAAATCGTGATCGCATAGGGGTGCAGACCAAGCTCCGGCTCATCTACGATGATGGTAGCCGGCTGCAGCTCATGGGGCTGCAGCAAAAGCGTTGTCAGGCAAATAAAACGAAGTGTTCCGTCCGAAAGCTGAGAAGCATTGAAGACATCTTCACAGCCGGTCTGACGCCACCGCAGGACAATCTGCTCTTCATTACCCTCTTGAGGCTCCAAAACGAAGTCATCAAAGTACGGCGCGACCAGACGGATTGTTTCCACAATCTCATCGTAGTTCGGTTTGAAGAAGTTTTTTAACCGGTAAAGGAATGCAGCAAGGTTTGCCGCATCGTACAGCAGCATTTTATTATTGGAAATGTTATGCTCCTGCTTGACTCTGGCACCCTTACCTGTGTCATGGAAATGATACACCCGCCAATTTTGCTTGCGCAGGGTTTGGACAACGTAATCGTCAATTCCGCTATGGACGCCGTTTTCCCACTGGGATTCACTATGCCCGCATCCGATATTGCTCTCATTGTCCAAGTCACCATGATAACCGAAGTATTCCTTTTGGAAGATCAACCGGTTATCATCGGTTGGCACCAGAACGAAACCATAAGAGTTCTGTCCGAAAAATACCTCAAAGCCAATCTCCTCGGTTACTTTCCGGCCATTATATAAAAGAGAACTCAAGCCGCTCTGTCCCACAGACACTTGAAGATTTTTAGACAGAACATTCTGGAGAAAGGAAAAGGCCGAAATAAAGTTGCTCTTTCCCGCGCCGTTAGACCCAATGAGCACATTGATTTTCCCAAAAGAAATATCGCAGCTTTTGATGGATTTGAAGCCGCGAATCGTCATGCGGCTCAACTGGTCTCCCTGTAATGGCATACTAAACCTCCAAAATAAGACGCATTTTGATTCTCCGTGCAAAGAGTCCCGCGCTATGGCACGATCCATGTCGGATAGGATTTGTCTGCCTCAGAACAAGTCGCTGTGTGTCCCCGTCCTGGTTAGATATAAAATCAGACTCTCACCAGATATTTCGTAAATCAACAGCCAATCCGGAGTGATATGACATTCTCTGCATCCGGCGTAGTCACCACCCAAGTTGTGATCCTTGTTTTTCTCAGGCAGAGTCTCTCCATTAGCCAGTTTTTTGATAATTTCAGTTAACAGAGAAATATCATACCCACGGCGTTGTATGCGCTTTACATCTTTCTGGAACTTTGTAGATGGCTTTACGGTATATTTCATGCCAGAAGATCCTTCATCATCGCATCCACATCCGTATAGCTTTTGCCAAGCGTAGGATCGGCTTTCATTTCCTGCACTTCCCGAATCGCCTCTTTTGTTTCATCATTCGGGATTTCCGCACCGATTTCAAAGGGAATCCGATACTCCCGAACCGCTTTTTTCGCAAAGATATTGAAAGCGGTCGTCATTGTCATTCCCATATCAGCACAAAAAGCCTCAAACTGCTTTTTCAGATCACTATCCATACGGATATTGATATTCGTACTTGCCATAACGAACCCCCCTTTTTATTTTATGTTGACATTATATGCGTTTTTATTTACAATGTCAATACTTTGCGTCGCCGTATCGTTCACTTTGCCCTTATGAGGATCCTTTCGTTACTGCGTGCTCGTAGAGGTACTCCGGAGCAATGTCAATATCGCCATCATTTCAGACGGTTACACCATAATCAATGTAGACACCGGCAAACGAGTGTTCATTTGCCAGCGGTGCAAATCCCGGCTCTTTTAGCAGCGGTGTGAAATCGAACACCTTTGTCTCTCCGGTTGTGAAGCGAAGCCATAGCTTGTGGCCCGCTAATGGGCGGACACCACAAACCTTGATAACAGGTTCCTGCTTTCCTGCATACGCAATTCCATCGAGAACATACATGATGCGATTCTCCTTACTTCAGTGGTTTCAAATCAAAAAACTATTATCTGCTCATGTTAGTTCCTCATGGTCTTGTCTAACGTAAGGGAACCGTAAGAGATATACAATATCCTCGGTTTTACAGGCCGTATTTATCCCGCAGCATACGCAGCCCTTCCATGGCATCGGACACCATTCCCGTTTGAATGTCGGTTTCCGCTTCTGCAAGCTTTGTATAGACATCCTCCATAGTAGGCTTTCCTGCATGGGCTTCTATCAGCTTGCTGAAGTCACGATCCGAGATAACATGTGGCATAGATATCGGCTCCTTTCACGAAGCTACTGTACCATAATTATCACGCATCCGCAAACCCTTTATTGGCGGTCAGGAGTAAAGAATTACGCCGAAGGCTCCAGCCGGCGGCGCATATCAAATTCCTGCCCATCCGCATAGCCCATGGCGGCATATTGGCGGTTCATGCTGCTTGTGGACGAGATCTTATAACTGCTCCGCTTCATTTTGGAAACGGCGTCCTCGACCGCCTGCGGCACGACCATGACCAATCCCCATTCCTGGTGTTCGGCCTCCTGCTTTTGGAAAGCGGCAGACAGGCCGCGGCAGAAGCCCCAGCCATAAGAATTGCACATCTCCCGAAGAGCCTTTGCGGAATATTCCTTTTGGGTACGGATCTGCCTGCATCGGCTTGCGATGCAATCATAGGCGTAGAGAAACGCCAGCTTGCAGAGCTTGAAATCGTCCTCCATGCCGATAAACCCGATCTCCGAAACCTTGCTGCCGTGTGCATGGCTCCGATAGGGCCTGCAGCAGTAATGTGCGGCAATGAGCGTGGAGAGGTAAACCGTCCACGGCGAAGAGAGCTTCGTGCAGGTGATGCCCACACACTCCTGAATCACCTTCTTATTCTCCTGCGGCTCAATATCCTCCGGCATGAGCTTATGCTCCGCCATCAGACGTCGGGCCTGCAGCAGCGCGGCTTTGGCTTCCTCCTCGTAGGGGCTTTCTGCCAACGCAAGGAGCTTGGCGATCTTTTCCGTAATCTTTGACATAGACAACCACCTCTTATCCGGCCATGCGCCGGGCTCTGCGCTCGGCGTGTTTCTGCTTGAGCCGCGTATAGTCCCCTTCGTAACGCTGGCAGCCGACTTTGTTCAGGCGGCGCAGCGCGGCGGAGTGGAACTGAAAAACGGCGGCAGTCCTGCGGTTTACTCCGGTAAATACATCGGCATCGTAACGCTTGTAGTCCACGATGTAGCCCAGATCATTTTCCTCCATATAGTCCATGAAGGCGGTGCTGTCCACCTCCAGCATCCCGTCACAGAGAAATGCCTGATAACGGGGCAGCGGCTGACCAAGGTTCTGCGTCATGGTGATGCGCTCTCCGGCGTTGACCGGAAGAAGCTGCACCTTGATCGCCGGGGTATTCGGGTAGCATTCCACCTTAATGCGGTAGGTGTTGCCTTTATAGGTGCCGGATAAAATATCATTCATATCGGTTCACTTCCTTATCATCATTCTGACCGGGTGAAGAAGGCTTGTTGGCTTTTGCCTGCGCCTGCTCAAAGCCGCGCTTGACAGCAAGAACCATCGCCTCCTCTCCCACATCGGCGTTGCGAGGCTTTTTCTCCCGCAGCTTTTGGCACTTCCTCACGGCAGCATCGTAATCATAGCCGATGCCGCATTGAAACTTGTCCGCGATCTGGCGGAGCTTTTCTGCCTGATATTCATAGATTGCCCGGTGAAATCCGCCGAGCTCCCACTCGTCGCACACCGTCTCTAACAGCTTTGCATAGTCCCGCAGAGCGTTGACGATTTTTACGACATCGCCGTAACAGGTTTTCACCTCATGGGTGCCGCTGAGATCAAATACATGCAGCAGCACCTCTCTGGAAAGGCACCGCTCCAGATCAATGGATGCGGACAACTGCGGCTCATAGGTCGCAGATGGCAGCTCCAACGGCTGCTTGGCGGGCTCATTCATCTTCTGCGCACCGCTTTTCGGCGCTGCCGGATAATCTGCCGGCGAAACGGACACTCCTAGGGAATGGTACGGGGGACGCTCTGCCAGTTGTCCAACACCAGTTCATGGGAGATCTCGCAGATGCTGTCGCCCTCTCCGATATAGAGGCATTCCGAGCAGGTGTCCGGATTACAGTATTTCATGTTGGGTAAACGCTCCTTTCAAATCATTATGCGGATTTTTGGCCGTACCGCATCAGCGGCACGCTTCTCCATTTTGCGCAGGCGGCCCGCACCGTTCCGGGAAGGCGCAGAATACGCCAGCGCGTCATATTCGGCTGCCCCCGGCGCACACGCTCAAGCGGAGCTTTCGTTTCACAGATCGCACAGCGCAGCCAGGTGTGATGTCGGTTGGCAGTCCGAAACTCTAACACATACATTTTTCGACCTCCTGTTCCTTGGATAAAGTGAAAAGGCACAGCGCCACAACGGTACTGTGCCTTTCAACCAAAATGTTACGCCGCCTGCTCCACGACCGTCACCGGCACATCAGCCGCGACCGGCGAGGAGGGAGCCAGCAGGCAGTAATGGGAGTTTATCGTCTCAAAACGGATCTGCTGCGGCGTCACGCCATGAATGGCGATCACCGTAGAGGTGTGGAGATACCGCCCCTCTTCAAAGATGAGGGCGCGGCTGCCGACCTCCAGCGGATACATCAGGGTTCCGTGAACGATACGGATATTTTTCATGGGTCACAACTCCTTCTGTTTGTTTTCTTTCTGCGTAAAATAGGCGCGGTACAACGCTTTCAGCCGATGCCGCACCCGCTTGACGCTCATGCCTTCCCTCCGTGCGGTTTCTGCCAGACTGCAGCCGTGCAGACGGTGGCGGATCAAAAGAGCCTGCTCCTCATCCGCGAGGAGAAACAGATCGTGCAGCAGCAATCTTGCCCGAAGTGCATCAAAGGCGTCGTCAGGCGGCGGATGCGCAGCCTGATAGGAAAACTCATGGCTTTGCCGCCGCTGCTCCTGCCGCCGGAAGGTGTTCAGGCTGCTGTTCATGGAGCGCCACGCAATCGTGGAAAAGCGGTATCTGTGCAGACCTTTTTCGGCAAAATAGCGTTGGACAGCGTGAAGATAGCCGATTGCCGCAATATCGTAATACTCCCGTATTTCCAGCTTTTTCTCCAGAAGAAAGCCATAGATCAGGGCGTGGTACTGGGCGGCAAAGCGGCGCTGCGCTTCTGTCAGAGGGACGGGAACAGGAGCCTCCGGCGGAGGCCCTGTTTCCCGTTTTTCTTCCTCAATGCGGGGGGATCGTATCAGGCGGGAAGTTCTTCCCGTTCTCCATCAATGACCGTCCCTAACGCAAAGTGTGCGCCATTGTCAGGCAATTCCAGGTGCGAGGTATCGCCGTCCCCGATGATGCTGGAGGCTGCGGCGCCCGCCTGCGCTCTCTGCGCGTTGATGTCCTTGATCTGCGCCACAAAGCCATCCGCATAAGCGCGGATATGCGCCAGGTCTTCTCCGGCAAAATCAGCAATCTTGGTAAAGGTGGCAACGCAGTATTCGTGGCTGCCGCTGATCGCCTTCTTCAGCCCGATCCGCACCACGCCGGTGCAAACCTTGCGGCGGCGGGAGAGGAACGCTTCATTGACGAAGCGGGTATAGGGCGTCAGGCTGGTAGGCGGCAGCGCGATCTGAATGGGCATATACTCACCGCTGCGCAGCAGATAGAGCATTCTCATGTTCTTGCACGCCTTCCCCTTGTTGTTCCCATCGCTGCCGAACTGGTTGAGAACGCAGTCCGCGCAGGTGCCGCCGGGCTCACCGTAGCCGGCCTTCCCATCGAAGGACTGGCACAGGGGCGGCTGGTCATCATCGTACTCGCTGCCCTCCGGCCAGTAGGCGTTGGAGTTGTGGCTGTAGAGGATGACGCCCTCCAGATAGGGGGCATAGTCCGGCACATCCGGGTTTCCGGACGGGATCTCAAACTGCAGGTGCCCTCCGCCGGGGATCTTGATGCGGGTGAAGCTCAGGCGCAGGCCCTCCATATCGTCCGCAAGGTCTTCACTGGTGAAGTCGTCTCCGTCAAGAAGCTGCGGGATCTGGAAAGAGGTCTTGGTCTCCATCATGGTGTTGGTCTGTTCGTACATAATCATATCCTCCTTAAAAATGTTCCGACCGCTCAGGCGGCCAGCAGTTCCGTTCGGTTCATCTGCCGGAAGAGGGCGGGCGACATCGTCATAACGCTGTACCCAATCTCTTCCAGCTTCGTTGCCCGGTCATAGCTCTCAACATCCTGACTGAAGCGGGTCACGGCATTGGCAAGTCCATAGAGGGAAAAATCGCCGCCGGTGATCAGATGCTCCAGAACGCCGTTGCTCTCGTCCTCCGTAATGCCGAAGCTGGAGGAAGCCAGCTTGACGATGGCGGGGAGCTTTTTGGTATCCAGCATGGCCTCCGTACTCTCCCGCATTCGGCTCACCGCCTGGGCGAATCTTGCCTCAGAGATGGCAGCGCGGA
>OGYD01002010.1_pt1 | contig 14169 bp, 6 predicted proteins | sample 1576441 | NCBI WGS metagenome assembly OGYD01 (sample SAMEA3541537, study PRJEB24748) | human gut metagenome | biome: human gut; feature: human-associated habitat; material: faeces | place: China | collected 2012 | reverse complement strand
GGGTAGACGCAGGGTCTTGGCACCGAGGTTGGCGAGCGTCGGGGCGTTGCCGAGGCCGACTTCGACGTACTCTTCGACGCCGAGGCCGCCCTGTGCGCGCTTGCCGAACAGCAGCGCCTGGGTTTCGATCCAACGCACCGGGGAGGCGAACTGCCAGCTCAGCAGTTCGGTGAGCAGCAGACGGCCGAGCTTCTGGTCGTCCTCGGCGTAGGAATCCCACACCTTCGGATCGTCCAACGCGGCCTTGATGCGCTCGGACGGCACGACCTCGAGGATCTTCGCGGCGAATTCCTTGGTCATCTCGAACGGCACGGCCACCAGGTTCGGAATGTAACGTCCGACCAGACGGCCACGGTAGTCGATGTGCTTCGGCAGCAGCGCGTCAAGCTTGTCGCGGAACTCCGGCACACCCTTGCGCAGCAGCGTGGAGTGGAACGGCACGTCGATGCCCGGCACCAGCATGAACGCCGGCTTGCCGCCGTATTCGGCGACGCGGCGGGCGGAATCGGCCTTCAGCGCCTTCAGACCGGCGATGGTGCCGGCCACGGCGTACTGCTGTCCGGCAAGGTTGTAGTTGACGATCTGCAGGAACTCGCCGGAAGCCTTCGAAACGGATTCGACGTATTCGCGCACGCCGTCGTCGCCCACGCCGAACTGGTTCGGACGAAGCGCGCCCATACGGTAGTTGGAACGGCCCTTCTCGTCACGCGGGATGAGGTGGTGCATGGTGGAGCCACGGTGGAACACGAGCTCAAGCACGGTTTCCAGCGGAATCACGCCGGCGAAGGAGCTCAGCGCGTTGTATTCGCCCAGCGAGTGGCCCGCGAAGTAGGCGGGCCAGATGTCCGCGCCGGCTTCACGCAGACGAGCGGTCTGGGCGAACGCCACGGTGGCGAGCGCCACCTGCGTGAACTGGGTCAGGTTGAGCAGGCCTTCCGGATGACGGTAGGTCACGCCGTTGGCGGTCAGTTCCTTCGGATTATCACGCACGACGGCGAGGATGGAGAAGCCGAGCTTCTCGCGGGTCACCTTGTCGGCGCGCTCCCACACCTCGCGTGCGGCCGGGGACTTGGCACGCTCGTCGAGCACCATGCCCTGCTTCTGGATGCCCTGGCCCGGGTAGACGAAGGCGGACTTCGGCGCACGCACGATGGCGGTGCCACGGGACACGATATTGCCGTCGATGCGGCTGGTCACTTCCAGCACCATGCCGGCATGCGCCACGCGGCCGACGCGTTCGATGGAGATCTCCACCTCGTCGTCGAGCTGCACCATGCCGTACATGTTGTACGTCCAGCCTGCGATCTCGTAATGCGCGCCCTTCTCGTCGAGCGCCTGCACCGCGTACTGGGCGGTGGCGGACAGCCACATGCCGTGCACGAGCGGCGCGGCGAGACCGGAGACGGCGGCACCGCGATGGGAGGTGTGAATCGGGTTGAAATCGCCGGAAGTACGGGCGAAAGCGGTCATCTCGTGCGGAGCGACGACCTTCACACGACGCAGCAGACGGCGCGGAGTGCTTTCGATTTCGGCTTCGATTCCACCATAGTCGGGCGCTTCCGGCGGCAGCGCGTCGGAGTACGCGCGGCCGCGGATGGCGAAACGCTCGGTTTCGTTGGCAAGCAGCGTACCGTCCTGAGCGGTGTGCGTGACGTGGATGGTCACCACACGGCCGGAAGCGGATTCGAAGTAGTCGTCGGCCCAGCTGGTGAGCTCGATGCGCTCGCCGGTGTGCTTCAGCAGCTCGTCCTCGCTCACCTCGAGTTCGATGAGGTGGTCGAGATGCACGGCGTTGAGCAGGCCTTCGATGACCGGGAAGCCGTTGACGTACACGGAGCCGAGGGCCGCGTAGATGGCGGGCCAAGCCGGTCCGACGAGCGCGTCCGGGGCGATGCGGGACGGCACGAGGTCGCTCGGCAGCGCGCCGCCGGTGGCGGCCTCATGGTCGAAACCGAGGTTGGCGGACAGCGTGTAGCCGGTGTGCGCCTGGCCGAACGGGAAGGCGGTCTTGTCGGACACTTCCTCGATCTGCGGCATGGCGGTGAGCTTGTCGCCGGTGATGGCGGTGTTGCCGATGCCCGCGGTGTCGGCGAGCATGCGGTAGACGTGCTCCGGCAGACGGTCGCGGTCCACGACCGGGAACAGGCCGGATTCGTTGCCGTCGACGTTCAGCGGAATGACGATGTCGCGTACGGCGTGCTTGGAGGCGCCGCCGTCCGGATCGTTGTCCCAGAAGGTGTCGAGATGGATGTCGAGGTCGTACTTTTCGACGCTGCCTTCAACGGCCACCTTGCGGATCTCGTAGTTGGCGTCGCCGTTGGCGGTGCCGTACGCCGGGTTGGCCATGAGGTGGCCGACCCAGGAGATGTTCGGGGATTTGCGGATGAATTCCTCGGCGGAGACGGCCGCGCCCAACTGGGCGAAGGCGGTCTTGTCGGCGCTCGCCGATTCGGCGGACACGCGCTTGACCATGGCGGCTTCAAAGCGGCCGAGGATGTCGGCCACCGGCTCGTCCACGGTGGTGATGCCGGCCACGGAGATCGGGCCGGGGATGATGCGCACGGAATCGGCGGAATAGCGGGAGTCCTCGGACTGCCACAGCTGGTCCTGGCCCCACCAACGCAGCAGGTCGTTGTCGATGACCGGCACGAACGGCATCGGCTTCGGATACTCGCGTACGAGCACCGGGAACCATGCCTCGTCCATCGGGGTGACGGTCAGTTTGCCGGCCTGCGGGTAGGTTTCGGCAAGCTTGGCGATCGCGGCGTTCGGATCGGCTTCGACGTCGGCGCGGGAAGCGAACAGCGATGCGAATTCGCCGCTTTCCTGCGTGGTGACGCGGGCTTCGATGCGCTGCAGCAGGTGCAGGAAGCGATCGGCGTAGGTTTCGTCCACCCACGGGAAGGAGAGGTCGGCGAAACGCTGGGCCCACTCAAGGTAGGTCATGGTCTTCAGATCGCCGAAATACGGCTTGGCGGTGGCGTTCAGCGCCGCGATGATCTCGTCGCGACGGCTTTCCAGCTCCTCCGGGTGCTTCATGACGCGCACCAGCAGGCGGCCGCAGCGGGCGGAGGAGTTCTCCAGCTCGTAGATGTCGGCGTGCAGGTGGCTCAGACCGGAGGTGACGCCGCCCTTGGCCTGTCCGGACGGAACCCACTGCTCGCCCAGCGGGGCGAACGGATCATTGCCATCGCCCTTGGCCGGAATGCCAGGAGTGCTGACGAGCATCTGCTTGACTTCAGGGTTGGTGTGCGCTTCCTTGGCGGTCATGACGGCGGTGCCGACGAGCACGCCGTCCACCGGCATGAGCGGACGGCCGTATTCGGCGGCCCATTCGCCGGTGATGTAGTCGGCGCCGCGTTCCGGCGTGCCGATGCCGCCGCCGACCACGAGCACGAGGTTGGCCTGCTCGCGCACTTCGGCGTAGGTGCTCAGCAGCAGATCGTCAAGCGATTCCCAAGAGTGGTGGCCGCCTGCGGAACCGCCTTCGACCTCGATGAGCACCTTGGTTGGCGCGACGGCCTTGGCGATGCGCACCACCTGGCGGATCTGGTCGACGGTGCCCGGCTTGAAGCTCACGTACGGGAAGCCGTCGGCGTTGAGGTTGTGGATGAGTTCCACGGCCTCGTCGAATTCCGGAATGCCTGCGGAGACGACGACGCCGTCGATCGGGGTGCCGCTGGCGCGCTTCTTCGGCACGATGCGCTGGGAGCCGAACTGCAAGTTCCACAGGTAGCGGTCCATGAACATGGCGTTGAATTCGACGGTGCGGCCTTCCTCGAGTTCTTCCTCGAGCTTGGCCACGTGACGGTCGAACACGCTGGCGGTGACCTGTCCGCCGCCTGCGAGCTCGGCCCAGTAGCCGGCGTTGGCGGCAGCCGCCACGATCTCCGGCTCCACGGTGGTCGGGGTCATGCCGGCCAGCAGCACCGGAGCCTTGCCGGTAAGTTCGGTGAACGCGGTGCGCACCTTGTCTCCGGCGGACGTGTGGATGATGCTCGGCGCGAAACGCGTCCAGTTCTGGGTGCGTTCCGGCAGGGTCTCAAGCGTGGAGAGCGCGCCGCGATCGGCCACGGTGGAGGCTTCCACCACGCCGACGCCGGTGCCCTGGGCCACGGTGGAGAACAGTTTGCCGACGGTGTTGCCCGGACCGAAGTCCAGCACCCACAGGGCGCTCGGATCGGTGGACTTCATCAGGGCGCGCACGCGGGCGGCCCAATCCACATGGTTGAGCAGCACTTCGGCGGCGAGCTCACGGGCATGGTCGGCGTTGATGCCGCAGGCCTCGGCCCATGCGACGGCCTGGGAGACGGCATCGGCCATCAGCGGGCTGTGGAACGGCAGGGTCACGTCGAGATATTCGAGCGTCGGGTCGAACACGCGGCCGCCACGCACCTTCTCTTCGCGCAGCTTGGCCTGACGCTTGTGTTCCTTGGCGACCTCCACGCCGAATGCGGCCAGGTCCTCCGGATAGCCGGACAACACGTAATGCGTGGCGGAATTGGTGACGGCCACGGCGATCGGGCCACGTGCGCCGTCGACGCGTTCGATCAGCGCGTCCACCTGGGCGCGGGTGATGTCCTTGACGGACAGCATCGGGGTCGCCTCGCCGTGGCGTGCGGCGAGACCGAGCTGGCGTGCCTGACGGGTGCCGGCGACGCCGATCAGCGTTGCGATCGCAAGAATCTCGTCGATCTTGGCTGCGGCTGCGTCGATGGAACCGGCTTCGCAGATCGCCTGCACCATATGCACGGCAAGCACGCCCTGGGAGTGGCCGAGCACCGCGACCGGCTTGGCCTGGGCCGGATTGTAGCCGAGTGCGGCGGCGTCGAGCAGCGCGCCCAGCTGGGTCAGCGCGATGCCGGGAACGCTGGCGGAAGCCGCGGCTGCGGCGCCCAGACGTGCCGGGTTCGGTTCGAAGCCGAACAGGTCGACCGGGCGTCCGGTGGTGGCGAGCAGCTCGGCGGACACCGGATACAGCAGCGCCTGCGCAGCGGCCGCATGGGTGTGCAGGGCCTCGTCGAGCGCCGGATTCGCGCTCTGGTCGGCGAGCGCCACCGGCCACGGGGTGGATTGGCCGGCGAAGGCGAGCGCGTGGGGCTCGCTGTTCAGTCGATCAAGAAAAAAGGTGTTCATAATCTTCCTTACTTGTTCCAAAATTTCTTGCGATTGTTGTGGTTGCTTACGTTGGTTGCGTCGCGTTGCGTCCGTCACAGCGGCTGGTTGCCGTGGTGTTTGCTGGTTCGGCGCACGCGTTTCTTGCTGGCGAGCAGGCGGAGCGATTCGATGATGGTCTCGCGTGTCTGTTCGGGGTCGATCATGGCGTCGATCTCACCCATTTCCAGCGAAAGGTTCGCGTTGACGGTGGTGCGTTCGTAGTCGGCGATGTACTTGGCGCGCAGCGCTTCGACGTCCTTGCCGTTGTCTTTGGCTTTCTGCAGGTCCTTGCGGTGGATGATGTTGACCGCGCCGGCCGCGCCGAGCACCGCGATCTGGCTGGATGGCCAGGCGAAGTTCATGTCCGCGCCAATGGATTTGGAACCCATCACGATGTATGCGCCGCCGAATGCCTTGCGCAGGATGATGGTGACGAGCGGCACCTGCGCGTTGGCGTAGGCGTAGATGACCTTCGCGCCACGGCGGATGATGCCCGCATGTTCCTGTTCGGCGCCCGGCTTGTAGCCCGGGGTGTCCACCAAGGTGACGACCGGCAGGTTGAACGCGTCGCACAAGCGCACGAATCGCGCCACTTTTTCGGATGAGTCGACGTCGAGAATGCCGGCGTTGACGTTCGGCTGGTTGGCCACGATGCCGACGGGATGGCCGTCGATGCAGGCGAAGCCGACCACCGCTGAAGCGGCGAACAGTTCGTGCACCTGCACGAATTCGCCGTAGTCCGCAACGCAGCGGATCACGTCGAGCACGTCGTACGGCTGACGGTCGTTGTCCGGCACGATGGTGGCGAGGCGTTTGGCCACGTCACGGTCGGCGCGGGTCGCCGCGTACGCGTAGACCGGCGGCTGCTGATCGGAGTTGGACGGCAGATAGGCGAGCACGGTACGCGCGTAGTCGATCGCATCCGCCTCGTCCTCGCCGAGATAGTGGGCCACGCCGGACGTGGCGTTGTGCACATAGCCGCCGCCCAGATCGTCCATGCTGATCACTTCGCCGGTGGCCGCTTTGACCACGTCGGGACCGGTGACGAACATGTTGGAATTCTCGCGGGTCATGATGATCAGGTCGGTCAGGGCCGGGCAGTAGACGGCACCGCCGGCGCAGGGGCCGAGGATCAGCGATAGCTGCGGCACGAAACCGCTGGCGTCGCAGGTTTTGCGGAACAGGTGGCCGTATTCGGTCAACGCGGCCACACCCTCCTGGATGCGCGCGCCACCGGAGTCGATGAGCGCGATGATCGGCACCTTGAGGTCGAGCGCCTTGTCCATCAGATGGCAGATCTTGCGGCCTTCGGCCACGCCAAGCGTGCCGCCTTTGACGGAGAAGTCCTGCGCGTAGACGGCCACTTTGCGGCCGAACACCTCGCCGAAGCCGGTGATGACTGCGGAGCCGGCGCGTCCACCGTTGATGTCGCCGCCGCGGAAACGGCCAATCTCCTCGAAGGAGCCGGTGTCAAGCAGCAGATCGAGACGTTCGCGTGCGGTCAGCTTGCCTTTGACGTGCTGGCGACCGCGGGCGTGGTCTTCGGCTTCGGCGGCGAGCTGCGCGGCACGCAGCACGGACGTACGGATCGGCTGCGATTCGCGGGCTTCGGCAGCCGCTTCGTCACCCAGTCGCTCCTGCTGTTCCATGACGACCTTCACGGCCTCTTTGACGGCCGGGCTTGCGATGATGTCGGTCATTTCGCGCCGCCTTCCGTCTTGGTTTCCGTATTACCGTCCGTTGCCGGCTTGCCGTCAGCCGCCTTGGAAGCGCCGTTGACGTCGATGGTCATCAACGTCTCGCCCGCTTCGATGCCTGCGGCCGGGCCGACGAAGATCTTGGTGACGGTGCCCTTGACCGGCGCGTACACGTAGTTCTCCATCTTCATGGATTCGAGCACGACGAGCAGGTCGCCCTTGGCCACGTCCTGGCCTTCGGCGACGTTGATGCGTGTGACGACCGCCTGCATCGGGCTGGCGATCACACCGGACTGGCCGTCGTTGCCCTGCTGCTTCTTTTCGACGTGGTGCAGGCCCTGTCCGCGCAGCGGCTGGATGGCGCGCTTGGCGTCACGCGCCTTGGCGCCGCCGGTCAGGTTGGCCACGATGTCGTTCGGCACGGTCAGCGACACACGATGGTTGTTGACTTCGATGACGAAGGTTTCGCTGGATTCCTTCTGCTCGGCTTCCTTCGCACCCGAAGCGCCGGCCATGGATGCCGGCTGGCCGCCCTTGGTGGAGGATGCTTCCTTGTTCAGGTACTTGCGTTCCAGCCATTTCGTGCTCACGTCGTAGGCCACGCCATGCTCGGCGGTGAACTCGTCGTCGTTGAAGATCTGCTCGAACAGGCTTGCCGGGGTCGGCACGCCTTGCACCTCAAGTTCCGCGAGCGCGCGGCGTACGCGCGCCACGGCGGCAGCACGGTCGGAGGCGGTGACAACGAGCTTGCCCATCATGGAATCGAACTTCGGGGAGATGGTGTCGCCCTCCACCACACCGGAATCCACGCGGATGCCCGGTCCGGAAGGCCACTTGAGCGAGGTGAGCGTGCCGGAGCTCGGCGCCAGATTCTTCGCCGGATCCTCGCAGGTCAGCCGGAGCTCGAAGCTGTGTCCGCGCAGCGGGTGGTCGACGGTCAGCTCGCCGCCGTTGGCGATGGTGAGCTGTTCTCGCACCAAATCGAGGCCGCAGACCTCTTCGCTGACGGTGTGTTCCACCTGCAGACGCGGATTGACTTCCAGGAAGTAGACCTTGCCCTGCTCGGTCACCATGAATTCGCAGGTGCCCAGACCGATGTAGTCGACCGCTTCGAAAAGCCGGCGTGAGTAAGTCTCCAGCTGTTCGAGCACGCCGTCGGAAAGGAACGGCGCCGGTGCTTCCTCCACCAGCTTCTGGTTACGGCGCTGCACGGAGCAGTCGCGGGTGGAATACACGGTGAAATTGCCGTGCGAATCGCGTCCGCACTGCGTTTCGACGTGACGGCCCTTGTCGATGAACCGTTCGACGAAATACTCGTCCAAATCGCCGCCCTGCAGCGCATCGTGGTTCATGTAGAAGCCACGCAGCTCATCGTCGTTGTGCACGAGCGTGATGCCGCGGCCGCCACCGCCGTCGGTGCGCTTGAGCATCAGCGGATAGCCGTGCGTGTGCGCGAAGTCGAGCAGCAGTCGCATGTCGGAAATCGACTGGGAAATGCCGGGAACCGGCGGCACCTTCGCGAAAGTGGCCACGCGGCGGGCCGTGATCTTGTCGCCCAGGTCGACGAGCGCCTTCGGATTCGGGCCGACCCACGTGGCGCCGGCGTCGAGGACCTGCTGCGCGAAGCTTGCGACTTCGGAAAGGAAGCCATAGCCGGGGTGCACCGCGTCGGCACCGCTGCACTGCAGGATGTCGATGAGCAGATCCTCGTTGAGATACGTGTCCTTGTAGGTGTCGCCAGACAGCAGATACGCATCATCGGCCATCTGCACGTACTGTGCGTGACGGTCCTGTTCGGCGTAGACCGCGACCGTGGGAATCCCCATCTCACGTGCGGTGCGCACGACTCGAAGCGCGATTTCGCCGCGATTCGCCACCAGTAGTTTGTTGACATTCTTAGGCATAATGTCAAGTTTGGCGGTCGAGGCGTGATTCGACGAACTCGTTTCCCACAAAAGATTCGCGATCTTTTTGTAAGGCTCCACAAACGTTACCGAAACTTAGCAACCCTACGATGGGGAGCATTGATTGACGAAAGACTCATTTTCGTCAGTTTTTGTAGCATCCTGTAGCATCCGCAAAAAAGGGAGGATTCCACCATGCGCAACGCAATCCTGACCATCTCATCCGCGGCCAAAACGGCCACTAGCGGCAAATTCGGCGCCGTTTTGAAGTCCACGCTGTTCGCCGTGCTGCTCGCCGCCGCCTCCATGGCGGGCGCCGTGCCGATTCCGGGCACTCCGGTTCCGATCACCCTGCAGACCTTCGTGGTCATGCTGGCCGCGCTGATGCTGCCGTGGAAGCAGGCGGGCGCCGCGGTGCTCATGTATCTGGCCGCGGGCGCGGCTGGTCTGCCGGTGTTCGCCGGCGGCGCGTCCACCATGGCTTTGGTCGGCCCGAGCGCCGGCTTCCTCATCGGTTTCCTGCCGGCCGCCGTCGTCACCTCGCTGCTCAAGGGCAAGGCGCGTGTCGATTCCCCGAAGCATGCTGCGTTGACCGCCGCACGGTATCTGTTCGCCTGCGTGGCCGGCTGCATCGTGCTTGACTATCTGCTCGGCTTCATCGTGCAGTCCGCCATTACGGGCGTGGCGATGCCGGTGGTGGCCATCGCTTCGATGGGCTTCATTGTGGGCGATTGCATCAAGGCGGTTGTGGCTTCGCTGGTCGCGAGCGGACTGGCAAAGCTGCAGTGACTTTTATCGGCAGCGACTTTTCTGCGGTAGTTTTCTACGACTTTTTGCTGGGAATTTTCTGCTGAGGGTTTTCCGCTGAGAATTTCCGCTGTGATTTCCGGGTTTCTTCGTGATTTCCGGGTTTTGATACAGTCTTCCGTTTTCGCTGTGATTTTCGTTTTCGCTGTGTCCGGTGGGGCCGGCGGATACCAACGTGCGACACGCTCCGGGCCGCTCAGGCCGAGTCTTTACGGTCTTACGTTGGTATCCGCCGGCCCCACCTCGTTTTGGGGGAATGTTGCGTTTGCGGGTGGCGCGGTTTTTGGATATTGCGATTTTGGGAAATGCCGCTTTTCTCGAATATTGCGTTTTTTTGAAACGTACGATTTTCGAAAAAAGCGCTTTACGACTTTATGAGGGATGAGGGTTAGAGAATTATTGGGGTAGGACGCCTACGTCGGCGGTGCGCACGGTGTGCAGGTTGCCGTTGTCGTCTCTGATGGTGAGGGAGGCGTCGGGGTTGAGTTCCAGCGCGGTGCCGCGCAGGGTGGTGCCGTCCACGAAATGCGCCTCGCATGGCTTGCCGAGCGTCCAGCAGACCGGACGCATCTCCTCCATCGCACGCGTGGCCTCACGCTGCGGGTCGGCTTCGAAATCGGCGAGCCTTGATCGCAAACCGTCCACCAGATGGGCCGCGATCATGTCGCGCAATGTCATGGAATCGGGCAGGCCATGCGCGACCAGCTGCAGCGACGTGGCCTTGTCGGTTGGCAGATGGTCTTCGGGGACGGCCAGGTTCAGGCCGATGCCGAAGACAATGCCGACGCGTTCCGTTGCAGCAGCCACATCAGTGGTACCAGTTGTACCGTCCGCGATGGGAGTTGCGGCAAGCGGAACCATTTCGGCGAGCACGCCGCCCAGTTTCTTGCCGTCGACGAAAATGTCGTTCGGCCATTTGAGCACGATGTCCTTGCCGAGCGGGCCGCCGCAATCGCGGATGGCCGCGATAATCGCGTTGCGCGCCTCGCAGCCGGCGATCATCTGCAGCCAGCCGTTGACGGACGTGTCCCGCACAATCGCCGTAGGCACGCTGACCACCAGGGAGACGATGAACGACTCCCCCACCGCGCTGGTCCATTGATGGTCGAGACGGCCACGGCCGGCGGTCTGCTCGTCGGCGCAGATCGCTACGATTTCACGGCCGGTCCAATCGCGTCCATCGCAGCCATCGAGGCCATCTCGGCTGGTCGAGCCGAACAGCGCGCCTTTGCGCACCAATTCGGCGGCGTACGTGTTGGTGGAGCCCACTGAGTCCAGCGCGATCACCTGGTCGGCTGCGACGCAGGTGCGTGGCATGGTCAATGCGGAATCCAATATGGTCGTCATGATTCCTTCTCCTGTCCGTCGAGCTGTCGTCCATCGAGATATCGTTCGTCGGCGTCCTGCTTGTCGGACTGCTGTCTGTCGATGCGACGCCCGCCAATACGCCGTTTGCCCGCCGTCGACGTGACAACGTACGACGCCTCGCGTGCGGCAAGCCGCGCGGCACGCGACTCGCGCCAGAACTCCAGGCACAGGAATCCGAACACGAATGCGATCGGAAGCATATGCCGTTCGAAATTGTTGGCCGGTGCGGTGATCATCACACCCATAAGCAGCAGCAACGGCAGATGCCATGACAGCGACCGCCATCGGCGCAGCACCACTTCGGCGGCGCCGATCAGCAGTGTCAGCGTGACATACAGGTTGCCGTGCGTCACCCAGCCAAGCACGGGAATCTGCCCCCATTTCTTGGCGAAGCCGGCCACCTGGCTGCGCCACTGGTGGTTGTACAGGTGAATCCATTCGTTGTCGGACTGCACGTAATCGTTGTTCACGTAGTAGTCCATCGACACGTATGGCAGGTCGGTCACGTTGAAGTATCCGAAGCATTCGGCGAAGAGCGCATCGAGCGCGATCTGAGGATTCGCCTTGACGATCTGCCACCATGCGTCATTGAAATCCTTCATGTCGTCCTTGGTGACGGTACGCCACTTGTAGCTGACCTTCTTGGACTGGATACCCGACGATTTCACCGGGTCGGCGTCCTGCTGGAAGTACGATTCGGCCATCTGGTCGAGGTTGAAGACGGGAGCGAGTTTCTTGGCCGCGTCCTCGGGAATGCCCTGCGGATTGTATTTCGCCACGCGGGCGATCTGCTGCAGCTGGATGCCACGGCTTTCGATCGGATCGCCGCCGATGACGGCACCGCTGTTCACCAGATAGACGAGGCCGCCATGGATGAGCACGGTCGGCAGCATCAATGCGACCACGTACGTCTTCCAACGTTTACGGTCGTTGATGATGGCCAGCAGTGCGGCGAACAGAATGATGTACCACGCGTATTTGGCGCTGATCAGCATGACGCAGCTCGACATGAACAGTGCCGCCAAGGACCGTTTGCGCAGTTTCATGGGCTTGCCGTTGATGGTGGGCAGCGCCTTGATATGCGTCATATGCAGCTCATACCACACGCCGAACCACCAGACGAACGCGAACGCGAACAACGGCGATTTGGTCAGTGAGATCGTGGCGAACACCGCCAACGGGCACACCATGAAGAACAGCAGAATCACGAAACGCGTCTTCGCGCCGGCGCGCAGTCTGGACGGACGCGCCACCACACCCGCCTCGGGATGGGTGAAATCGCGCATGTTCCAGCAGTCGTGCCGTTCGGGATGGGAGAAGTCGAACGTGCCGACGCCCAGCCTACGCCACGGCAGATTGAAGAAACGATTGGCGGTGGCTGCACAACAAAACGCGGCGAACAGCCATTGCAGCGCGGCCAGCGCCACGATGCCGGCGTCATTGGAATCGGTGAAATACCGGGAGACCGCGGCGAACGCACCGTAGAAAACGGTCAGCACGATGTTGTGCTGGTCGGTCAGATACGTGGGATTGGCCGGCCACATGTAGTGCGCGGTCGGGTAGATGTCCATCGGCACGAATGAGAAGAAGCCGATGTACGGCTGTTTCAGTCCGGTCCACTGGTTCAACGCCCAACTGAATTCGCGGATCTGGGAGCGGATGTCGGCGCCGTACGCGGCGAGCAGGGTGGTCGGAATCCACAGCCAGCCGATGACGAACAGCAGCATGAGCTTCCACCAGCAGTCGGTGCAACGTGTCAGCTTGCGGCCGATCCAGACGATCACCGCATGGATGGCGCGTCCCGGACGGCTATGCGCGGCGTCGCTCAGATGACGCAGCATGATGCCCAATACCGTCGTCGGCGTGCCGGACACCTCCTGGCACAGCTTGACGTACCGACGCGAGAAATACGTCGGCAGCACGCGCTCGCCACGGCCGTAACGGACCAGAGACCGCAATATAGCAAACGAAACAACGAAGGCGATCGCCATGTACAGCACGTTGGCCCAGCCGAAGTCAGCGAGTCCGGTGCCAAACCAGTACAGCGGGCCGATGCCGCAGCACCACGCCACCCACAGGCATGCGAGCACGCCCAACGTCCAGCTGAGGAACGTGTCGGCTTTTCCGGCTTTCTTGTTTTCGCTCATAGTCGGCATATTACCGCCACTGCGCGAATGGGGACCGGAACGGTCGGCGAACGTGCGGCAATTCGCAGATACGACGATTAGAATGGACGGTTATGAACTCCGAGCAGGCAGACATCCTCGACCTTTTGTCAGGCCATACCGACGATACGACCATCGAGCGGTTGGCTTTCGAATGCCTGTTGACGAACATGACCGACGATCGTGTGGTCTCCTTGATGAACATTCTCGGATGGCAAGGCGATTTCAACTGTTTTGCGATCGGCGGGGTGCCTTCGGCCAGTCTTGCCTCGACATCCCTCGCCATCCGCAAGGCGGTGCGCGATTTGGGTGGCGAGCATGTGGTCATCGGCACGTACGGCACTTTCCTGCTGGCTTTGGCTTGCCAGATGGGCGCGGTCACGCCGGAGGTGACCTGTACCGCGGTCATGCCGGCGTTCAGCGAGGACGAGCCACTGTATTTGAGCCCGGTCCGTTCCGGTGTGGCGGGGGCTTCGCATGCGTTGCGTGAGACGATGTTCTCGCTGCAGGCGGCTCCGGCGCTGTCCACTCCTTCCCGTCCGCTGCGTGCCGACGAGCTGTTGCCGGAGCGTGCGCTGCTGGGTGATGATTACGCGCGTGAGGAACTGTATCGGAACGTATATCAGGTGCTGCGCGGCGAGAATCCCGATGATCCCACTTATCTGACGGTGTCCACGTTCCTGAAGTATGGCAGTTCGTTGGAGAACACGGCGAAGGAGCTGAACGTACATCCGAACACCGTGCGGTACCGTCTGAAGCGCGCCGCCGAAACGACCGGCTGGGATGCCACCGATCCGCGCGACGCGTATGTGCTGACGACCGCGCTGGCGATTGGCCGTATGCGCGACCGCTGAGCCGCTGCCCGGGTGGTGTGGCGTCTGGGTACGCCCGTTGCGCCTGTCATCCGGTCATAAAGTCATGAATCTTTCCGAACATATGAAAAGACCCGCATGCTGCGATTGCAGATACGGGTCTTTTGGTGAAGCTTAGCTTCTGTGCACTCAGGCAACGACCGCCGGATCAACCGGGACGCCCGGGTTCATCGTGGAGGTGATGGTCGCCTTGGTGACG
>OGYD01002002.1_pt1 | contig 14215 bp, 16 predicted proteins | sample 1576441 | NCBI WGS metagenome assembly OGYD01 (sample SAMEA3541537, study PRJEB24748) | human gut metagenome | biome: human gut; feature: human-associated habitat; material: faeces | place: China | collected 2012 | reverse complement strand
CCCTCGTAGTGGGCACCCCCCCACGCGAGCCACGTACATAGCTCGGCGTGTGCGCATCCGTCGAATATGGTCGACGCCCATGGGTCGAAGTCCTCGCCTGGTACGGGCTCCGCGCCGTAGAAGTCGGGCACGTCATCGCTCCTGGCCTGCATCGCGGAGCCACCTCCCCATAACCTTGTCAACCTGCGACTTGCTGCCGTATACCTTCTCCGCGAGGGCCCAGAGGAAGCCGACCTCAGGCGCGTATGCGTCTTCGTCGGAGCACTTGACCACGGTCTTGGTGCCGTCCGCCCAGAGGACGATGGTTGCGGGGCCGCTGTAGATGATCTTCTTTGGAACTAGCTTCTCATGCTCGAGCGGCTCATGTGGAGTCGGCAGTAATACCGCTGCCGGGCGTATCGATGCGCGATGGATAAACTCGGCAAACCTTCTCAAGTCTTCCGAGTTTCTTAGTCCGAATATCACGTATGGTTCACTGCATTCTGTTTGGCACTTGCATCTGATTCCGGGGTACATCATCCGCAATGCGCCGCAAGCTTCGGATAGCTTTTCGAGCGTTATCTGCTCATTTTCAAGTTGACTTCTCACTATCAGCGGTCCTTCCTCGCTCATTCGTCCACCCCCTGCGAGCGCAGCCATCCGCGCCACCTGCTCACGGCGTCGGCGTCCGACTGCGCCTTTCCGATGTAGAAGCGCCCGTGCGGCGCGGGCGCTATGTCGTACGCGTCCATGTCGCGGCCAATCACCAGCCGGTGGCCGTGCGACTCCGCGAGGGTGCGCTCGATCGGGCCCGCTGGGCGCGGCGACCCATCCACGCAAGCGTTAGACGGCATGGGCTGGACGGTTGACGGTGCTCCCGAGAACTCGTTGTAGTAGCTCGTGCTCGTGTAATCACGCCTGCTCACCTCTGGCTCGCCTCCATCCACCTGTCCATCTCGCTCACCGCGATGCGGTATCCCTTGGTCGCGCCGTTGGGCATCACGAACCGCAGTCGCCCCGCGCCGTGCTCGCTGCGCAGCGTGTGGACGTCCACGCCCGAGTACCTGGCCGTCTCCGCCACCGTGTAGCAGAGCTGCGGCCTGAGCCCCGCCGCCTGCGCCATCGCGAGTGCGGGGCTGGTGGCGGTCGCATCGGCGGCGAGACGCCGCTTCAGGTCCTTTCCAAGGTGCTCCACCTGCCACAGGTAGGCGTCTATCGCGTCGGTCATGGGACCACCACCGTCTCGTGCTCGATGTACGCGGCCACCAGCACGAGCGCGGCCATCACGGCAACGCACAGCGGCCACGCGCGCTTGGTGATCGTGAGCTCGTTGTACGGGCCGTACGCGAGCCATCCGCGCTCGACGGCCCAATCAATCGCATGCATCGTCAACCTCCTGCATCCTCTTGCCTATCCACTTCATCACGTTCACTGCCATTGAATTGCCTATCGCCTTGTACCTCGGGCCGTCCGGGCACTCCCCCGCCGCCCTGCCGCGATACGGCACCTGCGTCCAGCCGTCCGGGAACCCCTGCAGCCGCTCGCACTCGACCGGCGTGAGCCTGCGCACCACGTAGCGCGGCTCGCCATGCGGGTCGAACAGCGACTGCTCGTTTCGCGTGGAGAGCGTGAGTGAAACGTCCTCGCTCGTGAGCGCCCCCTTGCCGCCGCCCTCGCACCCGCAGCGCGTCACCGCGGCGATGGGCGGGTCCTTGTACTGGCGCGCTGACAGCGTGGTGCCCACGTCCTCGCCGACCTCGGCGTTCGCCTGTCCGGACGCCATGCACAAGACGCTGGGCTGGATGTTCACGCCCTCACTGGTGCCGCTGGGCAGCGTCGGCCCGCACGCGTCCTGCGAGTACACGCGCTTGCTCTGCACGTCCCACGGGGTGAGCACTCCCTGGAGCTGCTTGCCGCTCCTCGTGGCCGGAATCGCGCTTATGGTCTGGCCGTCCCCTCCGTCAAGCCTGACCTCGCCGCGCTGGTTTGCCGCGACGCAGACGCTCTGCCTGTCCCTGGTGTTGACCGTGTAGGCGCTTCCGTCCGCGTTCCAGCCCGAGCCGTGCTGCGCACCGTTGGAGCTTGAGCCGTCCGACTGCAGGCTGATCACGCAGTCGGTGGACGCCTTGTTGCTCCCGGCCTTCAGCGTCTGCGCCTGCTCCGGCTGGTAGCCTATGCTCCCGCTGGTGGCCGCTGGGTCCCCGAAGCCTGCGCCCTGAGCGCCCCTTCCAGCTCCGGCGGCAAGCTCCGCCCTCTTTGCCCTGCTCGACGCAGAATTCCCCGGCACGCAGTCGGGCTCAAAGAGTACCTGGCAAGCCTCGCGGAATCCGTTTCCAGAACGTCCGACAAGAAAGAGACGGCGGCGTCGCTGGGCCACTCCGAAGAACTGAGCATCAAGCACGCGCCATGCGCATCCGTAACCCCCCCCCGTCAGCCAGTTCGTGGAGGAGCTGCCCGAACGCCGCCCCGCGCTCGCTTGAGAGCGCTCCCGGGACGTTCTCCCAAAGAAACCATCGAGGGCGCACCTCGCGAACGCATCGAATGAACTCGAACATGAGTCCGGACTCACCTTGCAGACCCTCCCTCTTCCCCGCTATGGAGAACGACTGGCAGGGGCTCCCGCCGACGACGAGATCCACCCCGCCCCTGTACGGCTTCCAGTCGACCTTGCGTATGTCCCCCAGGTTCGGCACGTGCGGGAACCGGTGCGCGAGGACCGCGCACGGGAACTCGTCGACCTCCGAGAACGCCACCGGCTCCCAGCCGAGGCCCCAGAACGCGACGCTCGCCGCCTCGATGCCCGAGAAGACGCTCACGTACCTCATCACGTGCCACCTCCTGGTAAGATGTCGATTGGCATGCGAACCTCCTGTTCCATGCACCCGCCCGTCCCCTGCGCTGCCAGGTGGCGGGCATCTTTTGTTTGCCTTGCTCCGGTGCCCTCGGTGGGGGCGGCGCGGGCCAGGGGCGCGGGCGCTTAGGATATGGGGGAGCGCCCATGGTGCGTCCCTTGAGACGCGCGAGTGAGAGGAAAGTCTGGCCAGACCCCTTGCGCGAATCCGCGTCACGCCCACGGAGGGCGCCGGATGCCTCGTTGGTTTGCTAGATTCCGATTTCCATCTGCCGCTGCCTGCTGATGGCCTTGAAGAAGACCGTCGCGCCCTTGGCGGTGACCATCGGCGTGAAGCTGTTGAACACCTTGCCGTCGCGGCGAACGAACGTCGTGTCGTGCAGGTAGAACAGCCCCTGCTCTATGGCGCGCTGTGTGGGCCGGTTGCGGTGGATGCCGCGCTTGCCCATGTATCCGTTGTCGCGGAACCACTTGAAGAGCCTGTTCTGGCCCATCTGGATGCCCGCCTGCCTGAGCGCCTTCGACAGGTCGGCGACGCTCATCTTGCCGTCGGAGTCGCCCACGGCGTCGAAGAACGCGGCCTTGGGCGAGAGCTCGCCGATAACCGCCTGCTGGTCGGCAATCCTCGCGTCGCGGCGCTCGATGGTCTGCTGGGCGATGAGCAGCGCGCGCGACAGCACCTCGGAGTCGCTCTCGTCGGGACGCGTGACCATGTAGCCGCCGCTCCTGCGGATGGACGGCAGAACGTCGTGCGTCACCCAGCGCTTGTAGCGGTTAACCAGCTTGCACTTTGCATCAATCTCTTCTTGTGAAATTCCTCGCGCTTTTGATGGTTGGATGATGAACAGGAAGTGATATAACCCAGCTTCTGTTAGGCAGGTCATCGTCTGTTTTCCGCCAGGGGTGTTAATTTGCGTACCCCCCTTTTCGTCATCATCGAGCTGCTGTAAAACTCTGTTTCTGTTGGTAACCCCAAAGAAGTCGCATATGTCCTTCACAAGGAACAGTGGTTCACCGGATTCGCTCTTAACGACTCTGATGGCTCCGAACTCCTTGTTCTCGAACACTTGCGGTACAATCTCTTCTGACATATGACCTCCTTGTCAGTGTCGTGCCCGTCATCTGTTGCCGCAGGTGGCGGGCGCTCTTATATATGTGCGGGTCGCTTTCACTTCTTGGTGTCGTTGCCCGCTCCGCACGTCTCCGCAGCTCCGCCAGTGCGCACACTGGACAGGTCATCGCGCTTGCTAGGCTCGCTGGGCGTCTCCGTCCGGCAGCTGCGTGGCATGCTTTCGGTTTTCAGGGTGCCGGTGGTGCTGAAAACGCAAGGCTCCTCCTAGCTCCATCACTGGGGCTGCTTTTGGAGCGATGTTTGTCTGTGGGTCTTGGTGCTACTGCTGCAACACGTCACCGAGCGGGGTTAGCGACAAATCGTCCACGCTAACGCCAAGCGCTCTCGCAATCTTGACGGCAGTATCTAGGTTTGGGATTGCGCCGTTGTTCAGGTAGGAATAAACCATCTGCCGACTAATCCCTACCATGGAGGCAAGCTGCGATACATTCATGGCGCGGTCTGCCATGAGCACTCGCAGCCGCCTACCAAAGTCCTCAGAGTCCACTTTGCACCTCCTATTTTTCCCGCTCCGTCAACTTGCAAGGCAAATATATTCCCGCTCAATACAATTGTCAAGGATAAAATTGACTTGTCGGGAAGATTAATCCTTGAGGTGGTGGAGCATGAAAACGAGAATCAGAGAAATCCGCGAATCGCAGAAGCTTACGCGCAAGCAGCTTGCAGAAATGGCGGGTGATGGCATCACCGCAAGCGCACTGGTCAAATGGGAGGACGGCACCAACGAGATAGGACTCGACAAGGCCGAGCGCATTGCAAGGGCCCTGCATTGCACGCTGTCAGAACTAATCGGACCAGATGCCCCACAGCGTGATCACGTGTTTGACGAGCTTGCAGGTATCTATCGCTCTATGTCGCAAGAGGGGCGTATTGCCCTTCTTGCATCCGCCCGTGGGCTTGCTGCGGCATATCCGGGGGAGACAGCTAAAGCTCGTATAAGCGAGTATGCATAGCCGTTTTGGTTAAATAAATCAGAAATACGTGAGGAATTTTCTGGACGGAGCAAACCATGCTGATGCTGAGGGAGTTTCGCGAGGCAAGCGGCCTCAAGGTCGCGCAGGTGGCAGAGCGGGTGGGTGTGCCATACGAGACGTACCGCAAGTGGGAGAAGGGCGACAGCAAGCCCAACTGGGAGCAGCTGTGCAGGGTGGCAGACGTGCTCCACTGCTCGCTTGACGACCTCACCGGCAGGCGCGAGACGCTTACCCAGGAGGAGCAGACCATGCTCGCTAGGTGGCGCACCCTGAGCGCGCAGGGCAAGTCGACCGTGCTTGCTGTGATGAACTCGTTCCAAGAGGACTCCGGTTCGTCTGAGAAGCAAGCGGTTTAGCTCATATAGGCGAGGTGACCTACCATGGCACGACGCGCGGCATGGGGCAGCGTCGAGGAGATGGTGCGCGGCAGGAAGTACCGGCTGCGCTACTGGGCGTCCACGCCCGAGGGCTACCGGCGCGTGTCAGAGATTGTCTACGGCACGCGGGCGGACGCCGAGGACGTGCGGGCGCAGCGGCGGCTACACCACGGGCGCGAGAAACCGACGCCCACCGTCCGTGCCGCCTACGAGCGGTGGTGGCTCCCCAACTTCGAGCGGCGCGTGGCAGACGGCGAGGCGAGCGTCAACTCGCTGGCAGTCTTCCGCTCGACGTGGGACAAGTGGTGCGAGCCCACGTGGGGCGCGGTGGAGGTGTCGGCCATCCATCCCATGGACGTGCAGGCGTGGCTCCTCACGATGCCGCTGAGCGTGGCGAAGCGCGCCAGGACGCTCATGGCAAACATCCTTGACTATTGCGTGCGCTACGAGCTGGCGCCTACGAACCAGTTCAGAGTCAAGTACGACATGCCGAGCCAGTCCACCTCCGAGACGCGCGACCACGGCATATGGACCACCGAGGAGGTGCTGCGGTTGTGCGTGGCCGCACGTGGCGAGTGGTACGAGGGTGCCCTGCTCGTCCAGGCGTTCGGCGGGACGCGCGTTGGCGAGGCGCTGGGCGTCATGGCTGGGGACGTGCGCGGTATCGAGTGCGACGGTGTGCCCGTGGCGCTCGTAGGCATCCACCGGCAGGTGTCGAACAAGGGGATGGTCACCACGTTGCTCAAGACCTTGCATAGCGACCGCGTGGTGCCCATACCGGGGCCACCGGGAGCGAGGCTGCTCGAGATCGCGTCAGGGTGCAGTGGATGGCTCACCGGGGACGGCCTCGGAGGGCACGCGTCCCAGAAGACATATGACCGCGCTGTGACCAGGTGCGCGGCCTTGACGGGGCTAGAGCCTCATCCTGTGCGCTCGCTGCGCAACGCCTGGGAGACGCGGATGCGCTGGGAGTGGGGACTCCCACCGTACGTGGTCGAGCCCGTCATGGGGCATGCTGGCAAGGACGTGACGGGGCAGTTCTACGACCGCCCGTCAGACGAGGCCACCGCCGCCGCGTTCGCCAAGGCGTATAAGATGCACCCATACGGTTCCACTTGGGACAAATAGGGACAAACTTTATTTATACGATACAATCTACCTGCGATAACACTTATATGGTATATATTCACCTAGTATAGGCCACCGGGTTTGGTTCCACGATTCCTCCGCCCAGGCAGACGAGACCCCCATAGATGACGGCGGACTGCCCCGGGGCCACCGTGCGCACGGGCTCGGGAAAGCTAACGCGAGCGCGTCCGCCGTCGAGCACCTCCACGCGAGCAGGCCGCAGCTCCCCCGTGTGTCTCGTCCTCACCAGGTACTCGCCGTCCGCAGGCGGCCTGCCGGCAATCCAGTGCACGTCGGAGAGGTCGAGCTGCGTGCACCACAGGCCCGGGCACGCAGGGTCCGCGGTCACGTAGACCACGTTCTTCTCGGTGTCCGTCGAGACCACATAGCGAGCAGGACCGCCGCCCAGGTCAAGCCCCTTGCGCTGCCCCACCGTAAACAGGAAGGCGCCGTCATGGTGGCCCAGGACGCGGCCCGTCTCCCACTCCACAATGTCACCGGCACGGCGCTCCAGCGTGTCCAGAAGGAAGGTCCTTATGCCCACGGGCCCCACAAAGCAGATGCCGTCGGAGTCCGGCTTGGACTCCACGCCCAGGCCCCTCTCGGCGCACATGCGGCGCACCTCGGCCTTGTCGCGCACGTCGCCCACAGGGAAGAGCGTGCGCGACAAGGCCTCCTCGCCCACGCGCCAGAGGAAGTAGGTCTGGTCCTTGTGCTCGTCCACGGCGCGCAGGAGCTGGGTGAAGCCCGTCTGCTGGTCGCGGCGCACGCGGGCGTAGTGCCCCGTGGCAATGAGGTCCGCTCCACGCGAAAAGGCGCGGTCTGCAAAGGTGCCAAACTTGACGGTCTGGTTGCACATCACATCGGGGTTGGGTGTGAGGCCGTGCGCGTAGGCGTCCACCAGGTAGTCCACAACGGTGCGCTGGTACTCCTCCTCGCAGTCCCAGACCTCGAGGCCAATGCCCAGGGTCACAGCAACGCGCTCGGCGTCCGCAAGGTCGTCGGCCCAGGGGCAGCGGTACCCCGGCAGGTCGCGCGACCAGTTGCGCATGTAGACGGCCGTGACGTCGTAGCCCTGCTCAACAAGGAGCGCCGCCGAGAGCGCCGAGTCCACGCCTCCGGAGAGGCCGAGAAAGACCTTCTCGCCCATTAGCGCCTCCTCCCCACGGCCAGCCCACCGGCACGGCTGAGCATGTCCTCTTGCGTGAGGCCTGCGCGTTGCATCTCCGTGCGCACGGCGTCTGCGATCTGCGCCGCAGCGTAGTCGATGTCGTCCATGCTGGTCTGCCGCCCCATCGTGATGCGCAGGCTCCCCGTCGAGACCTCCGGGGGCAGCCCCATGGCGTGAAGAACGTGGCTCTCGCGCATGCGGCTTGCCGCGCAGGCGCTGCCCGTTCCCACCGAGACCCCACGGCGCTCGAGAAGCACCACCAGGCGCCTGGCCTCGAGGCCGGGGAAGCTCACGTGGAGAAGCCCGGGGAGGCGGTGCTTGGGGCTTCTCGGCCCCGAGACCACCATGCCGGGAAACTCGGCCGCAAGGGCGCGCTCGAGCCGCGAGCGCAGCGCCGCCTCGCGGCGGCACTCCTCGGCGCGACACTCTTGCGCAAGCGCAAGCGCGGCAGCGAACCCCACTGCACCGGCAACGTTCTCGGTGCCGGAGCGCACGCCGCCCTCCTGGCCGCCACCAAGGACCAGCGGGCGCAGGCGCACGCCCTCCCCCGCCCAGAGGACGCCCACCTGCTTGGGGCCATAGACCTTGGCGGCGGAGAGGGTGACCATGTCGGCCCCAAGCGAGGTCACGTTGCACGAGAGTGACCCGGCCGCCTGCGAGGCATCCGTGTGAAGCCAGAGGGGCACGCGGCTTCCCTCGGCAAGGCGCTTCTGGCGCACCGCGGCAACCCTTCGGGCTATCTCACGCACGGGCTGCACGACACCCACCTCGCCATTTGCAAGCTCCACCGAGACAAGCTGCGTGGTGGGGCCAATGGTCGCGCACAGGCGCTCCGGGTCAACGCGGCCGTCTGCGCCCACGCCCACAACCACGGCGCCGCGCGCCTGGGCACAGGCGAGGACGGACTCGTGCTCGGCGGCATCCGTCACCACGCCCCCGTCCGTTGCAGCAAAGGCGAGGTTGTTGGCCTCGGTGGCGCCAGCGGTGAAGATGACGCCATCTGGCTTGGCGCCCATGAGGTGCGCAATGTCCGCCCGCGCTCCCTCAACGGCATCTCGCGCCGCGCGGGCGCGGGCGTACGGGGCCGAGGGGTTCTCGAAGCAGCGTGTGAGGTAGGGCTCCATGGCCGAGAGGACCCTGGGGTCTAGCGGAGTGGCGGCAGCGTAGTCCAGGTAGACATCGCGGGCAGGGGCAGGCGCGCCCGCGCCGCCCGTGGCCTGCACCTGCGCGGCAGACCGTGGCACCATGCGGTCGGGCGTCACTGCTCGTCGCCCCCAATGACGAGGTTCTGGAAGCGGTTGGCTATGAACTCGTCCGTGTAGTGCTCGTCCACCCACTGCTCGAAGGCGTTGCTCGCGGGGACGCCGGCGTCGCGCGCCGTCTTGCGGTTGAAGCATGCGAGCGTCATCCAGATGTCCGCCGCAAGGTAGACGCTCACCAGGATCACAAAGACCAGCTGGCGGTGAGAGGTGGGCATGCCAATGCGGTAGAGCAGGGGCGGCATGACCACACGGCACCAGGTGAGCCCCAGGATGCCCCAAAAGAAGAGGAAGCGCCAGGCAACCCACTGGGTAATGTGGTCGGGCAGATACTCGTAGGTCCAGGACTCGGCGTGGAAGAGCGTTGCCATCGACCAGCCGGTGACCTGCTCCAGGATGCCACCCACCGCCATGGAGATGAGGAAGATCTGCCAGCCCTTGGCGTGGTGGCGGCGCATCTCAAAGCAGATGAGCGTGAGGAACGTGGCCCCAAAGCCATAGAGTGGCGAGAAGGGCCCCCATACCAGGCCCACGCGGCTCTGCGTGAGGCCCGCCGTCACGAACATCCAGACCTCCTCGACGAAGAGGCCCGCGATACAGCCTAGGAAGAAGACGATGATGACCTGGTAGAAGCCCAGGTGCATCTCGTCGAGGTACGCCTCGATCGCGTCGTGCTCGGTGCGCACGACGGTTGCGCGGCGCTGAGGGACGGCCTTGTCGTCTATGCCCTTGAGGTCGCGCTCGGCGACCTTCTCGGCAGCCTCCTCTGCCTCGTGCGCCTCCGAGACCTCCGACGCGTCGAGCCTCCTGCCCTGGCGCAGCCAATCGGCAAAGTAGCGAATCACGCGGACGAATCCCTCGACGATAAGGGCAATGAGGAGAAGCGTGAGCAGGCTAAGGATCATGGGGCGTCTCCCTTTGGATGGGCGGTCGGGCGCGACTGCCCGAGGGCTGCCGCCGCGGCGGTCTTGGATGCGTGACCACGCGTCCTCTTAGCATACGACACGACCGCCAGCGACGTCTTCAGAGATTCTTCTCGTCAATTTGTGGCATCTACCTGCGGCTTTTACAAGACGCTCAAAAAATTTCAAATTCTCGCTTGCATCGACGCGATGGTTCCCGTATATTATCCCCTGCGTCGCGGGCTTAGCGCAGTTGGTAGCGCGCCACCTTGCCAAGGTGGAGGTCGCGGGTTCGAACCCCGTAGCCCGCTCCATGCATTTCCCGGCCGGTGTGAATCGGCCTTTTTCATATGGCGAAGTGGCCAAGTGGTAAGGCACGGGCCTGCAAAGCCCTTACCCCCGGTTCGAATCCGGGCTTCGCCTCCAGAAAAGATTGGCACCCGCTCCGGCGGGTGCCTTTTTGTTGCGTGGGCTTCTCTCGTCGCCGGAGCGCCAATATTGGCGCCATTTGCAACACGGGGGGCTCCTCCGGCGACAAATTGTCTCCGGAAGGCAGGTTTTGACGAGAGTTGCAACAATACGGGACTTCCGGCGACACCGGTGACTGCCGTAGCGGCCTCCACACCCCTACGCGCCGGCGCCGCCGCTCACGACGCCGATCTTCTCTCGCGCAGGCACGAGCTTCACCAGCCGCACCACGGTCCCCTTCCCCGAGGGCTTGCGCGCAATCGACACGGCGTCGGTGAGAAGGCGCATCAGACGAATGCCACGTCCGCGCTCGGCACCCGGGCCCGTCTCGGGCGGGTCCTCGTCGGCGGCAAGCTCGAAGCCCTCGCCGCAGTCTGCCACATCCACCTCGATGCGGTCGTCGTAGGCGGTGACGGTAGCCAGCACTCCCCTGGCGCAGGTGTGGTCGACGGCGTTGCCCAGAGCCTCCCCGCACGCAAGCGTCATATCAAAGATTTCATCCTCCGAGAAGGGCATGCCACGCATGAGCTCGCCCACGTGGTCGCGGGCCTCGCCAAGGTGCACAGCGTCCACCGGAAACGTGGTGCGCCACAGCGGCAGCACGGAAGGGTCGAGTTCCGAGACGGTCCGTTTGCTCCCCGCGCGCGAGACCGGCATGTAGTCCACGATGCGCATGAGCGCCAGGCTCATGTACACGCGCGGTCGCACGTTGGTGAGAGAGAGCAGCCCACCCAGGGACCTCATGCGCCGCAGCTCGCAGAGCACAAGGCCCAGCCCTGCGGAGTCCGCAAAGCCAACGTCATCCATGTTGAGCACAATGCGCCGACAGCCCTCGGCGATGAGCGCGTCGATGGTCCTTCTCAGCGCACCCACGCTCGTCACGTCCAGGTCTCCCGAGACGTTCACAACGGCTATGTCTGGCATCCTCTCCATACGGGAATGCTTCCCACAACACTTCTGGGATATGCCGAGAAGTGCGCGAACGACACGGCAGCGTCTCAGACCTTACGCGCCCGCACCAAGCTCGTCAAAGCGCACGGCAACCATCGAGACGTCGTCGTTCAGGTTGCGCCCCGTGAAGTCATCCAGACGCGCCAAACAGCGATCGAGAAGCCCATCGAAGTCCCCTGCGGTCTCGGCAGACACCATGTCACGCAGGCCGTCCTCGCCAAAGAACGCGCCGGAGGGCGAGCGCGCCTCGGTGGTACCGTCGGTGTAGAGGAAAAGGATGTCCCCCTCGCAGAGCGTCGCCACGCCATCGCGGTACTCCATGTCGTGGAAGGCGCCCACGACGCCGGACTGCACGTCGAGAAGGTCTATCTGGCGCGTTGCCGCCCTCACGAGCACCGCGGGCGGATGCCCCGCCGAGCAGTACGTGAGCGTGGACGCCGCAAGGTCCACAATGCCCACAAAGAGCGTCGCAAAGGTCTCGATGCGCGAGAAGCCGAGAAGGAACTCGTTGAGCGAGCGCACCATACGCGCGGGCGCGAGCCCCTCCCACGAGTACGCCCCCAGCGCCGTCTTGACGGCCGCCGAGACCGAGGCCGCCTCAACCCCCTTGCCCGAAACGTCGCCCATGATCACGCAAGCGCGCCGCCCCGGCAGGCGTATGAGGTCGTAGAAGTCGCCGCCCACGAAGGCGGACTCTGTTGCCGAGGAGTAGATTCCCTGGGCCGTGAGGCCGTCCACGTGCTGCAGGACGTTGCGCATGCCCGTCTGGAGTGCTTGGGAGATGCGCTTGTCCTTCTCGCGCCTCTCCTCGCCCAGGAAGATGTCGCGCACGTCGCCGGCAAGCGTGCCGAGAAACGCGAGCTCGCCCGCGTCGAGGGGCTCGGCGCCGTCCGGGCGCAGCACAAGGCAGCAGCGCCTCTCGCCCGCCAGCTTGCCCGCGTCCACGAGGGCACCCACGCAGGGCTCCCCAAGGTCGCGCAGGACGTCGTAGACGTTCGTGCCCGCGAGCACCGGCACCACGGCCACGTCGTCCTCCACATGGCCCTCCTCGGCGGCATCGAGGTCGATGGGCACGGCCCGCATGCCCGTGACGGGGAGCTCCGCCACCAGGACGCTCTGGTGGACGTTCTGCTCGAGCCGCACGTAAACGGCATCAAGCTCATCCGCCGCCTGCACAAAGGCCTGCTCGGCGCGCTCGGCAAGGTCCTCGTCTGCCTCAGAGGCATCCAGCAGCTCCTCGCGCAACTCCGAACCACGCTGGTTGAGCCGCTCCGCCCGCTGCTGGCGCATGGTCGAGAAGGCCCCCATGAGCTGCACCGAGAGGTAGTGCGCGACGGAGTCGAGCAGGCGCGCATCGTCTGTGTCTAGAGGGCGTGGGCGAGACCAGCCCACCTCGATGATGGCTATCACGTGGCCGCCAAACCACACCGGCACGGCGAAGAAGCTCGCGAAGGGCGGCAGCAGGTTCTTGCGAATGTGCAGGATCTCGCGGGTCTCCTCGTCCACGACCTCGCTCACGCGGATCTTGCCCTGGCGCAGCGTCTGCGGCTCCGGTGGCTTCACGCGCAGGCGCAGCGCGTGGCCCGCGCGCGTGGCGAGGGTCTCGACCGACTTGCCGTACGCCATGAAGTGCGGCACACGCGCACCCTCGAGCGACTTTGAAATGCCGCGCAGGTGGAAGCCGTCGGACTCGGCCAAGTAGACAATCGTGGCATCGGCGTCCATGGTCTGCGTGATCTCCTCGAGCACGCGCGAGAAGAGCGTTGCGACGTCACGCGAGTCCAGCGTGTCCAAGACGATACGCAGGGCGCCTGCCAGGCGCTTGTTTGCGCGGCGCAGGTCATCGAGGTCCCTCTCGCCCTGGCGCTCCTCAAGACTTTGGCTCTCGGCAGGAAGCGCGACCACCACGTACGTCTCGCCTGCCGCCTGCACCCGGTCGCAGCGGACCCTCAGTCGCATGGCCTCGCCCATATGCGAGGCCATGGTCACCACCGCCGGCGTTCCGTCAACGGGAAACGGCAGCGCGTCTACCGAGAAGGGAGCCTCGGGGTCGATGCTTCCCGCCGGGGGGAAGAGCGTACGCACGTCCGCGCCAGCAAGGCCCTCGGCCTCTCTGTGCGGCAGCAGAGACGTTGCCTGGTCGTTGGCGAGAAGAACCCGTCCCGCCCCGTCAAAGGCCACTACAGCCTCTGAGGCAAGCTGCAGGAGCCGCGCGAAGGTGGCGGCGAGGCTCCCCTCTCCTATGCCCTCCACGCGCCGCGTGCTGAGTGCGTTCTTTGCCACGTGCCGCCCTTTCCTCGAAGCCTGGGTCCCGGGCGGCACGACCATCTCACACAGCCTGGCGCGGCGCGCAGAGCTCCTCTGCCGAGACCATCGTGAGGCCGCTCTCGCACAGCTTGATGGCAAGCGGTTCTCCCGTGACCTTCACGATGTCGATCGTTCGTCCGCCCATGGGACAGGTGTAAGCGTACTCCACGTTGAGGTCGGCCGAGGCCAGATGGTCGAGAAGGACCCCCAGACCGCCGGGGACGTCGGAGACCTCGATGCCCACGACCTGCGTGAGCGTGGTGTCATAGCCCAGACCGCGCAGGAGCGAGAGGGCGTCCTGCGGGCGGTCGCACACGATGCGGATGATGCCAAAGTCCGTGGTGTCCGCCACCATGAGGGCGTGAATCTGGATGTTGTCCGCACCCATGGCACGGCTCATCTGGGCGAGCTTTCCCGGCTCGTTGGGCAGGCAGACGGTCACCTGGTCGATCATTGCGCTCTCCATGGCGCACCCCTTCCCGGTGGTGCCGCGGCACCCACACCGGCATCGCGGCCGACAAGGAACCTTGAGGGACATGCTCGCGCTTTATGTTTTCGCTTTGGTTGCGAACGCGCTACGAATACCGAATGAGACAAAGGGACAGTCCCTTTGTCTCATTCGCAGCTGACACAAAAAAACCGGGCCCCCGTTTCCGGGGACCCGCGAACGCTCGTGGTGTCGGAGGCGGGACTTGAACCCGCACGACCTTTTAGTC
>OGYD01001999.1_pt1 | contig 14233 bp, 8 predicted proteins | sample 1576441 | NCBI WGS metagenome assembly OGYD01 (sample SAMEA3541537, study PRJEB24748) | human gut metagenome | biome: human gut; feature: human-associated habitat; material: faeces | place: China | collected 2012 | reverse complement strand
CGTTGGCGGTGTCGTTGCCTTTGAAATCAATTTCTTTATTTTACTCCAAATTCCAACCGTATATATGTCTGTGACAGTCGACGGAATGGTCAGTTCTGTAACAACGGCTCCAGTAAAGGCAGAACTTCCAATTATCGACAAGCCTTCGTTGAGCGTTATCGACGCAAGGCTGGAGCATTGGCCGAACGCAAACTCCGGAATTGTTGCCAATGGAGCGCCGGTGAGGTTGAGCGATTTGATTCCCGATATTTGGAAAGCCCCCTTGCCTAATGTCTTCAAGCCAGGCAGCGTCACGTCAATGGCCAAAGCACTGCATTCATAAAATGCATAATCGCCTATCTCCTCGACTCCCGACGGCAGCTGCAGCGATGTCAACGCGGAGCATTTGTAGAACGCATTGCCGCCGATAGTCTTTACCGTTTCTGGAACAATCACTTCCGTAATATTTTTGTAGTAGAAGAGTCCGCGTTGAATCTTTGCGAGCGCACGGGCTGCTCCGTCTATCTGTATTGTCTTTGACAAGGCAACCGAAGTCTGTGTTCCGTCAAAATATATGGCGCAGGCATTGCCGTCTTCCATTGCGGAATAATAAACATTGTCTGCCTCTTTCAATCCGCCATAAACCGACAATTCATAGCCTTTCTCAACGCCCCAATGCCCCGACAGAGTAGTCCGATAAACCGGAATGCTCGCAACGTCGGGAGCCACGACCATCAGATGTGCACTCTGAAACGAATATTTTCCAACCGACGGAGGCGTCTGGCTCATAAAGTGGATCAACTTATAGTTGGTACCCACGGAATTATCGGCGAGCACAGGAGAGCCTTTAAACGTAATCTTTTTCAGAGTCTCTCCACGCAGAAAGTATGTGCCTACATACTCCACACTCGCAGGAATTGTCACTTCCGTCGCCGAAACAACTTCAGAGTAGAGCGAATTCTTTTCCAGTCGTTTCAAGCCTTCTGGAAGCGTTATCTCCGTAATGTTCTTTATAAGCGATTCGCCCTCGCCTTCAAACATTCTCACAGCAAGCTCCTCCACGGGATAGGTCTTTCCTCCAATCTGCACCGTCTGCGGAATATTGAGCGGGCCGTTGAGCTCGCTCACCACGTCGTAGCCGATTGCACGGTGGGAATCGTGATAATAACGTATGCCGTCTACATCCGCATGGTCTGTGCCTTCCACAAGCACCTCCGCCTGATTCCATCCAGCAGCGTTATAGGCATCGGAGCATCCTTCCGGCACGTGCACTGTGGTGCGGCCCGAATATGCCTTGTATTGTATGCGGGTGACTTCCGGCAACGTGGGCGGAACGGCCGACGTCAGCGTAATCTCCACATTCTTATAAGACGTGTCATTGTCAATGAAATAAACAATGTTGTTCGTAACAGAGCCTGTGATATAATCACGGCTGCCAGCGGTTATCGTTGGCGAGCCTTCGATTGTCAGCTTCTGTATTCGTCCCGACTCAATCGTGACCATCTCCTTCACCGATGCCGGAAATGTCAGTTCGCTGATGCCCGACATTTGTGCAAATTTCGTTTTTACCGACTTCACCGTGCCGGGGATTACGAGCGACGTCAAGTTGCTCTGCCCGGAAAATGCGTTTGCCTTGATTTCAAGCAAACCCTCCGGAAGAACTATCGACGTGTAGTCGAACCAGCCACCCCTCAAGCCATAGACGGTGAACGCTCCATCGCCGAGCGCCGTGACGCGGTAGGTCTGATTGTCGTTGGGGTTTACAACTGTCATCGGCACCACTACATCCATCTTTGTGGGACGCACCATTTCGCCGTCTACCGCATAGTCATACTTCGCCACTTCGACGGTTTTCGCCTCAGCGTCGGTGATGTTGTAACACAGCTCATCGACAACAAAGTCGGACGCCTGTATGCCTGTCGCAACGGCAAGCATTGCCGCCAACAGACAAATTTTAATTCTGATTTTTCGCATAAGATTTGGTTTGTTTTTTCACTCGCAAAAATCGGCATTCTCAAACCAACTGCAAAAAATCAAAGCCGAAAAAATGTTCCTCTCGCGCAATCCGATGTTCCTCTGACGCAATTTGTCAATATAACATTCTGACCTACAATTAATTCACGCCTTTGCTTTTTTTTGATTTTCACTCCCCTCCACACCATCTTTTCACTGCTTTCCGAAGCGCGGAATCAAACATTTACAGCACACCTGTGCCGTCTGACTCATTGTCTATTTTCTTGACGCCATTGTCAAATTTTTTGACAGTCAGGCATCCCGCCTAAAATCGTTACCAATTATGTCTCAACAATTTAACTCTTTTGGCACTATTATAGCACTATTTTTTTACATGAGAATAAAATTTGTCATATCAATGTTTCTGGCGGCGTTGGCAGCCACGGCTCAGACACGGATGTCGGTCGACAGCTGCATGCGCTATGCCGCAAACCACAATCTCGACGTGCGCGCAGCCCGCATTTCGCTCAGCGACAGCCGTCTTGACCAGCAGTCGGCGTTGGCAAGCATACTGCCGTCGGTGGGCGCTCAGATAGGCGCACAATTCAGCTTCGGACGCTCCATCGACCCCGCCACCAACACCTACAACAACCTGCGCACATTCAGCAATTCCTACGGGTTGAGCTTAAGCGTGCCGCTGTTTACCGGTGGAAGTCTTGTAAACGACTTCCGCAGCGCGCGTGCAGCCAAACGCCAGGCGGAGTCGGAAGTCGACGCACAGCGCGACAACGCCTCTATCGCGGCACTCGACGCCTGCATCAATCTGCTATACTGTCAGGAATTGTCTAAAATTATGGACGCCAAACACCGCGAAAGCCTCGACGCTCTGAAGCAGACTCGCCGCATGAAGGAGCTGGGGCTGAAAAGCGCCGTAGACCTAAGCCAAAGCGAAGCCCAGGAAGCCGACGACGACTATTGCCTCACCTCCGCGCTCGCACAATTGCGTTCTGCCGAACTGAAACTGAAATCGGCGATGAATTTTCCGCTCGCCGACAGTCTTTCGGTGGAGATGCCGGCAACAGGGGCGGCTACGGTCAGCAACGGGCTGCTGGCTGCCGACAATCCTCTGTTGCGTCAAGCCGAGGCAAACGTCGAGACTCAACGGCTAAACGCGCTCTCTGCCCGCGGACGGCTGATGCCGTCAATCTTCCTCAACGCCGGCATTTCCGACTACTATTACAGCCATCAGGGTCAGACAAACGAGTCGTTCGGCAGACAGATGGACGTGAACTTCGGACAATACGTCGGTGTGTCGGTAAGCATTCCGCTGTTCGACGGCATGAGCCGCATCAACGGCTACCGCAAGGCGCGCAACAGGTATGTGGCGGCGCAGATTGCATTGGAACGGCAGCGACTGCAACTTGACACCGACTTCTCGCAAGCCGTCATCGACCGCGACAACTTTGCCAAAGAGATTGTGAAGATGGAGCGCAAGGTCGATGCCGACTCGGTGGCATACGCTCTGGCGCGACGCAAATACGACGAGGGACTTATGGACGTGCTCGACCTGCGCAAAAGTGCCGACAACTGGTTTGCATCGCAAGCCGAACTCGTGCGCTGCCGTTTGCTCTTCGACGTGAAACGTCGCCTCGCCAACTATTACATTACAAACAAAATTTTTGACTGACATGGACATACAACTGAAAAAGCGCCGCTTTCCAATAAGCCGCAAAACGATTACAATAATCGCCATTGCCGCCGGAGTGGCTATAGCCGCCGCTATTGTGGTGCTACAAGGCGGAGCGTCGGCAATGAGAGTGGAGAGGGAGTCGCTGCTCATAGGCGACGTGACGCGAGGTCAGTTTGACGACTACGTCCGCATTCTCGGCAAGGTGCAGCCTCTCACATCGATACAGCTGAGCGCCGAGGAGGGAGGCATCGTGGACCGCATTTTCGTAGAAGAGGGCACGAGAGTGGTGAAAGGACAACCAATAGCACAGCTGCGCAACTCTTCGCTCGACCTTGAGATTCTCAATGCCGAGGCAAACCTCGCCGAGAAACAGAATTTCCTGCGCAACACGCAAGTGACAATGGAGCAGGACAAACTAAGCAACCGCACAGAAAAACTGCAGCTCGACATCGATGTGCGACAAAAACGACGCACGTTTGAGCAGTACAAACGTCTGCTCGACGAAGACCTGATTTCCAAAGAAGAATATCTGAAGGCACAGGAGGACTTTCAGCTTGCCTCGGAGAAGCGCAAGCTTGTCTGCGAGCGGCTGCGCCAGGACTCCATCTACCGCAGCATCCAGATAAGCCAACTTGAGAGCGACCTTCAAAACATGCGTCTGAGCCTCGACCTTATCCGCCAGCGGCGCGACAAGCTGACCGTATGCGCTTCTGCCGACGGCGAGCTGGGACAGATGTCGCTGGAGCTGGGACAGACCATCGCTTCCGGACAGATGATAGGCCGCATCAACGTGGTGAACGGGCATAAGATGGAAGCCGACATTGACGAGCACTACATCGACCGCATCGCCACCGGGCTGACCGGGACGATGGAGCGTGGCAAATCCACCTATCAAGTGATGGTGGGCAAGGTTTATCCCGACGTGCGCGACTCTAAATTCCGCATCGACATGCAGTTTGTGGGCAACGTTCCTGCCAATATGCGCAACGGGCAGACAAACTATGTCAACCTGCGCCTCGGCGAACCTTCGACGGCGATAATGATTCCTCGCGGATCTTTCTTCACGACAACAGGCGGAAACTGGATTTTCGTGATAGGTAAAGACGGCAAGACTGCCCATCGCCGTTCTGTAAAAATCGGACGGCAGAATCCGAGTTTCTATGAGGTGACCGAGGGGCTGCAGCCGGGTGAGCGCGTTGTGCTTGGCGGCTACGATAATTTCGGCGACTGCACAAAACTGATTATTGAATAATATAAAAACATCCACAGATATGATTATCAAAACAACAAATCTCACAAAGACATTCCGCACAAGCGACATCGAGACCATTGCGGTCAACAACATCTGCCTTGAAATCGAAAAAGGCGAATTCGTGGCAATAATGGGTCCTTCGGGATGTGGCAAAACCACATTGCTGAACATTCTCGGACTTCTTGACTCGCCAACTTCCGGCTCTTTTTTGCTCAACGGCACAGACGTCGGAACGCTCGGCGAGCGCGACCGCACACGCCTGCGACGCGGAAAGATTGGATTCGTGTTCCAGAGTTTCAATCTCATCGACGAACTTACCGTGAGGGAAAACATCGAGTTGCCGCTCACTTATATGAAAATCCCATCGGCTGAACGCCGAAAAATGGTCGACAACATCATGCAACGCATGGAGATAAGCCACCGCGCCAAGCATTTTCCTCACCAACTGTCGGGCGGACAGCAGCAGAGAGTGGCTATTGCACGGGCTGTGGTGAGCCATCCCGACCTGGTGCTTGCCGACGAGCCTACGGGCAACCTTGACTCCAAAAACGGAGCGGAGGTGATGAGAATCCTCAGCGAGCTCAACGCCGCCGGCACCACCATCGTGATGGTAACCCACAACAAGCACGACGCCGAGTATGCCGCGCGTGTGGTGGAGATGCTCGACGGAAAGATTGTGTCGACAATACAAAACAAAAATCTTTAAACTGCGGAGGAATCAGACGATGAAATCACTATTACGCAACCTGATGTTCGTGGCGCGGCGCTACCGCCTGTCGGTGGTGCTCAACCTGCTGGGACTGACAGCGGCATTCATGGTGTTTGTGGCACTGTTGATGCAGATTGACTACGACCGCAGCTACAATGCCGCACTGGCTGATGCCGACCGCATAGCCATGCCTTGCAACATTCCGCCAAAAGACAGCGATTTTGAAAAGTTTTCGTCAATGAGCTTCCCTATAATGGAGCTGATTGGCGGGCAACCGCATGTGGAAAGCTACACCTATATCCTCGGCGACTGCTATGAGGAGACATTCTACATCAACGAGCATTTCTGCTCCGGGACGTTTATGATGTGCGCTCCGAATTTTGCCGACTTCTACAAACTCGACATCGTGGTGGGCGACAAAAAATGCCTCGATGCCAACCAGGTGATGATACCGGAAAGTTTCGCCAAGAAATATTTCGGCGACGCTTCGCCATTGGGCAAAAGCATCAACAAAGCGAAAACATGGATTGTGGGTGCCGTCTACCGCGACATCCACGCCAAAAACACATGGCTGAGGAATCCTGTGCTCAGAGTAATCGACAAATCGTGGTTTGGCGACAATTTGACAAACCCCAACATGAACTCGTTCACAATGTTCATAAAAGCCGACAAAGCGGAGAATTTCCCTGCAATACAGGCGTCGGCCAACAAGCAGTTTGAAGAAATCTGCAAAGGCAACGAGTGGTTTGGCAATACCCGCAAGGAGTTTGTGCTGATTCCGCTGACCGAGACCCACTACAACAGCGATTTCATTCTGGTGGGAGAACAAATAAAAGCGTCAAACGAGAAGATTCTGCTGTCAATAGCCTTGCTGATTCTGCTGATTGCCGCCATCAATTTCGCCAACTTCTCCAACGCGCTGATCCCGATGCGCGTGCGCAGCATAAACACGCAAAAGATTCTCGGAGCCACACAATCGTCGCTGCGCCTGTATCTGACAGCAGAGGCTGCCGGAATCGCTTTTACGGCATTCATAATTGCCGTCGGTGGGTTGTTGCTGCTGTCGCACACGGAGATGAACCAACTGACCGTGGCTGGCATAAATCCTTTCGGCAACCTGCACGTGCTTGGCCTTTCTGCCGCGACGGCGATTGTGGCAGGTGTTCTTGCCGGGCTGGCTCCCGCTTGGCGGATCACGTCGTTTGCCCCTGCCGTGGCGCTTAAAGGCAACTTCGGATTGTCGCCAAGAGGCAAGGCTATGCGCACGGCGATGATAGGGCTGCAGTTCTTCATCTCGGCTTCGCTGATTGTCAGTGCCCTGCTTATGCAGCGACAACGCGACTATCTTGTGAACTCCGCCGACTACGGATTTCAGAAGGATGAGCTGATTGTATGCGACATCACCCGCGCCGACATCTCCGAGCCGCAAACCGCCGTCGAGGCTTTGAAACGTCTGCCGATGGTGGCTGATGCTTCGCTGTCGTGGAGTGTGGCTGGGCGCAAAGACAACTCCCAGGGATGGGTGTTCCATAGCGCCGACGGTGATGAAGTGGCGCCACGCACCCTGTTTGCCACCGCCGGCTATTGCAACACAATGGGCATAAAAATCATCGACGGACGCGACTTCTGCGCCTCCGACACAAATGCCATAATCCTCAACAAACTGGCACGCGACAAATACAGCAGCTCTGTCGATGTTGGCAAATGCCTTATGTTCGGCGGCACACAGTTTCCAATCGTGGGTATCTGCGACAATGCGAAGTTCTCGTCGCTGCACAGCAAGACGGAGCCTGTAATGATTGTGTTGAGTAAGGACTTTAATTGCGACAACCTGACTGTGCGTGTCAAGAAAGGCGCAAACATGTTTGACGCTGCCTCCAAAATTCGCACGGAATTGACGAAGTTCAACGCTGAATACCCTTTCGAGATGCAGTTCTACAACAAGATTCTCGACGACACCTACAAAAACGAGATGCGCCTCACCAATCAGATTTCGGTTTTCTCGCTGCTTGCCATTGCCATCAGCATTATGGGTGTATTCGGGCTGGTGGTGTTCGACAGCGAGTATCGCCGACGGGAGATTGCCGTGCGCAAAGTGTTCGGCTCGTCGACTGCCGATGTTGTGGCAATGTTCAATCTGAAATACTTAAAGATTCTGGCTGTCAGCTTCATTCCTGCTGTGCCTCTGTCATATTGGTTCGTGAACCGATGGCTTGAGGAGTTTGCATATAGAATCAGCATCGGCTGGATGGTGTATGCCGCCACGTTCATCGCACTTGCCGCACTGACTGCCGCCACTGTCACCTATCAATGCTGGCGCACAGCCAGGGCTAATCCTGTCGACAGCCTGCACGCTGAATAGCTTCCTGAAAATATAAGTTTCCTCAATCCCGGCAGAAAGGCAATTGACTCTTGCTGTTTTTGCCGGGATTTTTCTTAACTTCGCAACACAATGAAAAAGCAAGGCAAAATACTTGTTGTCGACGACAACCGCAACATTCTGTCATCGTTGCGGCTGCTGCTCGACGATGTCTTTGAGGATGTGACGACGCTGCCGTCGCCAAAAACCATGCTGAATGTCTTGGCGCAAGGCGTCGATGCCGTGCTGCTCGACATGAATTTCGTGGCTGGAATCAACAATGGCAACGAGGGTCTGTACTGGCTTCACAAAATCAACGACAAGTTTCCGGATGTGCCTGTTGTGCTGTTTACGGCTTACGCCGATGTGGAGTTGGCGGTGCAGGCGATGAAGGACGGTGCTTTTGATTTCGTGGAAAAGCCGTGGGACAATACCCGCCTGATCGACACGCTTATGCGCGCGGTTAAATCGAGGCTGGGATCCGCTCCCGCCAATCCAGCTCCGACGGAGATGGTCTGGGGACAATCGGAAGCAATGCTGCGACTGAAGACTTTGGTGGAGAAAGTGGCACGCACCGATGCCAATGTGCTGATTACTGGCGAAAATGGTACGGGGAAGGATGTGCTCGCCAATGAGCTTCACCGCCTGTCTGCCCGCGTGGCGAAACCGATGGTGTGTGTCGACATGGGTGCCATTACCGACACGCTGTTTGAAAGCGAGCTGTTTGGCCATGTCAAAGGTGCGTTCACCGACGCCCGGACTGACCGCAAGGGACTGATTGAGGAGGCCGACGGTGGCACGTTGTTTCTCGATGAGATAGGCAACCTGCCGTTGCACCAGCAGGCAAAACTGCTGACCGTGGTGCAACGACGGTATGTGCAGCGCGTTGGCAGCAACACGCCTTCGGTTGTCGACATTCGCCTTGTGTGCGCCACCAACAAGGACCTTCAAAAGATGGTTGCCGACGGCTCTTTCCGTGAGGATTTGCTCTACCGCATAAACACCATACAGCTCGAACTGCCGCCGCTACGCAATCGCCGTGACGACATTCCGCTGCTCGCCGACAGCTTTCTTAAATGCTATGCCAGACGCTACGGCAAGGATATATGCCGCTTCTCGACGGAGGCTATGGAGGCATTGAAGAGCAATGCCTGGCCCGGCAACATCAGGCAGCTGCGCCACGCCGTGGAGAAGGCGGTGATAATCACCGACAACGCGGTTATCGGCTCTGCCGACCTGCAACTGCCGGTGGCTGCCACGACTTCAGCTGAACCGGAGATTACGATTGAGGCGATGGAACGGAAAATGATATGCGACGCCATTGCGCGCTGCGGAGGCAACCTGTCGCTTGTGGCGACAAGACTCGGCATCAGCCGCCAAACTCTCTACAACAAGATGAAACGCTACGAAATTGAGCCTTGACAATGACCAGGATTCTAAAACATATTGTTTTCGTAGCCGTAATTGCCGGCGCTCTGCTTTTCTCTGCCGGCGCTTCGCCGACGGTTATGGCTGTCGCAATGGCTGCCGTGGCTGCCGTGGCTGCCGCCGCAGCAATCGGAATAGCGGCTGTCAGGCATGAGCGGCAAAAATACGCTACGCTGCTCGAAGCCATACGCAACAACGATTTCACAATGCGCTTCCAGAAAGGTGACAAGGAAATCAACGCTCTGCTCGACTCTTTGTCTGAGATTATAAAGCAGTCTAAGTCGGGCACCGAGCTGCGCGAACGCTACTACAAGGCAATCATCGACCGGGTCAATGCGGGAATCATTGCAATCGACAGCAATGGCAACGTGCGCATCTGCAACGACAATGCGCTCAAAATGCTCGGAATGAAATATGCCGCCAACACTGCCGCTATAAACCGCTCTTTGCCTGGTTTCGATAATATAATAGCCGACTCTACTGTCGCGGGAACTACAATCGTCGGCTGTGGCAAAGACAAAAACTTGTCGGTAAGCGTGTCGGGATTCGTTCACGACGGCAACACGACGACGGTGTGCGTGCTGACCGACATCCACAATGCGCTGAGCCACAAGGAGGTTGATGCATGGATCAACCTTACAAGGGTGCTTACACACGAGATTATGAACAGCATCGCTCCTATCAACGCCCTGAGCGACAGCCTGCTGCCGACGGCATCCGGCACAATGAAAGAAAAAATCGAGGTAATCCGCGACACTTCAGCATCGCTGATGGCATTCACCGAGACTTTCCGCAAATTCTCTGCCATCCCAAAGCCGCAACGACAATTGGTCTACGTTGCGGATCTCATATCCGAGGCTACGACTCTGCTCAGCGAGTCAATAGCGAATGCTTCGGTGAAAATACATACGGAAAATGACTTGATTGTCAATGCCGACCGCACGCTGATGGTCCGCGCGCTTGTAAACCTTCTTCACAATGCGGTTGACGCCGGAGCTACAAAAATCGACATCTGTTCTCGCTCGTGCAGCGACGACTCGGTGGTCATCGACATCTCCGACAATGGCTCTCCGATTCCTGAAGAATGCCGCGACCGCATCTTCGTGCCGTTCTTCACCACGAAGCAGAACGGATCGGGCATCGGACTTGCCGTGGCTCGGCGTGTGCTGTCGCTCCACGACGGCGGCATCTCTCTCATTCAGCCCACCGACGCTCCATACACCAAGACGTTCCGAATGTCGCTCCTGTAATTTCCATTTGCTGGGGGGAAAAGCTCTGTATTTCGGGTTGTCATTGAAGTAAGATTGTTTATTGTTGTTTGTCTATGATGATGTAACTTTGCATCGTGGTAAATCAATAAAAACAACTATAACATGTATCTCGAAAACATCAATTCTCCTGCCGATGTGAAGAAGCTGTCTGTCGGCGAACTGACTTCTCTATGTGCTGAGATGCGCGAGGCGCTGATTCAGAAACTCAGCGTGCATGGCGGACACGTGGGTCCGAACCTCGGCATGGTGGAGGCCACAGTGGCTATGCATTATGTGATGAACTCGCCGGTGGACAAATTCGTGTTCGACGTGTCTCATCAAAGCTACGCTCACAAAATGCTCACCGGGCGCAAAGAGGCGTTTACAAACCCTGATTGCTACGACGAGGTGTCGGGCTACACCGAGCCTTCTGAAAGCGTGCATGACCATTTTGTTATCGGACACACCTCGACTTCTGTAAGCCTTGCTTCGGGACTGGCGAAGGCGCGCGACCTGCGCGGAGAGCGGTTTAATGTGGTGGCGGTGATCGGCGACGGCTCGCTAAGCGGCGGAGAGGCGTTTGAGGGCCTTGACGTGGCTGCTGAGCTTGGCTCAAACATGATTGTGGTGGTCAACGACAACCAGATGTCGATTGCCGAAAACCACGGCGGTCTTTACCGCAACCTGCAGCTGCTGCGCGAAACCAACGGCGAGGCGTCTTGCAACTTCTTCAAGGCTATGGGCTTCGACTATCTCTATGTGGCTGACGGCAACGACGTCGAGGCGATGATCGAGGCTTTCCGTCGTGTGCGCGACATCGACCATCCCGTCGTGCTCCACATAAACACGCTTAAAGGCAAAGGGTATCGGTTTGCCGAGTGCCAGAAGGAACGTTTCCATTGGAGCATGCCGTTCGACATCCCTACCGGAGAACTGAAAAAGCCGGCTGGCGACAAGGGCTATGACACGCTGACTGCGGAGCATCTGCTGTCGCTGATGGAGGCCGACCGGACGGTGGTGGGCATTACGGCCGGCACTCCGGCGGTGTTCGGTTTCACTAAAGACCGACGCGAGCGCGCGGGAAAGCAGTTTATCGACATGGGAATCGCGGAGGAGCAGGCTGTGGCTATGGCTTCGGCGCTTGCAAAAGGCGGGGCGAAACCAGTGTTCGGGGTCTACAGCACGTTCATTCAGCGTGCCTACGATCAGTTGTCGCAGGATCTCTGCATCAACAATAATCCTGCCACGATTCTCGTGTTTTGGGGCAGCCTCGGCGCGATGAACGACGTGACACACCTCTGTCTGTTCGACATCCCGCTGATTTCAAACATCCCGAATATGGTCTACCTTGCGCCTACATGCCGCGAGGAATATCTGGCAATGCTCGACTGGAGCATCCAGCAGACTGAGCATCCGGTGGCTATACGTGTGCCTGCCACTGGCGTGGCTGGGTCGCGCAGCGTTGACTTCCCTACCGACTATGAGCCGGAGATGAACCGTTTTGAGATGGCTCACTGCGGCAGCGGTGTGGCAATCATCGGTGTGGGCAATTTCTTTGCTCTTGCCGTGACTGTGGCTGAACAGCTGAAGCAAAGCGGCATCGATGCTACTGTTGTCAACCCTCGATTCCTCACCGGTCTCGACACAGAGCGTCTTGAAGGCCTCCGCGACAGCCATAGCCTGGTGGTGACGCTTGAAGACGGTGTGCTCGACGGCGGATACGGGGAAAAGATAGCCCGCTATTATGGCGAATCGGAGATGCGCGTGATGTGCCGTGGTGTTCGCAAAGAGTTCATCGACCGATACAACGTCGGCGAGGAGTATGCGGCAAACCGTCTGACTCCCGACCAAATCACCGCCGACATCCTTGAAATCCTGAATTGACAAATCATCGCTCTGTCAAAGAATTGGGTAGGAGGTAAATGTTATTCATAAAAGGCATTTACCTCCTACTTTCACATTTACTGACCCCATTGATGCCGGGCAAGTTTTCGACTGAAGAAGAATTAAGCGAGTCCATAACTTGTTGTGATTTGCAACAAAGTTATGGACTCACAATGCGTTTTGAAAAGACATCAATTTTTATCAGAAGTCATCGTATATCTGTTTGACAGATGTTGTAGAGAAACGTTCAACCATCAATTTCCTACATTTTGAAATAAATTTCCCTAATTTGTCTTTTCCCCAAGATTTTTCGTTATATGAGCTTCGAGATGAAATCCTAATTTTTATGATTCCCAACTCTTCAATTTTACAGAATTGCTCTTCTGATAATGCAAATATAGCACTGTAATAGTCTGCTGTCCGAGAAGGCGTAAAATACGAAATGTTGCCTATACTATAAGAATAGGATCGTTGATTGATTTGACCTATATGGAGATTGTTTATTGGTAAAGACATAACCTCGCTATTGCTTAGCTTTATTAGTAGCATAGCATTATTGGGTATATAATTAAAAGAAGAAACTAATAAACACCAGTCTATAGATCCATATTGTTCATAGGCTTTCACTGTAAATTGGTATTCTACGCCATCAAGTTTTTCCTTTTTCCCTGAACTCATAAGTTGTCGTCTTCCATCATCTTCTATTCTATCAACTGTTATATCCTGAGCAAATAAATCAAATGAAAGAATAGTAAGGAAAATGATTAAAATGTACCGTGTCATAAGAAATGTGTTTAATAGACAAAAGTAATTAAAATATAGGATTTTACAAAAAGACTAAATCTGTTATAAAACATATTTTTAGCAATGTTGTCCTAAACGTTTTTCAAAAAAGACAAAAAAGGAAGTAAAAGCTAAGGCAGAAATTTCTACCTTAGCAAAGAGACCCACCTCTTTTACTTCCTATGGCAAATATAACACTTTTCGCTCAAGCAATCAGCAAACTGCCGAAAGAAATTATAAGGGAAATCATCCGTGAGGCAAAGACAGACAAGCACTGCAAGGGCTACGACATCTGGAGCCAGTTCATAAGCATAATGTTCTGCCAGTTCTCAGGATGTGACTCGGTGTGTGACAAGTTGTTTTCAACCATCCCTTCGAGATACGTCACTTCTATTCTATTGTCGGATTCCGTCCTATCGTGTGAATAGAGAGTTCCTTTTCGGACATCTGACAACAAAAGACTCTCAAGGTAGCAGTCTTTTACTATTGTACTGCACGATTCAGTCCTTCCCTTTAAGCAACCCATGCCTTGGGTACTATGACCTCTGCTGACTTCTCACGACAAGCTTTACTCCGTCATGGTACATCGAATACATCATCTTCACCATGCGTCCGTGAGACCTCCTCGGATAAGGGCATTGTCTTTCCATCTTATACCTACTTCATTTACACCGACCGTTCCGAATAGCTATTGGACTTTGATTTGTTTGGCAATCTTATCCACGGTCACATGCCTTATATGAAGTTTCTGTTCGTTAGGTCAGATATTTGTCGCCAGCTTCCTTCAGATTCCACCTCGCGATGGACACCCTTGCCTTTGACTATGCAATTCCCGCTATTAGGGCTTGCTCGGGACTTGCACCCGTTAGACAATGCTCATGCCGAGCGTACAAAAAAAACATCCCGATTGCAGCCGCAACCGGGATGTTTCTATTTATGGGGAAAT
>OGYD01001998.1_pt1 | contig 14234 bp, 13 predicted proteins | sample 1576441 | NCBI WGS metagenome assembly OGYD01 (sample SAMEA3541537, study PRJEB24748) | human gut metagenome | biome: human gut; feature: human-associated habitat; material: faeces | place: China | collected 2012 | reverse complement strand
AGGTAAGCATTTCTACATTAGACAGTTCGCCCTTACGCAGGCTGGCAACTGCTGCATCTATCTGTTCTACCGGCTCAGTAATGGAATTGGTAATGATCCTTCCAATCAGTGTCGTCACTACAGCAATCGCAAGACCCACAACCACGATCACGACAAATATGATGATGGTGCATACATTGGCCATGGTCTTTGCCTGATCTAATTCTACCTGGAACTCGTCACGTAATATAGTTAATTTTTCAGCAAAAGCTTTATATTCTTCATACACCTCTCCGGTCATCAGCTTTGCTGCTTCCTGCTGTTTATTCTCACGGCTCAACTTCAGGATTTCATCTGAAGCAGCCCTGTATTTTTCCCATGCAGCGTTTGCTACTTCGTAATCGTCCTGTCCTTTTTTAGCATCACTGTCTGCAGACATGATTGCATCCAGATTCGCACCGGTATCTTGGATCTGACTCTCCAGCTTCCGAATTTCCTCTTCACAGGCAGTCATAACCGATGCATCTGATTCTACCAGATGCTGATACTGCTTGATTCTGTATTTCGCAGTCATTGTCTCTAAATCCTGCAGATATTCCAATGACGGAGACCAGACCTCCGTGATCTTCTCTATATTTGAACGGATCACTAATGTTGAGATCAGTGCCACCAACACTAAAAATAATGTCATAACAAGTACTGTCATTCGATATACTTTTAATTTTCCTGCAACCTTTAAGTTAGCTATACGCTTTTTAATCTTTTCCATGATAGTTTTCCCTTTCTTTGTAAATTATTTATCTTTTATCACATTCGTTTATTCATAAACTGCTATAAGATATCATACTTTATTGGAAAAGTCTATAAAAAAAAGTATTAAATTATTTTCTACTAAATATTAATGGTTCTATTGGTAGAAACTGGTGAAAATACTTCTTTCTGACCATCCAATCCCAAATCTTTTGCCATTTGTTCCATATCCTTATATATCTTGTCTTTGTACTTATCATAAAGGAACTCAAATCCATCTTTGCGAAGAATTGATGGCGAATTATCCATGTGAGTGCAGTCTTTCATAACACAGTCATATGCAAGATTTCTGCACATAAATAGACTGTATGTCTAGACAGCTTAAGCTGTTGTTCTGTTAACTGCAAACTGCAATTCTATTATTGTTCCTCCTGATGGGTTAGGCCTGATTGCAATACTGCCATCGTGTACCCGCACAATTTCATTAACAAGCGTAAGTCCAAGACCAACACCACCAAGCTCACGGCTTCTTGATTTATCTACGCGAAAGAAAGGTTCAAACGAAAGCCAGGGTGCAAAATACCGCAACCTTTCGATTGACTCTTCCTCAAATGCAGGTAAATATGCCTCTGATATTATGGCATTTCCCACAACTATACTAGTTGATAGAAATGGTAATATTGTAGGTGACCCAATGCTTGGAGGAATTGACAATAAGGATAACTATGATACACTTATGAAGCAGATTAAATCTGTAATTGCAGCAGATAGCAATAGCAAATAAAACATCATATAAGCGTGTAGGTTTTCCTACATTCTTATATGATAAAAAACCGACAATTTTATATTGACATTTGCACCATAAACAGGTATGCGGATAAGCCAATATAAGATATAATGACATAACAGGTGTAACGAATTGAAAAATAAAAAACAACTTTAATATTTATTATGTGGACAATTATGTACGATGGTGATAATCACTTTTCGCACGATGGCAAACAAGGCAGATGTGGCAGTGGTGAGGGATATAGCTGGGATGATAATGATTACAGACCTGACGGATGTCTGGAACTTCCAAGCACACTCAGCATTGCCTGTCGGTCAATTGCAAAAAGAAGGGGCTGAAAAGCCTGCTCTTATATATACATATATCTGTCTCCTATTTTTTAACTCCAGCTCATACGGATATCATACATCAGCCTTGTAAGTGCAATACTGTCTTTAGCTGTATATACATCACTGCTGCAATATCCACGTTTTACGCATCTGCTTACTTCCCTGATTTCATATTCAAAGCCATTTATATCAACCGGACACTCTATTGTTTCCGGTTTTTTCCCTTCCACCTCAAGTATCATGGTCTCGGCGTGTTGGAAATCCGGTAAAAATATACTTCCCTTTGTTCCCTCAATTCTGGCATTACGTTTTAATTCCTGCCCAATTGTCTGGACTGATTCTGCCGTACATCCATCATTATATGTCAGTTTGAGACAGCTGTAATCATCTGTTCCATACTCATTAATATGTACTTTTTGAGTTTCTACATTCTGCGGCTCATTCCCTGTAACAATACGCAGAAATCCCAGATTGTAAATTCCTATGTCCAACAAAGCACCTCCACCAAGTGCAGGGTTAAATTTACGCTCTTTTCTGGCACCTGTTGCAACAAACCCATACTGGCATGAAATATGTTTTATTTCTCCAATTACTCCTCGCTGTAAGATACTGTGTAAACGATCATACAATGGAAGAAACCATATCCAGAGTCCCTCCATGATAAAAAGATGCCTATCCCTTGCCAGCCTATACAGTTCCTGTGCCTGTTTATCATTTATCGTAAACGGCTTTTCGCACAATACATGCTTTCCATGTTCAAGACATAACCTGCAATTCTCATAATGCAAAGTATTTGGTGTTGCTACATAAACAGCCTCAACATCCTGATCTTTAACCAGGGCTTCATACGACTCATAATATCTTAGGATATCATGTTCCTTAGCAAAGGCTTTTGCACTTTCAATGTTACGTGAACCAACCGCTACTAACTGTTCATTTTCTTTACTCATCTGATTTATGGTTGATGCAAATTTTTTTGCAATATTACCTGTAGCCAAAATTCCCCACTTCATCTTATCTCTCCCATCGATTCTATTAATTTATATGTAATATATACCCATTTAACAATTATTAAGGGAAACACATCTATTATACCTTATATCATCACCTTCGCATATCCATTTTCTACCATATTTCATAATACAAAAGGTCAGCCCCGCCAATACTAATAGTTCCTGACGAATCTGACCTTTTACAATTACAAAAAATTATATATTACCCTTCAATCTCTTTAATAAGGTTAACCATCTCAATAGCACCTTCGGCACACTCAAATCCCTTATTGCCTGCCTTTGTTCCGGCACGCTCAATCGCCTGCTCGATTGTATCTGTAGTAAGCACTCCGAACATAACCGGAATGTCGCTTGCAAGTGATACATTTGCAATGCCCTTGGAAACCTCGCTGCACACATAATCGTAATGGCTTGTCGCACCTCTTATAACTGCACCAAGACATATAACAGCGTCATACTTGCCGCTTTTTGCCATCTTTGAAGCTATCAATGGTATCTCAAATGCGCCCGGTACCCATGCAAGGTCAATATTTTCCTCTGAAACATCATGTCTTACAAGTCCGTCCTTAGCTCCTGCAACAAGCTTAGACACAATAAACTCATTAAATCTTGCTGCTACAATACCTACCTTAATTCCACTGTCAACTAACTTACCTTCTAAAACTCTCATTATCAATTCCTCCTTATAAATATTTCATTTTTTTACACCACATTTAAAATGTGTCCCATCTTTGTCTGCTTTGTCTTAAGATAGAACCTGTCAAAGCTGGTCGCATCTATCTCAATAGGCACTCTCTCACTGATTTCGATTCCAAAATCTGCAAGCTGGTATACCTTATCGGGATTGTTAGTAAGAAGCCTTAGGCTCTTAGCACCTAAGTCTTTCAATATCTGTGCTCCTATGTAGTACTCGCGCGCGTCTCCCGGCAGACCAAGTGCCAGATTAGCCTCAAGTGTATCCATTCCCTGATCCTGAAGTGCGTATGCCTTAAGCTTGTTGACAAGCCCGATTCCTCTGCCCTCCTGTCTCATATAAAGAAGCACACCCCTGCCTTCATTGTTAATCTGTGTCATTGCTGACGCTAACTGCTGACCGCAGTCACATTTCATTGAGCCAAATGCATCTCCAGTCAGGCACTCTGAATGTACCCTGCACAAAAGATTGCTGCCATCACCAATGTCGCCCTTTACCAATGCAACATGATGCTCGCCATTTAACTTATTGACATAACAGTGTGCTGTGAATTCCCCATATTTTGTAGGCATTCTTGTAACTGCCACGCACTCAACCAGGTTGTCATGTCTCTTTCTGTATTCCTGAATCGCTTTAATTGTTATGAATTTGAGATTGAATTTTTCGGACATTTCTATGAGGTCTTCTTTTCTCATCATTGTTCCGTCCTCTTTCATTATCTCACAGCACAGACCGCACTCCTTAAGTCCTGCTATTCTCATAAGGTCTACTGTTGCCTCTGTATGTCCGTTTCTTTCAAGAACTCCATTAGGCTTTGAACGTAATGGAAACATATGTCCCGGTCTCCTGAAATCCTCAGGCTTTGCCTCATCTGACACACATTCTCTCGCAGTAAAGCCTCTCTCCTCTGCCGATATTCCTGTTGTCGTCTTAACATGGTCTATTGACACTGTAAATGCAGTTTCATGGTTATCAGTATTGTCAGCAACCATCTGTGTAAGACCTAACTTCCTGCACAAATCTCCACTCATAGGCATGCATATAAGTCCTTTTCCATATGTCGCCATAAAGTTCACATTTTCAGTAGTTGCAAATTCAGCGGCACATATAAGGTCGCCCTCATTCTCTCTGCTTTCATCATCTGAGACAAGTATCAGCTTTCCATCCTGTAAATCCTTAACTGCCTCTTCTACTGTGTTATACTCAAACATTTTCTTTGCCCATCCTTTCTTTTATTTAATAGTCTTTCTAGAATCCATTCTTTAGCAGGAATTCTCTTGTGATTCCCGTCTGCGGTTCTTCTTCCCGCAGAGCAAGAAACTTCTCAATATATTTTCCGACAATGTCATTTTCAAGATTAACTACATCGCCGCATCTTTTTAGTGACAATGTTGTTTCCTTTGCCGTATGCGGTATTATCGATACTGAAAAGCTCTGACTGTCCGTCTTGGCAACCGTAAGACTTATTCCATCTATGGCAACCGAACCTTTTTCAACGATATATTTTAATATTCCGCTGTCTGTCTTAATCTGATACCATATCGCGTTATCGTCCCTGGTTATCGCTGCAACCTTTCCTATTCCATCAATATGTCCTGAAACTATATGTCCTCCGAACCTTCCGTCAGCCGCCATTGCCCTTTCAAGATTAACAGCACTTCCACTCACCAGCTTTCCAAGTGATGAGCGGTTCAGCGTCTCGTGCATTACATCAGCAGTAAATGTGTTATCATATATTCCTGTCACTGTAAGGCACACACCATTGACAGCAATGCTGTCTCCTATATGTGTACCCTCAAGGACTTTTTCTGCCTGTATTGTAAGGATTGCCGACGCCGTTCCTTTTTTCACATTATTTACATGTCCGATTTCTTCAATAATCCCCGTAAACATTACAACTCTCCTTCAATCAGAATATCGTCACCAAGAAGACGAACTGTCTTGTTTCTCAACTGATATGCTTCATCTACATTTGCAACCCCCTGACCTTCAACTGCTGTTTTACTGTCTGCCCCACCAAAAATCTTAGGTGCAATGTAAGTCTGAACCCGGTTCACAATTCCAGCCTGCAATGCCGAGAAGTTAAGTGTTCCACCTCCCTCTAGAATCACGCTGTCGATACCTTTTTCTCCAAGTATGTTCATAAGCTCTTTAAGGTCAACGTGCTGCTCTGATTCTTTTGTAATTATCACTTCACAGCCTGCATTTTCATATAAAGATTTCCTGTCGCTGTCGGTACTACATGTAGCAATTATTGTTGGTATCTGCCCTGCACTTTTTACAATTCTGCTGTCCAGCGGAGTTCTCAATCTGCTGTCGCATATGATTCGCACAGGATTGTGTGGATTGCTTACGGCTGTACTTCTACAGTCAAGCATTGGATTATCAGCAATCACAGTGCCGACACCAACCATAATTGCCGCGTATCTGTGACGGTCTGCATGCACATTTTCTCTTGCCTGCTCACCTGTAATCCACTTGGAAAGTCCATTATATGTGGCAATTTTCCCATCAAGTGTCTGTGCTGTTTTCATCACAACATATGGCTCTTTATTCCTTATGTAATAAAAGAATACATAATTCATCGCCAGACATTCTTCATTGCATACACAACCTTCAACTTTAATCCCGTGTTCTTCCAGATATTTAACACCTTTTCCACTTACCAGGGGATTAGGATCCATCGAACCTATCACAACCCTGCTTATTCCTGCCTGCACAAGTGCTTCAGTGCAAGGCGGCTGTTTCCCATGATGGCAGCACGGCTCAAGTGTCACATATATGGTTGCTCCTCTGGTATCCTCCATACATCTTGAAAGTGCATCTCTTTCCGCATGAAGCTCACCATATTTCCTGTGCCAGCCTTCACCTATAATTCTGTCATCCTTTACAATTACAGCTCCCACCAGCGGATTAGGATTAACCCAGCCTGTTCCTCTCTTTGCCAGTTCAATCGCCCGCTTCATGTAGAATTCATCTTCTTTTGAAAAATTGTTATTTATTTCCTGCTGCATATCTGCACCTTCTTTCTGTTCCTTCCTGTCCAGCTTTTTTCTGTTCTGATTTTCCCTGTTTGCTGTATCTTAATTTCATTCTTAATGTGCTTGCTGTTTTCCTGATTTTACCGGCTCAAAGTCGTGATACCTATAAGTAATCGCATTTTCAATGGTTTAGTAGGTCTTTTTTCATCTTGTCTATAATATTAATCGCATTTTTATTCCTCAAAAACCTATAAATTCATTGTTTATGACATGTTTAGTAGGTAATTGCTTAAGTTTTCTTCAGTTTTTAGCTAAAATAAACCTACTAAAGCCACAAAAAACTTACATTTATAGGTTTTTACCAAATTTACCTGCTGCCATTATGCTCTGAATTGCTATAATATGCCGCCAGATTGCTCAAAATTGAATTGCCGTAATATGCTGCAGCCACAATTGCCAATTCCAACATTTCAGACCAGACTCCACCTCAATAATACAGACATCCTAGCACAACCAAAATCCAGCCCAGACATAAAAAAGGCTCCCAAAGCAGTTTCATTTCACCACTTCAGAAGCCATACGCCAAAATATCGAATTTCTATAATCAAATTCTTACTCTGACAATCAAAAAACTCTGAGATAATAATTCATCTCAGAGCCAGTATCCACATTCAAGCCAGCCATTCATTCTACTATGATTACATTATAAATAACTAACTTTAATATCACTTCTTCCATCCAGACTTTACTGTCGGCTTCGGAATTACACCGAATCATGCTCTGGCTTACGCCTCGGCTCGTGGGCTTTACCACCGGTAGGGAATCACACCCTGCCCTGAAGTTCCATATGTATTAAATTATTTATAGTATACACCTGATTTTTAAAAAATCAAGTACTTGACACATTTATTAATTTTATGATACTATACCACGGCACAATTAAATATGGTTATATTGGAAACGACACATCCTCCGGATGATAACGAACAACACATGTTTTGCTTAAGTTATTATTAAGGAGGATTTTTTATGCCAAAAAACAAATTTCAGGATGTTATTTTCACAATTATTATGGCAACAATTATGGTCTATGGCATGGTCGTATACAATGTTGCCCTTAACACAGGTACTGTGAATGGTACTACTTTCTTAACTGCAACACACGAGCTCCCAATCATGGTTCCAATTGCATTCGTGCTCGAGTTCTTCATTGTAGGAAAGATAGCTAAAATGCTTGCTTTCACTGTTATGCGTCCAACTGACAGACCACAGTTCATCACATATGCAATATCAATATGTATCTGCTGCATTATGTGTCCGATTATGAGTCTCGTAGCTACATTCCTTTTCAAAGAGCCATCCTTTGGCATGTGGGTTAAAACATGGGCAATGAACTTCCCTATGGCAATCTGCTATCAGATGTTCTATTGCGGACCACTTGTAAGACTTATATTCAGGGCAATATTTGTCAGGAAAAATGCTGAAGCCCCAGAAAACATGTGCGCTGTAGATACAGAATAATATTAACTATCAGGCAGGAGATTTTCTCCTGCTTTTTTATATATTACGGATATTCAGATAGAAAATGTGTTATTATATGAATATCAATCCAAAGAATGGAGAATTATCATGAAAGCCTATGAACGATTATTAAAATATGTCACTTTCCGTACACCAAGTGACGAAAACAGTGAAACAACTCCCTCATCTGCATGCCAGTTTGAATTAGCCAGATATCTTAAAGACGAGATGGAAGGATTGAATTTATCGGACATTGTACTTGATAATATGTGTTACCTGTATGGTAAGCTTCCAGCAACAAGCGGTTATGAAAATGTACCTGCTATTGGATTTATTGCACATATGGATACTGTGTCCGATTATTGCAATCATGATATTACACCTGTTATAACAAAGAATTTCAATGGTGAATCACTTACACTTCCTGCCGGGATAACTCTGTCTGTGCATGATTTCCCTCATCTTAGTACTCTTAAAGGACGCACAATTATCACGTCTGACGGAAGCACTGTTCTTGGCGCTGATGACAAAGCAGGTATTGCTGAAATCCTGACTATGATAGAACATTTGCAGAAAAACAATATACCTCATGGAACAATATGTGTGGCATTCACACCTGATGAAGAAATTGGCAGGGGAGCTGAGCATTTTAACATAGAACAATTTGGTGCCAAATACGCCTATACAATTGACGGTGACACAGAAGGCGAAATTCAGTATGAAAATTTCAATGCCTGCAAGGCAGATTTTCACATTAAAGGATTTAATGTACACCCTGGCTCTGCCAAAGACACAATGATTAACGCAAGCCTTGTTGCAATTGAGATTAACAACGCACTTCCAGCCATGGAAACGCCTCGTGGAACAGAAGATTATGAGGGCTTCTACCATCTTACCAGCATGTCCGGAGATGTAAGTGAAGCAACACTTAATTATATTGTAAGGGATCACGACAAGAACCTCTTTGATGCAAAAAAGGCAACACTTCGTCTGATAGAAAAGAATATGAATGAGAAATGGGGTGGGGGAACTGTTACGCTCACCATTAAAGACCAGTATAAGAATATGTCCGAAATCATTGCGGGCTGCATGAATCTTATTGAAAATGCAAAGAAAGCCTGTGAACTGGCTGATATAACACCGCTTATTCTTCCTATCCGAGGGGGAACAGACGGCTGTCAGTTAAGCTTCAAAGGACTTCCATGCCCTAACCTTGGAACTGGAGGACACGCATACCACGGTCCTTATGAACATATTACTGTTGAAGGCATGGATATGACCGTTGCTATGCTTGTTAAATTGGTTGGAACATTTACTGAATAACAACTATATTTCATAACACAAAACAGGAGTTAAGCTATTGACCTACTCCTGTTTTGTATTATCAGTTGCTATTCAGTTTTTATTACTTTCGCTTTGAAACAACATACATAACTGCTGCTGCAATACATCCAGCTAACGCAATAATTGCTATTACAAGCCATAATTTCCCATGATTTCTGTCCCCAGTGTTAATTGATGATGCATTTGTTTCATTCTCATCAAATGTATACTGGCTTGTTGTTTCTGATTCTATCTGACTTATGGTCTCTGTTTCAGATTCTTTAATACTCTCTGTCTCCAGTTCTGTTCCTTTAGTACTTTCCATCACTGTTTCGGATTCTTTAATACTCTCTGTTTCTGTCTCTTTAATGCTCTCTGTCTCCGGTTCTTTAACAGTAAAATGTGCACTCGCTGTTCCACTCGATGAAGCAATACCTATAACATGCTCTCCCGTCGATAATTTTTTTATTAAATCTGGATTAAGTGTTACAATAATACTTCCTGCTTTTACCGTATAATCCTTGTCTTTTACAAGCTCTCTGCCATCAAGTTCTACTTTTACGAAATCTGAAAATGCTGCATTAGACTTAAATGTAATTGCCTTATCGGAATTCTTATCAATTATACATTTATCACCAGCAATTATTTCTGGTGCCAGTTTCGATGTAACAACACTATCTTTGTCTATCTGCTTTGATGCATTTGAATCTGCAAAGTATTTTAAACATAAAGAGCAGTAATAATATTCAATATTACCTTCCTGAGTCACTGTAGCTGCTTTAGCTTCTACATGCTGTAACTTATGATTATCCTTATTTAATTCACCATATTCCTTATGACACACTTCACACACTGCACGATTGACGCATGTTGCCTCTCCGCCACTATGAATATGCTCTGGAATGCCACCCTTTATTTCAAATGTGAGTATATTATTCTCGATTGAATTGACACTGATATAAATATCTCCGTAAATCCATATATCTTCACCTATTCCTAATGCTGCATCTGCCTTTGTGTTATACTGTCCACCAAGAACTTCATAATTCCATTTAGGTGATGAAAAATACATATTACTTGGAAACTTAGTGTCACTGTCTATAAGATAACATACCAGCCCGGATTTTAATGGAATTTTATCCACTCTGTTTCCATTAATCTTGAACATCTGCTTATATTGAGAATCATATTTGTTACCATTATCCTCAAAGTTTCTGTACTCAAGATACAATGTCTTACCCTTTTCCGGAATATCCATCTTATATCCTGTAATATTATCCGCACCTGAAGTTCCTAATGCTTTAAGACTATATTCTCCTTCGGACAAAATCGTCTTAATATCATTCTCATCAGTCCAGCCTAATACTTCTTTCTCCTTAAGAGACATAAACTGTGGAACTGGAGATATATGCTTTGCCATAACTGACATGAAATACACCGGTGACGCATTCTTTGAGTTATATAAATCCTTCAGCCCCATAATATGTCCCATTTCATGTACTGCTGTTGCAATTGATACAAATACCCGGTCATCCTCATCCTTAAATAAATATCCGTTAGTATCACCATCAGGCTTACAATACGAATTGGTTATCTGGACATATTTGTAACTATTAATAGTTTTTTTGCCGGTATTAACAGAAATATTATTAACATAATCTGTATAATTCCACAATGGTGATGACCAGCTTACTGATATATTACCTGCCCCATTATTCTTATAAATAATTGTAATTGAATCAATAGTACCATTGTTATCTTTATCAAGCACACCATAGTCATAGTATACAGTATTATTATAATCAGAAATTTTATTACCAGATGATATGGCATTATTAACAGCTTCTGACCACTCCTGCCTAAGCTCATACATTCTGCTTGCACGCTCCGAAGCATCTTTATAACCAATAGTATTAATATCGCTGTACTCTGCATAATACCCACGAGGATGTGAAAGTACAATTGAGCCGCCATTATCATATAGATATACACTTCTCATTCTTAATTTGTTATCTGATACACATCTGTAATAATCGCCTACACTATATGAACCTGCATTATATGAATTATCTGTTATTTTTCTAACAGAACTGCCTTCATATACATCATTTATAAATTCGGTTTCACCTGCAAATCTGGCAAATACCACTAAATTAGTAAAATTACTGTCATCATCATATGCCTGTATCCTGTCTTTATCACCTGTTAATAACAAAATTGACAGAAAAACAGCGCAAAATAACAGTATTAGTTTGATTTTTCTCATAAAAATTCCTTTCCATGTATAAACAAGCTAACTATTATATTATCCGGTTTCTCTGTCAGAATCTTACCATATTATTAAATTTAATTCAATTCAAATAACTATTTTACGGCTTGCACACACCACAAGCCTCATACCCCATATCAATAATCTCCTGCCTGCTTCCTGTATAAATCTTTTTATTGGAAGCATCCATGCTCTTGGCACTGTTGCAGGATTCTTTGTGAAACTTCTTAGTATTAGTATTGAGTACATATGTCTGCACATTTGCTTCTGCTGCAGTTGTTGACTTTGAAGCATCTGCAACTATTGAATCGTCCAGATGGCTGTCACCAGTTGCGTAATCGATAGCAATTCCCGGCTGAGCATTAAAACAATACACATTAAAAAGAATTCCATCGCCATTATCCTCTACTGACTTAGCCTCCATCTGTACACCACTGGCAACCAGATTATCACCTGCAAATACAGGTTTTACGCGGTACAGAACATGATTATTAGTTTCCTTTATGTAGTCTGCCACCATATTTTCAAAAGGCAGCATACCGTCTACATTAAGATATCTTGTCCCTGTAATCAGATTCTTTGCATTGGCATTCTCCCCAGTAAGCTGATATCCAATCAGATGACACCGGTTATACAGATATTTGCCATCAACATTATCATACTTAGCTGTCTGCCATCCCGTAGGTTTTACTTCACCAATTGCACCACGTTTCTCAGTAGGCATAATGTCTTTACCTATATTAGCAAATGCAGTAGTACATCTTCCAAGTTCATCCAGTTCTCCGTAACTCTCAAATGATATAGTCGTGAAGTCAGCATCATTAAACGCTGGGTTATTATCATTAATTACAACATACGGTTCACCCTGATATACTAAAGATGCCATATCATCTGCAACAGCCGTACTCTGAACCTCAGCACTCCCCACAGTACCAGCCTGATTATCCTTCTTAGAAGAGCATCCGCTTAACCCAAATCCGATTCCTGCAATAAAGAACACCAGTAAAAATGCGGTTACTCTCCTTAGCACTTCTAACCTTATATTACGCATGTATTTTTCCTTATTTCTTTCTTACATATCTTTCTTCAGTAATTTTCTCATGAGAATTACCCTCAAAATCAGTAGAACCCTCCAGCTTAAAATCATTAAGCATGTCCTTAGGAAACTTCACATCAGAAGGATACTTCCTGTTCCATTTATACAGGTAAACCTCATCCACCATATCCTCATAAGAAACAATCTCAGAGTCCTCAACAAAACAGAAATCGTCCTTTCCAGCAAAACCAAACTCCTGATTAACCTCAATATTTTCATAATCACCAAAAAGCTGCTTACTATATAAAGAAAGCCATAACTTCCCGCCATCAAGCATCTTAATAATATGCTCATTAAGAACACTGTCCTTAGAAACTCGTCTGTTATTAAACATAATTCCATAATCATCATCAACAATAGATATAACCTTCATAATATCCTCCTTTTTTGTGTCCTGTAGGTGTGGCTTGTGCGGATAGGGAATCGGAGTGGAAGTGGGCGTGTCGTTAAGACACTGCTTGAATTTTGTCCGTGTTATCGACACCGTCCGCAACCGGCGTTCTTGGGACTACCAACGCCCGTTCGATCAATGTTGGTTTCGTGTATTCAGTGCGGCATTTCCCTGGATAGACGGCCAGATGGCGCATGTCATTACCAGCGTTGATATCGACCATCAGAAAAAGATAGAAGAAGAATTGATAATAGCCAAGGATAAGGCCGAAAATCTGGATCGCTTGAAGTCCGCCTTTCTGGCTAACATGAGTCATGAGATTCGTACTCCGTTGAATTCCATAGTTGGTTTCGCAAGTATGCTTGTTGAGGAGGAGGATAAAGAAGAGCGTCAAGGCTATATTGAAATCATGCAAGAGAACACGGAATTGCTCTTACAATTGATATCCGACATTCTCGATTTATCCAAGATAGAGGCGGGAACACTCGATTTCAATATGGGATATTTGAATATCAGGGACTTCTGTGAAGATATATTGCGTGGTTATGAAATCAAGGAAGATAAGCCTGTACCGGTTGTGCTGGCTTCCGGTCTGCCAGATTATCGTATCTATACGGATAAGAAACGTCTGATGCAGGTCATTACCAACTTTATAAATAATGCTCTGAAATTTACCAGTAAGGGGCAGATTACTCTGGAGTACCATTTTAAAGAGGGTACCAATGAAATAGAGTTCTCGGTTACGGATACGGGTATCGGCATCGCACCGGATGCGGTGGGGCAGGTTTTCGACCGATTTGTGAAACTGAACACATTCTCCAAGGGCACCGGCTTAGGGTTGTCCATCTGCCGGAGTATCGTGGAGCACCTTGGTGGTACGATTGGCGCCGAATCGGAAGTAGGGGTCGGGAGTCGTTTCTGGTTTACGCATCCTTGCGCGGAATCGGCCTGATTATGGAGTAGTCTATTATTTATAAACTAAATTTATAAGCTAATGAGAAACAAAACGTGGAAGTATCTGGTTGTTACATCTGCAATATTCGTGTTATCAGCTTGTGGCGGAGGCACAAAAAAGCAAGTAAATGAGGATGTAAGTAT
>OGYD01001990.1_pt1 | contig 14264 bp, 14 predicted proteins | sample 1576441 | NCBI WGS metagenome assembly OGYD01 (sample SAMEA3541537, study PRJEB24748) | human gut metagenome | biome: human gut; feature: human-associated habitat; material: faeces | place: China | collected 2012 | reverse complement strand
GACGCCCGCCCCGGCGACGGCGCGAGTGGTGCCGCCCCGATGAGAGGCGGCACCACCAGACGGCTACGCCGCCGCGTCCCTCGCGGCCTCGTACGCCGCTTCGAGCGCCCCGGACACGAGCCCGAGCGCGAGGCACCGGGCCACCACGTCAACGGTGTATTCGCTAACGTAGGAGTCGACGGAACGCTCAGCAGGTTTTCGACACTTCGCTCATGGGCATGCTGACCACCCCCGCAAGGGGCAGACTTTGTCGTGCATCGGTTGCGACAAGGGAGGCCCAGAAGGAATGATCAGCATGGACAGAGTCGATTCTATACGAAAGATGTACCGCAGGGGCGAGCCCGTGGCGGCCATCGCCCGCGAGCTGGGCGTGTCGCGCGACACGGTCTACAAGTACGCGAGGATGGAGGACCTCTCGCCGGAGCCACCCAAGGCGAGGAAGAGTAGGCCCTCGAAGATGGACAGGTGGGCGCCGCTCGTGGACCAGTGGCTCACCGACGACTTCAGGGAGAACAGGAAGCAGAGGCACACGGCGCACCGGGTCTGGCGCCGGCTCGTCGACGAGTGCGGCGCCGACGTCTCCGAGCAGACCGTCAGGCGCTATGTGAGGGAGGCGAGGCTCCGCCTAGGGGGTGGCCCGGACTGCTTCCTCGACCTCGACTGGCCCGCGGGGGTCGCGCAGGTCGACTTCGGCCACGCGACGTTCGTCGTGAGGGGCACGAGGCGCGAGATGCCCTACTTCGTCGCGAGCTTCCCCTACTCCAACGTGGGGCTCGCCCAGGTGTTCCCCGGCGAGAACGCGGAGTGCGTGTGCCAGGGCCTCCGGAACGTCTTCGAGTTCGTCGGCGGCGTCCCCACCAGGGTCGTCTTCGACAACGCGACCGGGGTCGGCCGCCGCGTGTGCGACGGGGTCCGCACCACCAAGCTCTTCGAGGCCTGCAGCGCCCACTACGGGTTCGAGTACCGGTTCTGCAACCCCTACTCCGGACACGAGAAGGGGTCCGTGGAGAACAAGGTCGGGACGCAGAGGAGGAACCTCTTCGTCCCGGTCCCGCGGGTGTGGGACGTCGACGGGTACAACGAGAGACTGCTGGAGAGGTCGCGCGACATGTCGCGCAAGGAGCACTACAGGAAGGGGCGGTCCGAGCTCAAGCTGTTCGAGGACGACCTCGCGGCGATGCTGGCGCTCCCGGCGCACCCGTTCGAGTGCGTCGAGTACAGGAGGGCGCGCGCCGACAAGAAGGGCAAAGTCCGCGTCGATGGCAGGCACTGGTACTCGACGTCGCCCGAGTGCGCCGGGCGGGAGATGGTCGTCGGGCTCTGGGCGACGAGGGTCGCGGTGATGGACGGCGACGGCGCCGTCGTCGCCGAGCACGCGCGCGCCTACGGCGACGCGCCCACCGACACCACGGACCCCGCGTCCCAGCTGCCGCTGCTCGCCAACAGGCTCGGCGCCTGGCGGGAGAGCAGGGTCAGGGCCGCGCTGCCGGACGACCTGCGGGAACACATCGACGCTCTCGACCGGAGGGGGCTCGGGGAGGCCGTGAGGTGCATGCGCGACCAGTGCGCGCTGTCGGGGTGGGACGCGACCGTGCGCGCCGCGTCGGTCTCCCTGAGGGCGTCGGGCAGGATAGACCCCTCCGCGGTCGCCCTGGCCGTCTCCCGCGCCGAGACGGGCGAGGTCTCCTACGACGAGGCTGTCGACCTCGCCGAGTACGACCGTCTGACGGGGGTGGTCGCCGATGGGTAGGCCGGCGAGGTCGTCGCTCGACGGGGAGCTGGCGGCGAACGCGAGGAGGCTCTTCATATCGGGCGACGTCGTGAGGGGCTTCCTGGACGGCGCGACGGCCGCGGAGGTCCGCGCGGCCAACAGGCTCCTGTCCGCGGAGCTGGAGAGCCGCGACGTCCACAGGAGGGAGCGCCTCATGCGCAGGGCCAGGTTCCCGCAGGTCAAGTCGTTCGAGGGCTACGACTACTCGCAGGTGGCCTTCCCCGACGGCTACGGGCCGGCCGACCTCGAGTCGCTCTCCTTCCTGGACACCGCCGAGGGCTTCGTGTTCCACGGCAGGACCGGGAGGGGCAAGACCCACCTCGCGACGGCGATGGGCGTACGGGCCGTCTCGATGGGTCGCCCGGTGCGGTTCCACTCGACGGCGCGCCTGGTGATGCAGCTGGAGCGCGCCCGCGCGGACGGCAAGCTCGACGGCGCGCTGAGGGACGCCGCCAACGCCGACCTCGTGATCCTGGACGAGTTCGGCTACGTCCCGATCGACGTCGCCGGGGCGAGGCTGCTCTTCCAGGTGGTGTCGGACTGCTACGAGAGGAGAAGCCTCGTCATCACGACCAACATCGAGTTCGGGAAGTGGGGCACGGTCCTCGGCGACGACAAGCTCGCCGCGGCGATGATCGACCGCGTAGTGCACCACAGCAGGCTGGTCGAGTTCAACGGGACGAGCCACCGCATGGACCAGGCGCTCATGCTCTCTGGTAACGGAAACTAGGGGCGCGGGCATGCCCCGAGCGAAGTGTGGGAAATCGACAGAGCGAACTGTCGACTTTTACTTGACTGAATGCAAACGGTCTCCGGCCCCTCGGCGAACAGCTCCATGCCGTAGCCCGCCGCGCGCGCCTCGACGATGAAATCGTCGTCGAACGCGAGTCCACTCGCAGCTTCGGCGGCCTTGCGTGCGTTGCAGAAGTAGCTCCCGGAGCCGTTCCCCGTCACGGAATCGTCGATAAACAGCGCGTCGTACATGTCTTCCCATGTGGGATTCCAGTCCGCGCCCTCCTCGATGGCCTCGCGCGCGTCCTCCTCGACCTGCCTCTTGTAGTCCTCGAACGTCATGGCTTCCGCCCTCCCTCTCTGGGTTAACCTAGAGGGCGCGCGCCCCGGCACTGGCCGCTAACCGGCCGAGGCGCGCGCCTTCTTCTACCGCCTCGCCTCGCTCACTGGCTTGGGCTCGAAACTGAGGTCGCGCTCGACCACGCCGAATCCCTTCGAGCGGTTCAGGGCCTCCATCTCCCGGATGGAGAAGTAGCCCCACTCTTCCTCGAGCCCCTTGACGAGGCCGAACGCCTCGCCGCTCTCCGGGTCGTACTCGGTGACGAGCCACGTCCACCCGTTGAAGCTACTGAACAGCTTCACTCTGGCGATTGGCTCGGCCTCACCCTCGGTCGCGTACAGCGGCGGCACCGTCGCCGCCAGCTCCTTGGGCATCAGCTCGTGCATTCCCGTCTCCTCTCCGGGGCCCGTTCGCCCCATCCTCTCGCCCCTGCGGGCAAAGCCTTTGGCGGTGCCCTGCGCCGCCTTGGCTTTGCTCCCTGCAAAGCCGCCCCGGAGCGAAGCGGGGTCAAGGGATGTCCACGGCAACCTCCGCAAATCGGAGCGCAGCTGAGATTTGTGCGAGGTTCCGTGGGCGCCCTTGAGGCCGCGCAGCGCAGGGGCCACCGGGCCACGGAGCCGCGGCCGTCGCACGGCGGACGCCGCCATCGGCGCGGCAAGAGAGGGGCGGGGCTCTCCGGTCGGATCGCCCCGCCCCTCCATCTGCGGCGTGTTGGTTTTGCTCGGGTGTTGGCGCCTACGGCGCGAGGACGTCGAGCGGGACGACCTGCACGCCGCGCTCCGTGACGTGGGCCTGCGAGCCGTACCCGATGACGGCGACCTTCGCGGCCGGGGGCTCATTGCCGGCGGCGACCATGCGCTTCTCGACGGCGACGAGGTTGTCGGACGCCTCGTCGAGCTGGGCCGAGCTGAGCTTCACCTCGACCGGCACCCACGTGCCGCCGGGTTTCGCCACGACCGCATCGACCTCTAGGTCGCGGGCGTCGTGGTAGTGGTAGAGCCCCATCCCGTTGGCGCGGGCGTAGACCCACAGGTCGTGGAGCGCGAGCGACTCGAAGAGCAGCCCGAGCGTCTTGAAGTCGCCCAGCAGCGCCTCCGGCGTCGCGCCGAGCGCGGCGGCGGCGAGCGATGGGTCCGCGAGGTGGTGCTTGCGGGACTCCCTCAGGTGCACGGGCGACCTCATCGCGGGGCTCCACGCCGGGACGTCCCGAACGAAGCTCAGACGGGCGAGGAGGGATATGTATGACGAGGCGGTCTGGCGGGCGACCTCGCCGCCTAGGTCGGCCACGAGCGTCTTGATGGTCGCAAGTGTCGACTCGTTGCGTGCAAGCGAGGAGATGACGGCCCTGACCTTGTCAGGGTCGCGGCGCACCCCATCAACGCGGGTAAGGTCCTCCTCCGCCACCATGTCGATGTAGCGCCGTGCCATGGCCGAGGCGGCACGCGCGTCGCGCCCGATGGCGGCGGGCCACCCCCCGCGCACGACGCGCTCGGCGATGGTCGCTGAGTCCATAGAGCCGAACGCTCCCTCGTAGCGCTCGCCCGAGACGATGCCCGACAGGGAGACCGCGCCGCTCGACTCTCTGAGCTCGAAGAGCGTCATGGTGTCCATGCGCATCTTCACGAAGCGCCCGGCCCCGCTGTGCATGGGCCGCTCCTCGTCTCGCGGTGTCGCCGAGCCGGTGAATATGAACTGGCCGGGCTCGCCGCCCCTGTTGTCGCACACGAACCGCGCGGCGTCCCAGAGCTTCGGCACCTCCTGCCACTCGTCGATGAGGCGCGGCGTCTTACCGGAGATGGCGAGCGCCGGGTCGGACTCGGCCCTCAGACGGTTCTCGAAGTTTCGCGCTGGATCGGTGAGGAGCAGCTTCGACGCCGCCCTCGTCCCGGCGGTCGTCGTCTTCCCGCACCACTTGGGCCCCTCGATGAGGACCGCGCCGAACAGGCCAAGCAGCTCGTCAAGCTCGCCCTCGACGATTCTCGGAACATATTGTGCAGACATATGACATGCTCTTTCAACAGCTCGTTTAACACGATTTACATTATACAGCTAACATAATTTGCAGATTTCAACCAACACGATTCTCTGATTTCAAATAACACGACGACCCATAAGTCCACTTGCCGATAGACGGGTACACCCACCGGAAAGTGACGTTCAAGCAAATTCTTTTGAGCAATAGATGCTATATGGCCTTTTCGACACACCGATCTAAAGGGGTCTTCCATGAGAAATTTTAGTCGTAGAGATTTCGTTCGACTCTTTGCCGTAGCAGCGGGAGGGGCTTTTCTCCCTCCATCGCTGGCAATCGCCCAAGAAACCGATGAAACCTGCACGGCATTTTCTCCGTCACTTGCCGTTGAAATTGCCGACATGTTCTCAGAGAACTGCATCGAAGACAGACCTTCTGCAGGAAACCCTCTTCCGCTAATTGATTGCAATGGAAATCAAATCGGATGGTCTGTCGATTACACTCTTGATGGACAACCTCATGGCTACATTCTGCTCGATACGACCGTAGAAGGTCTCATCTCTAGATATTCTGAGTATCCGGGAACGAAGAATCTGTACGACACGGCTGTATCATCTCGCGAAGTATCTCTTCGGTCGATTAACAATAGCCCAGCAATTGTGAAGATGAGCCCACTTGACTTTGGGGCATTTGACGAGCCGTCGCTTTCATCTTACAGCCGTGATGGCGGTATCACTCCACTGTCATCATCACCAACATCCTGGGACAACCTGATGATCGATATGTCGAAACTATTTGGAAATCCATATACAGTAGTTGGAGCAGATGACCTCGGGGACTATTGGTTTTTAACTGAGAGTCAGATTAAGAATCATACGGGAAAATATGCTTGCGGAGTAACCGCTCTATTTACAATAGCTGGACTAACACAGTTCGGAAACAGGTTTCTGATTGACACCACGTCTGAATATACTGCTGACTGGGATGCATACGATAAGCTTTGGACGAGTACCGCAACTGTCAATGATGGATATTCGGACGGGAAAATCCTTGGGTCAACGAAATATGAGATGGTCGGCATTGGATTTACAACCTATTGCTTGACGCAACATTCCTACGTTCAGGGTAACTCTGGCAAGTACAATCCAACGCTAAGCGACTACAAGACATCTGTTGCAAATAAGAAGCACAGTGTATTCTCAGCAAATATTCTGAAAACAGACGGCAGTAAAAGTGGGCACATAATGGCCGTGTCTGGATGGCGGACCCTGAGCGGATCTGGCTCAACAATTAACGGTCTCATCGTCTACGACGGATGGAGCGATATGGTTTTCTTGAACACATCGTTTAGTGGTTACGTATCAACCTATGGAACTTTTTTCTAATAAAAAAGTTCCAATCGCTGTTACCCTTTCAGTCTCAGTAGCCATAGTTTTCGGCGCTGTGATATGGATGCTGCTGACTCCGTCAGTCGGCGGAGTCAGCAGCTCTATGTTTTACAGCTATGGAACCGTTACAGATATATCGATTGAAAAACATCACATAGACATTTTAATTTGTCGTTCCGAAATCTACGATTCTGAATCAATCGTAACGTTTGACCTCTCTAATCATGCTGAAGAGCTCGACAACCTGAGCTTGGGAGAGATGGTCACCGTCCATCATTGGGTCGACAGCAGAGATGGGAAATCAGTCATAGCAAGGTCAGTTGAACCAAAAACCGACGACGACGCCGGTTGAATAGGAACACGGTAACCGACAAAGGCAGAGAGGACGCCTCACCTTTTTTGTTTAGCAACACGGCGTTTTCAACCGATGGGACGCTTCACGAGCTTGGCATCATCTATGCGTCATCCTCATCTCAAGTCCCTCGATGATGAGTCTTGAGACGGTTGTGTTGTGCTCGGCTGCGTAGGAGCTTATCTCCTGCTTCTGCTCCTCGGTGACCCAGAAGGTAATGCACTTCCCTTTCTTTCGCATCGTCGAGTCTCCCTTGTGGCGCATGTCCTGGTTGCCCATTAGCGTCTCTGCGGCCTTCGTCGTGGTCGCCGTGCGCCTCACCGGCCTCTTAGTCGCCATTCTCAAGCCCCTCCTTGGCCTCCTCGTAGACCGCCTCGTACCCGAAAAGGTCTTCGCCGAACGAGTTCCCGAAGAAGTTCTTAAGCGCCTCGCGGTTCGGGATCTGGGCGTCGAAGTAACTCGCATTCTTGTCCTCAAGCTCGACCATCGACTGCTTGAGCGTGAGCGTGCGCGCCACCGTGCGCGTCATGAGGATGGCGTAGTAGATGTCGCGCTCGGTGAGCGTCTCGGCGGTCTCGAAGGCCTTCACCATGTCGGCCGGGCCCGTCGTCGTCGGAACGATGACCAAGTCGGCGACCTTCATGGCCTCGTCCATCACGTGCCCGTTGGGCGGGCAGTCGATTATCGCCCACTCGTCGGCATCTCCCTTGAGCCTCTTGCCGACGGACCTCACCGTCGCGATGTTCGCCGGGAGCACTTCGAACGGCAGCGGGTCGCCGTTGTCCTCGGCGACGGTGGCCCACAGGCTCGCGCTCGACTGCGGGTCCGTGTCGTAGAGCTTCACGCTCTTGCCGTCGCGCTGCGCCGCCGTGGCGAGCGCTATGGCCGTCGTGGTCTTTCCCACGCCTCCCTTGAGGTTGATTATCGAGATAATCACGCTCTTCACCATCCTTCATGTATATACACTCTATATAGAGTGTATATACATTCTATATAACTATCACTAGTTTGTGCGCATGAAATCCAAGACGCTGCCCTCAAACCGCTCGGAGATTCCAAGGAGCGTCTGGTTGTAGAGGTCGCGGTTCTCGTTGATTATCCGCTCGACCTCATCGGGGCCGGAGAGCCCCATGAACACGGCGACCTCAGCGAACGACTTCCACGGCCACGCGACGACATGGCGGATGACCTTCTCCTCAAGCCCCTTCCTGTCATCGGCGTACTGCTCCTGAATCTGTCTTGCCTGCTCGGCGATTACCTTGCGGGGGCGCTCGTCGTACGCGCGGGAGCGGCGCTCGGCGAGCCGCCTTTCGTCCACGGCGAGAAGGTACTCGCCCTTCCATCCCGGCTTGAGCCACTTGATGACGGTCGGGCGTGAGACGCCCGCCTTGCGGGCGATGGCGGAATGGCTCAGGCCCGGGTTCTCGTAGGCGACCCTCCACACCTGCATGGCCTTCGTCGGCGCGCCCTCGCGGTTCCCGTTGTCCCACCAGTTCGTTCCGGCCCTCTGCTGGTTCAGGTCTCTGGTCAGGCGGGCGACCTTGAGGCTGTCGGGAAGCGGGAGTCGCTTGTCGGGCGGGTTCTTCCTCACGCCCGCGTTCTCGCCCCACGACACGGCGGCATGGCGCTCGCAGAACTCCTTTGTGTACCGTCGCGCCTTGCCTGACGCGGAGCCCCCCTCATACGCCTCTAGCGCGGCCGTGACGTCCCTCTCGGTGAACCTGTTCGACGGGTCGACCGAGAGGTCGTCGAACCGCTTGAGGAGACCGTAGGCGTCCTCCTCAAGCTCCTCGTAGCTCACCCCGCACTTGTTGGCCATGACAGCGAGGTAGAAGATGCACCAGTATCTGTGCGAGACGGAGGCTTGGCTCGTGATGACGTCTAGGCAGTGCTCGTAGGCTGACCTCGGGAACAGGAACCCGCGCCTCGGCTCGCCCCTCACGATGCGGGACTCGTACCAGTCGGGCCAGAGCTCCTTTGCATCCTTGAGCGGCGTGCGCCTCCTTGAGGACCGCGCTATCTCCGATGCCGCCTCAAGGTCGCTCATGCCCTCCATCTTCCTGAGATTCGGAATGAACGAGAGAAGGTAGGAGATGGTCGCCGGTGGGGTCGCGTCGTGTGAGAACGCCTCGACCACGTACGGCTGCTTTAGCTTCGGGTTGCCTATGTCGCCGTTCAGCTTTGTCGGAGTCCCGACCATGCGGAATCCCTGATAGATTCCCTGATGCTGCTTCTTGTCTGGATCTGAGTCGCTTGTGTGCGCGTTCCAGACCCTGTCCGTGAGCGCTGCCTTGATGGCCTGTAAGCCCGCAACGTAGCGCGTCATGAGCGGTATCGGCTCTTCGAGCAGGTACACGACGTGGAGCCCAGTACCTGAGCTAACGAGGAAGTTGGCGTGCGGGATGACGCCGCGCTCCATCTGGTGGAGGAGGTTCTTAAGCTCCCTCTCCCCCACGTAGTCGAGGTCAATCATGAAGGCGTGAAGGTAGCGGGCATTCCTGTGGTCGCGGGACTTCCCGTAGTAGCTGATGGGCGACAGGAACATGAACGTGTTCTGGGCGATTGACCTGTCCCTCAACTCCTCAAGCAGCTCGAGGTCGTCATGTACCGTGTAACGGCGAATGAACCTCTTCGTCCTAACCTTTCCCGCCTTGTCCGTGTACGCTCTCTCCTCGCCCGTGTCCTCGATGACGATGGCGTTCGGCTTCCCATCGTTCGACCCGTCAACCGACTGGAGAAACCCCTCGGGGAACATAGCGCGATAGAAGCTGTCGGGGTCGCAGTAGAACCACCCCGGAGAATCGAAGAGGAGAGTATTTCTCCGCTGGTTCGCATGGCGCTCCTCCTCATACCAAAGGGCGTCCTTCGATTCGAGTTTTCTGCTTCGCGAAAGCGGCATGAACGGCTCCATTCAGACAGTAAGGGACATCCCATCCCGAAGGGCCCCCGAGGGTTCGCCCATAGGGGCGTACCGCACGTATTTTAGAAGCATTTGTTATTTTACACTTTTCGACCGAGAGAATCCTATATAGATTGTATATACACTCTATATAGGATTCTGACCTGTCACATCTCGTTGCTCTGGCCGTCATCCATCGCCCTGTCGGCCGCCCTTGCCGCCTCCACGGCAAGCCCCCCGGCGATTCCGAGCCCTCTCTGAATGCCCGCGAGGCTGTACCCCCGGCCGAGCTTGCGCCCGCTGATTGACGCCTTCCGGACGCGCTCGCCACCCTTCCCGCGCCTGTCGTAGGTGGGCCGGTACTCGAACACCACGTCGCGGCTCTTGAGGCTCGTGTCGCGACTCAGACGCATGTGGACGCCCCTCCTCTCAAGGACCTCGTTGAGCGCGCGCATCTTGTTGGGCTCGTCGCCTTTGGCGACCTCGCGCACGCTCTCGCGCACGACGCGGCGCACGTGGTCGAGGTCGGTCTCGAAGCGCGGCGATCTGGCGAGCCCCGCCTCGCGGGCCTTCTGCTCGCCGCGCGACTGCTGGCGGGCGTGGGTCTTGCTGTTGCGCTTGCCGCGCTCCATCTGCATGAGGCCGCGCTCCTCGTCCATCTGCCGCACCCGCTTGGCGTGGAGCGTCTTCTGGCGCGACGCGCGGCCCTCGTCGAGGCGCTTGCCCGTCGAGAGGTCGGTGCGGTTTATGGCGACGTGTACGGCGTAGCGCTCCGTCCCGTCCGGGGCCTTCTCCAAGTGCAGCGCCCACGCGGCCTCTTGGTTCGGGTAGAACCGGCTCACCCACTCGCGGGCGTAGTCCATGCAGTCCGCCCGGGTTAGCTTTCCGCCGTTCACGTCGCACTCGTCGGGGTTGAATCCTAGTATCTGGTGGTAGCAGACGGTGTTCTTGCAGCCCCTCTTCGCAGCCTTGTCGTGGCCGTATGCGGCCCTCGTCCGGGCGAACTCGTCGGCCCACCGGTCGGGGTCGTTGAGGTTCTGGGAGTCGAAGTCGAGCACGTCGTGCTTGTCGCTCGCGCGGTCGAGGTAGCCCGAGAGGGCCTTCATGTGCGATGCGTGGCAGATGGCTATCTGCTTGAAGGCGGTCACTGCCCGTCACCAATCCCCTCGTCCCAAGCGGCCCACTCGTCGGGGATGAACTGGACCTCCGGCTCCTCGCAATCGCTGTCGCCCTCGCCGCCGTCGGCGTCCCCGTCATCGTCGCCCTCCGGGAGGTCGGGGCACCACGGCTCGGTCGCGGGAGGCTGCTCATCGGCCTCGGCGAGGGCGCGGGCGTAGTAGGCGCTCTTCTTGGCCGTCTCCTCGTCCTCCGTGCCGAGACCGAAGAACGCGCCCGCCGGGGTCTGGCTGGCGTAGGCGAGCGGGAAGCGGAACACGCCCTCGCGACCCGGTCGCGAGTTCTCGCCGCCCTTGATGACGGTCGCGCCGTCGCGTATGGGGATGAGGTTGGGCCACACCCATGGCTCTATGAGGTTCACCGCCGCCTCGCTGTAGGACTCGCCGCTCGTCGCCCTGCCGCCCGAGCGCTGGGCGCTCGTGCCGCGCGAGCGCATGGTGCGCTTGCCCGCGAGTTTGGTGAACCACTCGCAGTCGTTCGGCTCGGCGAGCGCGAGCGCGACCTTGGTGCCGATCGACCCGAGCACCTTCTCGCGGCCCGCCCCTCCGTCGCCCGGGGCGTTGTAGTCGTTCATCTGGCCCAAGTTCTGCACGAATGCATAGAGGTGGACCTTGAGGGAGCGTCCCAGCGTGGCTATCTGCGGCAGGGCGTCTATGCGCCCGACGTTGCCCAGCTCGTCGCCCACGATTGCCGTCTCGTGGGGCACGCGCCCGCCGTTCTCGCAGGCGACCTCTTGGGCCACGCGCCACCACTGCGACATGAAGCACTTGTTGATGACGAGGTAGGGGTCTCCGGGTTCGAGCAGCGTCATGTAGGTTACGCTCGGCTGCTCGAACAGCTCACGCATGGGAACATCGGAGGTCGCCGTGACGCGCCTGATGCCCTCGTCCGAGAAGATGCTCAGCGCCTCCTTGGCCGTCGAGAGGACGTTCTTGCCCGCCGTTGTCTTGCCGCCGTCGCCGAGGAAGTCGGACGCCGGGGCGAACGCCGGGTGCGACTCGCCGAGGCCGCGAATGTAGTCCTTCAAAGGCTCGCTCGGGTCTTTGCCCTCGCCCACGGTGCCACGGTCGAGGATGGCGGCGACCGAGGACAGGTTGCGGGCATCCTCGGGCACGTCCTCCTCGATGCAGACGATGAGCACGAGCGCCGTGATGAGGTTCCTCGCGGCCTTCGGGAAGTACGTGTTCTTCTCGCCGCCGATGGGCACGAGGTCTGTGGCGACCTGACGGGCGCACTTCACGGCCTCCTCCTTGCGACCCGCCACGACGTGCCCCCGGACGAGCGTGAGCGGGTTGTAGCGGCTCGCGCCCGGGTAGCCGGAGAGGTCGAAGACCACGACGCGCCGCCCGAGGGCACGGGCCTTGTCGGCGGTGAGCTCCAGAAGCTCGGCCTTGCCGGTCACGAGCAGGTTCCATCCCGCCGCCACGAGCAGGTGCAGGGACTCCAAGACCATGAGCTGAGACTTGCCTGACCCGCTCTTGCCCACGACGAGGCAGTGCGGCACGCCGGAGTCGTACCAGTAGCCCCTCTTGGTCGCACCGAGGACGAGGCCCGCCGACTTCGGCGTGCCTCGTCCGTCCCAGAAGTCGTTCCTGGCCCTCAGCTCGGCCTCCGTCTCCATCACGTGGGCCTCGCCGTAGATGCCGCCCTCGACGGCCCGCTCGCCCCTCCTCGCGGTCGTGGCCGAGTAGGCGAGGAGCACGAGGAAGACGGCGGCAAGCGCTAGGAGCATGTAGGGGAGGTGGGCGATCCACGCCCCCGACGTCCAGAACGACGGCCACTCCGACACCTCGGCGCAGCGCAGGAAGGCCGACACCAACGCCTCCCCCGTTGCCGCGCCCGAGAGGACGACCTCGACCAACGGCGACAGCAGCGGGTAGGCAGCGACGGTGATGACGGCAGAGAACGACACGGCGAGAATCACGCTTGAACGGGTGCTTGTCTTCATGTCGGTGTCCTTTCGTCTGGCTGTCGCGCCCAGATCGTCGCACCGCAGGCGCTGGCGCTCTGGGCGCGGGACAGAAGTGAACGCTTTTCCTCGCGGGCTACTCGGCCCACTCAGCGGCGACAGCCGATAGGGTGTCCTTGAACGCCTCGCGGGTGCGTGCGTCGTTGGGCCACTTCTGCGCGATGGTCACGACGTCCATGAGGGCGCGATACGTGAACGTGTAGTCCCCGAGGCGCGCCCACTCACGGAGCACCACGTCGAAGAAGCGCCCGGCCTCCGGCCTCGTCTTCCTATCGTCCTGACCGGCCTTGAGCTGGCCCCACAGCTCGTTGCGGGCCTCCATGACGTCGAGCGTGAGCGCCGCAGCGGCCTGCGCGTCGCCCGCCTCGCGGGCGGCGTCGAGCGCCCGCTCAAGCTCGTTGCAAACAGAGTCCCAGCAAGATACGAGGTGGTACGTCTCGTCGCGGGTGCAGTCGAGGGTGAGGTAGGCCGACTGCTGGGACGCCATCTCGACGAGCGGGCGGAGGTTCTGGTGCCGCGCCCGCCATTCGATGCCTGCGGCGTTGTCGCGGAACGTCGCGGCAAGCTCGCTCTGCACGTTCGACATGCCGTAGTAGATGCGCAGGACGCGGGACTGGGCGTAGTCCTCGGACGGTATGAGCGCCCGCACGAGGATGTCCTCTATCTCGGACGACATGTTGTTGCGGTGCAGCTCGACGCGGTCGGCGAGCGCGGCCTCGATGGCCCTCCGGCAGTCCTCGGACGAGTAGACGAACGTCCTCTTCGGCTTGAGCGTCGGCATGGCGGCTCCTATCGGTAGCAGGTTGTCGTTAAGACTATTCTACCCCTATTCTACCCCGGAATTGCCCTTGTTCCAACCCTCGCGGGATCTCCGCTGCCCTCCACGCGCCTCGGCGAGCGCGGCGGCGACCTCGCCCGTGGCGCGGTCGAGCGCGTCGAGCGAGGCACGGACGGCGGCGGGCGACGCGCCGTCCAGCCCGTACCTGTTCAAGGCGCGGGCTATCTGGTTCAGGTTGTTGCCGACTCGCCGAAGCTCCGCGTACATGTCGCGGAGCTGGCCCGCGTCGGCAACCGGCGCTGTCGGCTCCCCGCCGCCCAGCGCCGCGCTGCGCACGTAGGCGCTCACCGTGAGGCCGCGAGACTCCGCGCCCGCGCGGATCATCGCGGCCTCCGCGTCGGTGAGCCGTAGGTGCAGCTGCGTTGCCTTCTTCACGTCGCCCATGCGGCGTCCTCCCTTCGCCCTTGGCAAGGGCCGTGCGGGGAGCGAGCCGTAGCGAGCGGTTCCGCGCGGCCCGCGCAGCGCCCCGTGGAACGTGAGTGCGCGAACGCTTCCATGGGGCGCGGAGTCCCCGGCGGCGCATGCCGTCGGGCAAGATGGTTTGTGGGCGCAAATCGGAGGAACGACGATTTGTGTACACAAATCCACATCTTGCAAGCTCAGTGCACCGCAGGTGCGCCGAGCTTGTGAGCGGACGCGGAGTGATGGCGAGGGATGCCGAGCCATCGAATGCAGCGATAGCGAGAGCCCGCGGCGCGCGACACGGCGAAATGATGGCGACGTCTGGAAGCCATCGAATGCAGCCGTTCGCGGGGCGCGGGCGGCGCGAGCGGAGCGGTTCCGGGAGGCGACCCATGGGGAGCGTCCCGGAACCGCGCAGCGAGAGC
>OGYD01001982.1_pt1 | contig 14297 bp, 9 predicted proteins | sample 1576441 | NCBI WGS metagenome assembly OGYD01 (sample SAMEA3541537, study PRJEB24748) | human gut metagenome | biome: human gut; feature: human-associated habitat; material: faeces | place: China | collected 2012 | reverse complement strand
CGCGGAGAAAACAGCAGGTCATAGAGTTAGGAATGACTGTAAATTATCAGAAAATGACAAAATTTTTCAACATAAAATATTATGATTGACTAACTTGGGGGCGAAGAGTTACCATGTGGAAAATGCTTGAAAGCCTTCCGGTTTTCGACGTTCTGCCAAGTAAAACGCAAGGGAGTGAAAACCGATGAAACACCATAAATTCTGGGCGTGGGCAACTGTTTTCTGCTTTGCTATGGTGATGTATACCGGATATAAGCATAAGTGATCCGGCAGCTAAAAGCCAGGTCAGCAGGCTTTAAACAGGACAGATCATTTACTATTAAATTATATTTTTTACTTACAGGAGGAATTTAAAATGTTCGATGTTAAGAAATGCTTGAAATTAAAAAATGTTGCAGTATTCGCAGGCGGTGTTCTTTTCGGGACAGCTGGTGTCAAGGTTCTCGGAAGCCAGGACGCTAAGAAGTTATACATCAACTGCCTCGCAGCAGGTCTCCGCGCAAAAGAGTGCGTTATGACAACAGCTTCCAACATCCAGGCAAACGCTGAGGATGTTCTTGCAGAGGCTCAGGAGATCAACAGAGCGAAATCGAAGTTCTGCTTACTTTTACGAAGTATGTTGGCGGCTCCGTTGATATCGGCATTGGCCGTCCTTCCATCAGCAAAGCGGTACAGGCCGCGCCGGACTCGTTGTCCACTGAACGTTCCTGTATAGGGGGTATCCGGCTGGTATACGGGAATGTCGTCTAAATCCAGGCAGCTGGCCTGAGAGGTATACGATTCTTCCTGTTCCAGATAGCTTATCCCGTAACGTTCACACAGGTATTTCAAGGTACTACGCAGATAGCTCAAATTGATTTGGGTGAAATGCTGATTCGTCACTTTACCCAGCTTTAGTCCTCGTTTGAAATCCCGGTTATAGCCGCAGACAAGGGTCCCTATCTGATGGTCAATGCAAAAATCGAGGATATAGCGGGCTGTCTTGCGAAGGATGTCCTGCATCCGGAAATTGCGTTTCTTCGCTAACTGACAGAGCTGGTTCGTCGTCTTCTGGCCCTGCTTGGCGGCAATGCTTTGGAGTCTGGCTTTGCGTTTGTTCCAATACTGGTTGATAGATTTGAGTTTACGACCGTCCATGAGGAACGACGTCCCCGTATTGGTAACGCAGGCGGCCAGATTGTCCAGGCCCAAGTCGATAGCCAGGACACGGTCTGGCGAAGCTTTCACCGGCTCTGGGTCCTCTAGGTAACAATACTGAATCTTGAAATACCGTCCGCCATACATGGGACAGATGCGGACTTCTTGAATCGTCTTCTCCTTCAGCCTGTCGGGAACAGGAATCCGAATCCGATGGCCGTTATGGATTTTCGCATATTTCCGGCTCATCGGCACTGTCAGGAACCCATTCTTGATGTTGATAGCGTTCGTCGACAAGACGAGATGGAACCATCCCCCTTTTTCACGATAGTGCGGCAGGCGGACATCTTTCGACTGATAGTCACCTACCTTGACTTTCTGCAAAAGCCCGAAAAAGGACCGAAAACTGCGGTCGGCTATTTTCAATATCTGCTGGGCTACACCGGCCTGCAACAAGCCATAGTTTTCATTTTCCTTGCAAATGGGGTAACTTTCTTCGTACCGCAAGAATTGATGGGTATCGAAGTAATGCTGCCGAATCGTATAGACCCCTACATTGTACAGGTTATTGCTGTATTGGCACATCTCCCGGAGCATCGTATAGTCTTGTTTCGCCAAGCCACGGATGACATTCGATTGCGTCAAGTACATCTGGGATTCACCTCCTCTGTCATCTTTCATTATACCCTAGCCAAGGTGAAAAGGCTAAGACAGAAAAGACATAGGGTGGATTTTGCAGGCATCGAACCTGCGAAATCCATTGCCATTCATCCCCTACCTAAGAGGAAGGAGTCTTCTGGCGAAACTGGGATAAATTACTAGCCGCTCGTCATAAATTCCAGCCATTCACACTATTCACGCGGGACGCCCTTTGGGCGTCCCCTACGCAATCGCATACAGGCGAAAAAAAGGGCTTGTCGCACGACGACAAGCCCTTTAAAGTTGTTAGTGGCTAGCAGTTAGTTGTTAGCGGATGGCTTTAAATTTGAAGGTTTTCTCTGCAAACTACAAGCTATAAACTCCGGCCTCTTATCCCAAAATCTTTTTGAGGTCAGCTTCCGGCGTGCTGGTCGGAGTGATGTTGAAGTTTTCTACCAAGTAGTTGAGGACATTCTTGGAGACGAAGGCCGGCAGTGTCGGGCCGAGGTAAATATTCTTGATGCCCAAGGAGAGGAGGGTCAAGAGGATGCAGACAGCTTTCTGTTCATACCACGAGAGGACGAGGGTCAAGGGCAGATCGTTGACGCCGCAGTCGAAGGCTTTTGCCAAAGCGACAGCTACCTGGATAGCGCTGTATGCGTCGTTGCACTGGCCCATATCCATGATGCGCGGCAAGCCGCCGATAGTGCCGAGGTCGAGGTCGTTGAAGCGGTATTTGCCGCAAGCCAGGGTGAGGACGACCGTATCAGCCGGGGTCTGTTTAACGAATTCCGTGTAGTAGTTACGGCCCGGACGAGCGCCGTCGCAACCGCCGACGAGGAAGAAGTGTTTGATAGCGCCGGCTTTGACAGCGTCGATGACTTTGTCAGCAACGGAGAGGACCGTGCCATGACCAAAGCCAGTCGTAACGGTGCTGCCGCCGTTGATGCCGGTGAAATGCTGGTCTTCTGCATAGCCGCCGAGTTCCAGGGCTTTTTCGATGACCGGCGTGAAGTCTTTGTCTTCGCCGATATGAGTTACGCCGTCAAAGGAAACGACTTCCGTCGTGAAGACGCGGTCGATGTAGTATTTACGAGGCGGCATGAGGCAGTTCGTCGTGAACAGGAATGCACCGGGAACGCCGTCGAATTCTTTCTGCTGGTTCTGCCAAGCCGTGCCGAAGTTGCCTTTGAGGTGTTTGTATTTCTTCAATTCCGGATAAGCGTGAGCCGGGAGCATTTCGCCGTGCGTATAGATATTGATGCCTTTGCCTTCAGTCTGTTTGAGGAGGAGTTCCAAGTCTTTCAGGTCGTGGCCGGTGACAACGATGAACGGGCCTTTTTCAACCGTCAAAGGAACTGTCGTCGGAACCGGAGTACCATAAGTAGACGTATTAGCTTCATCGAGGAGAGCCATGCAGGTCAAGTTGACTTTGCCTGTTTCCATGACAATCGGGAGGAGTTCATCCATGCCCCAGTCTTCGCCGATGGCCGACAAGCCTTTGACGAAGAAAGCATCGACTTCTTCGCTCGATTTGCCGAGCATGAGAGCATGATAAGCATAAGCAGCCATGCCGCGCATACCAAAGAGGATGAGCGATTTAAGGGAACGGATATCTTCGTCAGCGTTCCACATCTGGTTCATATCGTAGTCAGCTGCGGGAGTGGACGAAAGGGCAGCGGCTTCAGCGTGAACTTTATCGATCATAGCCTGGGTCGTCGTCGTGTTGAAGTTGACGTTGGTAATGGTCGTGAACATGCCTTCGAGGATAGTACGATAGGTCTTAGCCGTCGGAGCGGCAGTCTGACAGGTGCGGGCCAAACCAACAAGGGCGCCGGTCAAAACATCCTGCAAGCCGGCTTCAACAGCCGATTTGCCACAAACACCGGCACAACCGGTACAGCCAGTACCCATAGCGGTCTGTTCACACTGGAAACAAAACATCTGTTTTTCTTTTGTCATGGTGAAAACCTCCTGTATTTCATACATATAATAAATTGAATGGGTGATTCGTAATTCTCTGCTCTCATCGAGTACACGTAAAGTATAACAAAAAGAAAGAAATATTTCTGTTGCATTTACAACCAAAAGGGAAATTTTGTAGGGGACGCCCAAAGCCTTTCTGGTCCGCCAGGTACCGACTATCGGGAGGTGCAGGGCGGCTGCCAGAACGGACAGCAGTGGCGGGCGTCCCGCCGTGAATCCTAGGCATAGCCGGAATTTATGACGGACGGTACATGGTCGTAATACTATCATGAGTATGTCGCGGCGGAACGCCGCATATGAATCCGAGAGAAAGGCCGTGGTTCATTGTTCGTGGCTCGTAAAAGCCTGCTATTATTCTCGGATAAGTTATAGCCAAATTTCTCTAGCGGACTCGCCACGTGCGAGCCCCTACAAACATACCATTATAACAGAATAGGCTGTGGCAAAGTTTCGCAGCGGGCTGCCCTCATCGGGACAGCCCCTACACACAAGGCCATGGGCCGTGTATTTTTTTGCGAACTGCGACCTGCGAAAAAAAATGAGGTTGTCGCCTGAAGTAATCTTGACTTGGTGCGACAACCTCATCGCTATGGCACTATTTCTTGCCCAGTGCCTGCTGAATCATTTCGCCTTGCTGGGCTACAAGAGCTTCCAGTTTAGCAATCTTTTCGTCTTGTTCTTTCATCTTAGCATCCTGTGCTTTCAGGAGTTCATCTTGTTCTTTAATCTTCTTAGCCATGACCGTCTTGGACGTCGTGATACCGCTGCCGCCGCTGCCGAGTTTGAAGCTGACGCCGGCGTTGATCATGTTTTCGCCGCCGCCGAAGCTGCCACCGATGCTGAACATGGTGTTTTCGTTCGGGCGATAGTAGGTACCGATAGCGACTGCATTGGCGCCGGCATAGTTGCCGTAACCAGCTGCGAAGTCCCACTTGTTGTCCGGGTCAAAATCGAGCGGGTGGAGGGCTGCCAGAGCGGCTGCGCCAGCACCGACACGATTGATGCGGCTATCCAGCTTGTTGAGCGAATGGCTCAGACTGTTGATGTTTTCCGCGTTGGCAATGACGGCCTGATTCGTGTTGTAGAGCTGGCCACCATTGACAGCGTCCGTCGAGCCTTCAGCAATTTCACCATCAGCCAGGTTGGTAATCTTCTGGCTGTTCATGTCGATACCGCTGCTATTGATAGTCGGCCCATTGTTGACGGTAATATTTTCAACATTGGTGATGCTCTTACCATTCATGTCGATACCAGTATTATTAATGGTCGGGCCACCATTGTTGATGGTAACACTATCGACTTGGATATCCGGTTTCAGGGAAACGGAAATGGTATCCATGCTGCCTGATCCAGTAACGGTAGCTGCCGTCGAGATATTCGTACCATCGCCAGCAATCTTAATAGTTTCACCGTTTACGACACTGGCAGCCTGGTTATCATCAGCTTCAAGCTTGATATCTTCCGGAATACTTTCAATTTGTATAGCTTTACCGGTATCTGTCGTCGTTTCTGGAGCAACTTCATTAGACTCTGTCCGATACATGAGGTCCATGACTTGGGACTTTTTAGCGCCCGACGAACCGGATTCGGAACCACTTTCTGTCGAAGTGCTGTCACCTGTCGAAACCGTTACTTTGCCTTGGTTATTGGTAACGCCTTCAATATTAACATTGATTGTGTATTGGTTGCCCGTTTTGGCGACACTGATGCCATCACCAGCCTTGATGGAAACTTGCGAACCGCTGATAGCCGACTTGAGCTGACCGACGTTGACCGCATCCGTATCAAGGATACCGGCTGCTACGTTGGAGATAACCCGGTTATTGGCATTGAGACCGTTGGAGTTGATGTAGGTCAAGCCGCCAACCATGAGGGCACTTGTCGTCAAGGACGAGGTGCCTACGTTAAGAGCACTGGCCGTGAGGGAAACATCCGTGCCGACTTGGAGAAGTCCATCCGTCAATGTCGTATTTTCACCGACTTTGACGCTGCCCTTCTTAGAATCATTCTTAGTCAGGTCGAGATTGTCGCTGAGGGAGAACGAGAGGTCTGCGCCAGCATTGCTGATGAGCAAGTTGTCATTGCTGCTGGAGAAGTCTACCGTGCCGCCCGGTTTGATGTTGGTCTTGCTAGATTCTTTACCGTTAGTCGTCAGGTTCCAGCCTTTGCCAGCCGTTTCGATAGCTTCACCAGCTTTGCCTGCAACTTCCTTCAGCTGTTCTTCCGTAGCTGCCCGGCCACTGCCGTTTGCAAAACCGGTGTAATCCGTTGTTTTATTGGTCAAGCCAGTAATCGTAGCCGTCCCGCTGCCACCGTTGACCAGGACACTGCCGATACGAGCCGTCGAACCTTTGATAGTCGTCTGGTTACCAATACCGCCATCAACTGTAATCTCAGCCCCGTTGATTCTCGTTTCATTGGTCAAGCCATTCTTAGCCTGCGAAACCGTCAAGCCGCTGTTGTTGAAAGCCAGCTGGGCTCCGCCCGATTTAGCGCTGATGGAGCCATCGGAACCGTTCAGATAAATCGTATCGCCCAAGTTGACATCTTTATCGAGATTGACTTTGTATTCCGCATGACCATCAGTCGTCGGTACAGTTTCAACGTTTGTATTCGTACCATCGACAACTTTCACAGCTTCTTTGGCAAGGTTATTGATGACCGTCTTGCCGCCTTCTGTGATGTTGGTGAGGTCCGATTTGGCGATGCCCGTAATCTTAGCCGTGCCATCAACTTTGTTTCCATTACCGTCTACGTAGGTCATGGTGACGGAACCATCATTACCTACCGTATAGGTATCAGATTTAATATGGACATCTTCGCCTTTAGCGATGTTTTGAATCTTTGTTATTGCATCATTCGTGATGTTGGTGAGGTCCGTATCTGCCAGACCAGTAGCTTCAAATTTAATCTGACCATCTGTTCCAGTGACGGTAATATGGTCACTTCCAACAAAGTTGACTTTCTGATTGACAGCTTTGACATCTGTACCGCCAGCCTGAGCCGTCCAGAGATCGCCCGAGCTTGCCAGTCCCGTCGTAGAAATCTTGATGTCTCCATTGTCGTTGCTGGTAATATCGATGTTATCGCCATCAATGAAGTTCAACGTGCCGTCTTTCGCAACGGTCTTAGCATTATTTCCATTGACCTGGGCTTTCCAGCTGACATTCTGTAAAGCGTTGTAAACCGTATCGCCTGTGACGATGTTGGTATTATTCTGTTCAATCTTGCCGCTTGTATCAACATTGACAGCATAAGTCGTGACATCGCCATCTTTACCCGGCGTAACTGTCGTGTTCTCACCATCGATAACTTTTACAGCTTTGTTAGCCACTTGGGTAATATAGGTATCGCCTTCTTCAGTGATGTTCGACAGATCCGATTTGGCGATGCCCGTAATAGTCGCAGTCATATTATTAACAGTTTCACCCTTGCCATTAACATAGGTCATAGTAACGGTGCCATTCTTATCTACTGCATACGTAACGGGCTTAATATGGCGTTCTACCTCTTTTGCAAGATTGGTGATAACAGTTTTCCCCTGATTCGTAAGGTTATTCAAGCTAGAATTGGCCAATCCAAACGAATCAAAGTCGAGAATGTACTCCGTCCCTCCAGCCAAATTGGTTTTGCTGTCTACGGTAATACGGCTTCCTTCTTCTGTTGTAATGGTCGTATGTTTTGCTGCTTCCGTAGCGACGGCATACAGTTCACTGCCATTGACGGCATCAGTGCTAGTTTCACTAACGCGGCCAGCAGCTACATTGGTAATCGTCCGCAAACCATTAGCAGAACCAACGCTAACGGTTCCAACCGGATTTGTTCCATTCACATTATAGGTGGTATTCGTGTTAGGAATCGTAATCAACGAAGTTTGGACTACAGGATTGGTCGTCGCATGGCTACCGAGCGCAACCGAATTAGGTTGCGAAACTACAGCATCGCAACCAATGGCAATTCCGTTTTCAGCTTCTGCCTGACTCTCGGCACCTAAAGCAATGCCATACGCTGCAGAATGTCCATTACCACCAACGGATGCACGTCGACCGACAGCTACCCCTTTAGCGGAATTTCCCCAAATTTGAGCTCCCATTCCGAGAGCAGTCCCATCTTCTGAATCTACTTTAGCCGACTGTCCAACAGCTGTCCCGTAGTTAGCATGAACTTCAGCCTGAGAACCAACAGCCGTTGCCGCTTCAGCCATCACCTGATCCGCATCAGATTTATAGTATCCAGCCGCAGCCCCCCAGCCGATAGCAGTTGAGTTGCTCCCATTAGTGAAGGACTCTGCACCCAGGGCTACCGCACGGGTTCCCCTTGCATCGCTAGAGTACCCAAAGGCTGCCGACTTTTCATCGGCTGTACTGTTATTTCCTACCGCCGTTGCTTCTTCCGTAGCCGCCGTATTGGTGCCGATAGCAATGGATAAGTTGCCAGCACCATCATTATTGTAATTTCCTTGGTTAGCTGACGCATTGACGCTGAAGTAATGAACTTTAGCTCCGTCAATCAACTTATTAACAGTCGTCGCACTGGCCACATCTTCCAAAGTCACTGCATTTCCATCCGTATCTTTAATGGTATAAGTAACACCACCAGATGTTGCGTTAACGGATTTTTCTGCAGATCTATTGGTCAAAGTAGTATTTTTTGCCGAGATTTTATTATTTTCATCAATACTTACATTAGTGCCTGCCTTATATTCCTGGGCAGAAATAACATTATTTTCATCAATGGTGATGTTTTTTCCGGCGGTATACTTCGTATCCGTATCAACAGCAGAAATAACATTGTTTTCATCAATGCTGACATTCGCTCCCGCAGTATACTTCGTATCCGTAGCAGAAATCGTATTATCAGGAGAAATCTGGATGTTTGCGCCGGCCTTATAATCTTTACCGGCTTTAATCGTGTAATCGACACCATTAATCGTCAGCCCCGTCGTAGCATCAGTCGACCCAATGGCGCTGACTTTCGATCCTGTCGTGAAGGTCTTAGAAACTTCTTGTCCATTCGTCGTGTTGGAAATACGAACATAGGTGTCATTACCACCTGTGCCGCCACCATTAGTAATGGTCAATGTCCCATCGACAGCCGGACTGCTCGTACCATCACCGTTACGCATAAGGGAAATAGTTGCCGAAGAATCGTTCGTGCTCATATCTACGGACTTAATATCGTTATGATAGAGCGCAAAGTCATTGTCCCGCAAGACGTTGAGGTCTTTCTGGTATTCGGCTACCCGATAGGTATCCATCGTAGCGCCAGCGTCATTGACTTCAGCGCCCCAATAGCTGTAGTAGCTGCCATCAGATTTCTTGACAGTCATCAAGACTTCATTATTTTTACCAAAGACCGTTCCCATATAGACTTCTGATCCCGAAGCGTTGGTGAAGACACCGATTTCCCCATCAATGACATAGATATTGCTATAATCAACGACTTTGCCATTATACGTATATGCGCTGAGGGTAGCGTTCCAAGCTAATTTAGAACCCGCATCCGTAGTTCTGACAAAGCCTCTGGGCTTGCCACTAGAAACTAAGTCAGCATATCCGTTGCGATAATTCGAATCACTGACAATACCTTTCCAACTGGAGTCTTTGACGATGTAATTCCAGCTGCCGTCAACCTCTGTTCCACCAGAATTGCTCACGCCGGCATAGGTCCCAGCGTTGACTTGCTGCAACGTTTCGCCAACATTGGTCGTCACATTCGTTTGGACATGAGTCGAAGTAACGCTTTCTAAGATATCCGACGGCTTGGCATTCGCATCACCCGTCCAGCTGACATCAGCCCGGCGGCCATTACTAGACAACGACGTATAGGGCTGGCCGTCGACCATAGTCAGAGAATAACCTTCACGGACCCATTAAAGAATGGGCTGATTATCTCTATCCCTCATACCACTGTCAACAGTATCATATTTTTCTCCATTAAAAGTAGTATGCCATTGACCATTACTGAATTTAGCCCTTGAATCACCATCTTTAGGTCCTGAAAACTTTAATGCAACATATTGATTCTTTGCCGTTACAGCTCCCGTTCCATCCGCTGCATACGCAGGAGCCACTCCGCTTCCTAAAGCCGTCATTCCGCAGAGCGCCAGTACGGTCAAGGTAACTTTCAAACTCGAAGACTTGCCGTTCGATGTGCTATGTCTGCCCGATTTTGAGCTAATCAGTTCGGATCCAACTACGTAACAATTGCGAACTGTATTCCATACTACCTTATAAATCTTATTCATAAATTGCCGCCTCCTTTGTCTTGTCATCGAATATATTAACGTAAACAGCATTTAATTACTTTTAGATTGTATATACAATGACTTTCCTTGCTTGTAGTGTAATATAAAATTATTTTGTTGAATATTATACTTTCGTATACTCTTTAGATTATTTCAACAAAATTATCTGTTTTTATCATCTTTTTCCTTTTGTTTTAAAGATGACAATTATGAATTCTATCTATTACTTAGCAAGATAACTTATCTATATTTGCATTATACGATGTAATTTTGACGACAAGACAGATTTGTCACAAAACGACGTTTTTTTGACGTAAGCGGTCATTTTCATAATTAAAAGATAATGATAATCATATATAGGGGCCTAACGGCCCGCCGGTCGCAGGCCGCAGTTCGCCGTTCGCCTCGGGCTCAAATGCCGCTACGCGGTAACAAACTCAAAATAACAAACATCGCCTCGAATGACCCTCGGCTCGTGAAAAAATAGTGGCTCGTGGCTCGTGATTCGTAACTCGTAAAAACCTACCATCATACAAGAATAGGTATGGCCAAACCTCACAACGGGCTGCACAAGGCTCCCTTTATAGGGGAGCTGGCCGCCAAAGGCGGTCTGAGAGGTTAAAGGGCGTCCCCTACGCACAAGGCCGCTGGCCGTGTATTTTTTCTACAATCTGTGACCAGCGTTTATTTTCATCGCCTGTATGCGATTCTGTAGGGGACGTCCCGGAGGGCGTCCCGCCGCGAATCCCGTGCATGACCAAAATTCAGGATGAATGGCGCACCATCATTTCAAATCCGTGGCGCTAAAAGACACATCCAGCAAATTTCCCGGTTCCAACACCAAGTCCCCATTTTTATATAGTTTTTGCGCTAATTTCTCCGCCTCTTCCTGCGAATCCGCTTGAATCACAAAATCCTGACTGACTCGTTCTTCAACAGTGACATTGAATTTTTTCATAGGTAACCACCTTACTATCAAATTTTCTTTATTAGTATGTTGTACATGAGGCTAGCAATATCATGACTACGCTTATCAATCAAATCCTTTGTCCAATATTTTTCCTTTACTCCATACTGTTTTTCATTTTGATTAATCATCTCGTATAACTGTGCTTCTGGTCCGGTTTTGATTTCAGTCGTTTTCGGCTCAATAAGAGTAGAAGTAAGGACAAAATTACTCATTTTATAATATGCTTTTTTTTCTTCAAAAACACCATTTCCCATAGAAGAATTTGCATTACCTGCGATTAAAGTTAAATTTCCAATCCGATTTATATAATTTTTCAATTCCGATTCTGATTCAAAGCCTAAATCAATTAATTTAACATGATTTTTTTCAAAATTAAAATGTTGCGGCAAAATATGTTCTACAGAAGCTTTCTTTCCTCTTGCCGGTTTAAGAATAGGCATTTCATTCTTATTGAAATACATTTCTATAAATTCAAGAATACTCGTAGCTTTACTGTTAACTTTCCCGTTTCTTCCCGAATGATTTTTTTCAGCTAATAAACTTTTTACATTATTGGCAAATAGCTCAATTTGTTCATCCAGTGCGATATAAAGATTTTTTATTGCCTCCTTTTTATCAATTTTATTAGCTTCCCGATATTTTCGAATCAGAACTGGAACTAATCCTTCAATTTTATTAGTTTGATTATAAGAGAATAAAATAGCAGCACCTAATCGCGTCAGACGATCCAATATTTCTCTCTTAATATCGTCAGTTTCATTATAAAATAAAATTAAGATTGGATTAAACTGTTTAATTTTTAAAATTTCAAATAAGATGGACATATTGATATCGTCCAAAAAGTACCCGTAGTTTTTATTTTCAATATTCGCATAAATACGTGATGCTTGAACCATTTTATTAACAAACTCAGTAACTTCCTGGCCAGACAAATTTTTATTCTTAAAATACTGATAGAGGTCTTCTGCTTTATTATTATCACCATAACAAGCTACTACAAAGTATTTCAAAAAAGTAGACGACTGGATAGGAGTCTTGGGTATATGAAGATTATTAATTAATTCTCGCCAATTTTCATTAAAATTTTCTTTAGCTGTATTCGACTTCAAATCAGTCACAATCGCTTTTAAAAATATATTTTTTATCAAATCCATTGGTTCCAGCGATCTGCCACGATCATTTAAAATTTCAAATAGCTGAAAGGCTTTTGCTTCAGTAGGTGCTGTCGTTTCAATCAACATTATTTTCAATTTATAATATGCAAAAAAATGAAATAACTGCTCATTATTGAGTTCTTCATCAATCGACTCATACATTTTATCAAAAACAGCACAGATGTTTTTATCTGCATCTGTTAAAATATCATTCTCATCAGATTCTCCACTAATCAATTTACGGTAATATTGTCCAAAATTAAGTCCACTGTCATGTTGAATCTTAAGATCTTTAAATTCCCCCATATCATTGACAATGCTATAGCTCTTTCTTAAATCTGATACCATACTGTAAGCATTCGCAGGGGTCTGGTCTTCAGTATCAATAATTTTCTTTTGTATAATCATCTGTAAGGCCAATCCCATAAGGGATAATGTCGTCAACCGCTGCTGTCCGTCCACCACAATTTTGCGATTATTAACATCATCTTGTATCAAAACAATATTCCCCAATAAGTAGCCTTCCAATTCATCTGTTTCTTTTTGAAATACATCTGTATCCGCTTTTATATCTTCCCACAGTTCTGTAACTTCTTTTTCTCCCCAAACGAAATCTCTCTGAAAGTCGGGAATAAAGTACGGCGTATAATTATTCATCAATATATCCGCAATAGGTTTCATTACAGATAAAATTGTACCTGTTTTTGACATAATACAGCCTCCATTTATATTTATTATTATACTCTATTAGATCACATCAGTTTGTATTTTTCAAGATCTATAATAAAGTAAAAAATCACAATAGAAGGATCTAAGGTGTATTAAAAGTTTTAAGCCGCCCTATTCCCAACGGATGATATTACAGAAAATATTATACGAATTACCACTTCTGCTGTCCGTTTTAACAACTGCCTTGCGTTTTCTTATAGTCAACACCTTGCGAACAAAAAGCATACAGCCCGCAATTATATCAAAATAGTCTATGACTAAATCTCACAGCGGGCTGCCCTTTGGGACAGCCCCTACGGATGCGGCACACAGCCGCATAATTTTTATCGCCTGTATGCGATATCGTAGGGGACGTCCTGCAAAGGCGTCCCGCCGTGAATCCTATGTACGGACAGAATTTATGACAAATGGCATACGGTCGTAATCAAATCGTGAGTCTATTGCGGCGAAGACGCATCTGAGTCCGAGGGAAAGTCGTTATTCTTGGTTCGTAACTCGTAAAAACACACCATTATATTCGAACGGATTGTGGTTAAATATCACAACGGGCCGCCTTACCCAGGCGTCCCCTACACACAAGGCCAATGGCCGTGTATTTATGACTATTGTGTTTAATTCTAAATTCTGTCTTATTCTAAGCCATATTTTTTGAAAAGTGTTTCACGGAACTCTTTACTGGAAGCTACTTTTTTCGCTTCCTCATACCGTTTTTTCTCCAATAACAGACTCATCAATTTTTCCCATCGGTTATCTGACGATTTCCGTTCTTCTGCACGACCTTTTTCAATTCCTTCTGCACGTCCCTTAGCTTCCCCTTCTTCAAAGGCATCGCGATGGTCCGAGTTATAGTCTAGGATGGCGAGTTCGCGGTTGATGTAAGCCAGGCGTTCGGCGTCATCCTGAAGAAAGGTCCGGGCGGCATCTATGGCTTTATGGATGGCTTCATCGCTCATGATCAGTTCCCTCCTTCTAATCCACATGCATGAACAAGACAAGCCCTATCATGCTGACGGGTCGCCCACGGACGACCCCTACGATGGTATGAGCTGGTTAGCGAAATACGCCAGCCAGCGCTCCATTTTCGTCATGTCACGGATTCGCTTCTTCGGCGATTTCGTATATTTCGGAATCTCCAGGAAATGAAGGCCTCAGGCCGCGGCGTAGAGCCGTTCGTCGTAGGTCGTTCGTCGAATTTAGGGTCTGACGGCCCGCAGTTCGCAGGCCGCGGTTCACTTCGGATTCAAATGCCGCTGCGCGACGATAAATTCAAATTAACGACATTGCCTCAAGGAACCCTCAGCTCGTGAAAAAATAGTGGTTCGTGGCTCGTAAAAACCTACCATCATACAAGAATAGGTATGCCAAATCTCACAACGGGCTGCCCAGCCACAGCTGTCCGTTTTGGCAGCCGTCTTGCGCCTCCCGACGGTCAGCA
>OGYD01001978.1_pt1 | contig 14350 bp, 10 predicted proteins | sample 1576441 | NCBI WGS metagenome assembly OGYD01 (sample SAMEA3541537, study PRJEB24748) | human gut metagenome | biome: human gut; feature: human-associated habitat; material: faeces | place: China | collected 2012 | reverse complement strand
CGCAGTGGTCGTTGAACCAAGAATCCCCTGCCTTTAGGCATGGGGAGTGTCAAAGGGGAGATGAATTCATGCATATTCCAGAGAACTACCTGAGCCCCGCGACGTGTGCGGTGCTGGGCGCGGCGATGGCGCCGGTCTGGTTCGTGGCGGTCGCGAAGGTGCGGCGCCATGTGCCGCAGGAGAAGCTGCCGCTCTTGGGCATTGCGGCGGCGCTGTCGTTCCTCGGCATGATGTTCAATGTGCCGCTGCCGGGCGGCACGACGGGCCATGCGGTGGGCGGCACGCTTATCGCGATCCTGTTCGGGCCGTACGCGGCTTGTCTTTCGGTCAGTGTCGCGCTGCTCATCCAGGCCTTGTTCTTCGGCGATGGCGGCATCCTGGCCTTTGGCGCGAACTGCTTCAACATGGCGTTTGTGCTGCCGTTCACGGGCTATGCGGTCTACCAGCTCGCGCGCCGTCATCTGAAATCGCCGTCGGGCGAGTACATCACGGCGGGGCTCGGCGCGTATGCGGGCATCAATGCGGCGGCGCTCGTGGCGGCCATCGAGTTCGGCGTGCAGCCGCTGCTGTTCACGGATGCGGCGGGCCAGGCGCTCTACTGTCCGTATCCGCTCTGGATCTCGGTGCCGGCGATGATGGTCGGCCACCTGACGATCTTCGGCCTCGCGGAGGTCGTCTTCACGACGGCGGTGCTCGCGTACCTGCGCAAGACGTCGCCGGACCTCTTCCAGTCGGTTCGTATGAAGACGAATCGCGCGCTCTACGGCCTCATCGCGGCGCTGATCGTCTGCACGCCGCTCGGGCTGCTCGCGGCTGGCACAGCTTGGGGCGAGTGGGACCCTGAGGAGCTTGCGGAGCAGGATTTCCTCGGCTCGGCGCTCGGCTACACGCCGGCTGGCATGGAGCAGGGCTTCTCGTTTGAGGCGCTGTTCCCGGACTATGCGATTGCGGGGATGCCGGAGGCCTTTGGCTACATCCTCTCGGCGCTGATTGGCACGGCGCTGCTCGTCATCGTGTTCAAGATGGCGGCACCGCTCTTCGCCTCGCACACGGATTACGGTGATTCGGTCTCGAATCACTGATGGTATTTAGAATCTGAGGTGTTCTTCATGATGGATTTGCCGGAATGGGCAAAGCGCGAAGAATCATATCGACCTGACAAGGACCGGGATGCATTCATCTCCCGGTCTCTTTTGCGTATGATGGAGATGCTCAAGGTGCTGCGCGCGCAGGCGGGCAGGCGCCATCGCGGGCAGGCGGGCGCGGCGCTCGCGCTGCTCATTCTCCTGCTGCTCGCTGTGGTCACGGCGCGCACGCCGGCGTTCCTCTGGACGGTGCTCGGCGGGGAGCTCGTGCTCATGACGGCGCTGACGGGCGCGCAGCTGCGCAAGATCATCGCGGGGGCACTGATGGCAGCACTCTTTTGCCTGCTGCTCGTGCTGCCGGCGGTCGTCTTCTGGGGGCCGGGGCCGTCGCTCTTGCTGCCGTTCAAGACGTTTCTCTGCGTGGTGGCGCTCAATCTCCTGCAGCAGTATTTCTCGTGGCATGAGATCACGGCGGCGCTGCGGCGCTTCCGCCTGCCGCCGGAGGTCATCTTCATCCTCGACACGACGCTTCGCTATCTCGTCGTGCTCGGGGATCAGGCGTCGCTGCTGCTTACTTCGCTGAAGCTGCGCTCGGTCGGCCACAACCCGCGCAAGCACAAGGCGATGGCGGGCATCATGGGCATTGTCGTGCAGCGCTCGCAGCGGCTCTCGCTCGAGATGGCGGAGGCGATGCGCTGCCGCTGCTTCACGGGGGAGTACCCGCGCCTGGAGGGGCCGCGGGAAAGGGGGCCGCTCTTGGGCCGCCTCGTCCCGTGCCTGCTCGTTGCGTTTTATGCGTTCTTGTATCTGCGCTTGGAGGGATTCATTTGATTGCGCTTGAAGATGTCTGCTGTGCGTTTGACCGCGAGCCGGTGCTGCGCCACATCAGTTTCACGATAAAGAAGGGGGAGGCGGTGCTGCTGACGGGGCCGAATGGCTCGGGCAAGACGACGCTCTTGCGGCTGCTCAATGGGCTGGTGTTCCCGGAGGTGGGGACGTACCGGTTTGAGGGCACGGCGATCACGGCGAAGAAGATGCGGGAGCACCGCTATTCGAAGTACTTCCACCAGCGCGTGGGCTATGTCTGGCAGAATCCGGATGCGCAGCTCTTTTGCGCGAGTGTGGAGGAGGAGCTGGCGTTCGGGCCGCTGCAGATGGGACTGGCGGAGGATGAGGTGCGCCGGCGCGTGGAGGATGCGATCGGGTATTTCTCGCTGGAGAAATTGCGCGAGAAGCCGCCGTATTTCCTGTCGGGCGGCGAGAAGAAGCGCACGGCGTTGGCCTCGATCTTCACGATGAATCCGGCGGTCTGGACGCTCGATGAGCCGGAAAACTTCCTCGACGCCGAGAGCCAGGAGTGGCTGACGGGGTTCCTGCAGGCGCTCAAGGAGGCAGGGAAGACGATCATCGTGACGTCGCACCACCCCGATATCGCAGGGAAAGTCGCGGATCGAGAGATACGGCTGACGGCGGAGCATCAGTTGGGATGAGGCTGGTGGCTGCAATGGAGGCCCGGGGATAGCCGGTCAACGCTGCGCGATGGCAGTCTGCTGAAAGGATTTTTTGCCTTTTAATGCAGCCTTACAAAAGAGCTAAACGCGCTGCGCTTGGACGACGCTCTTTTGTAAGGATTCTAGTGGGCAAAAAATCCTTTCTTGACGCAGCCCGCCAACGCTCCGCTAATGCCCAACTATCCCCTGACGTAGTCCCGCCAAGGCTCCGCTTTTGCCAGCCTCTCCCCTGACGTAGTCCCGCCAACGCTCCGTTTTGTCCGGCTATTCCCTAGCGTAATCCCGTTGATGCGCATCTGCTCAGACATTCGCGTCGCTTCTCACAAAAGCTGGGTTGCCGTGGCTGCGCAGGTAGAGGAAGGCGCTGATGCAGATGACGACGGAGACGAGGGAACCTGTTGCGGTGGCGAGGCCCATCGGGAACAGGGTATCCGGGTACCAGATGGATGTCAGGTAGACGAGCGGGATGCGCGCCGTGACGATGGAGACGACATTGTGCAGGAACGAGAGCTCCGAGCGGCCGCAGGCGCAGAAATAGCCGCTGAAACAGAAGTGGACGCCCGCGAAGATGCAGTCGAAGATATAGCCCTGCAGGTACGCGCCGCCCGCCACGATGACAGCCGCGTCATACGTGAACAGTCCGACGATGCCGTCCGCCGTGTACTGCGTGACGATGGAGACCACGATGCCGAAGCTCACCGCCATCGCCAACGCATAGCGAAGCGTCTGCTGCGCGCGGCCGACCTTGCCCGCACCGATGTTCTGCGCGCCGAGCGCCGAGACCGTCGAGAGCATCGACGACGGCACGAGGAAGATGAAGCTGATGACCTTCTCAACGATGCCGACCGCCGCCGCGTCCGTCAGCCCGCGCATGTTCGCGATGACCGTGATGACGAGGAACGCCACCTGGATGAAGCCGTCCTGCAGCGAGATTGGCACGCCGATACGCAGGATGCGCCGCAGCACCGCGAGGTCCGGACGGAAATCCTGCCGCGAAAGCGCAATGCCCGCCCTGCCGCTCTTCACATAGGCGAGGGCGAGGGCGACGCTGAGGGCCTGCGAGATGACCGTGCCCCAGGCCGCGCCGGCCGGGCCCATCGCAAAAGCGCCCATGAAGAGATAGTCGAGCGCGATGTTGCAGAGGCAGGCCACTGCGACGAAGTACATCGGGCTCTTTGCATCGCCGAGACCGCGGAAGATGGAGGCGATGATGTTGTAGGCGGTGATGAGCGGGATGCCGAGGAAGCAGATGAGAAGATACGACTGTGTGCCGGACACTGCCTCTATCGGCGTTTCCATGGCGCTGGTGATCCCACCGCGCAGTGCGACCAGTACGACGGCCAGCACGAGCGAGACGCCGAAGAAGAGCACGGCTGTCGTGCCGATGGCCGTGCGGATGTTCTGGTGCTCCTCGGCGCCGACAGACTGTGCGATCGTGACGGTCGTGCCCATCGCGAGCCCTACGATCATGACGGTCAGCATGTGCATGACCTGACTGCCAATCGAGACCGCCGTGATGCTCGCCGCTCCCTCGAACTGGCCGATGATGAAGAGGTCGGCCATGCCGTAGAGCGTCTGCAGGAAATATGAAAAGAAGTATGGCAGCGAGAAATACACGATGTTCTTCGCGACACTGCCGGTTGTCATGTTCTTGGTCAAAAAAATACCCCCTTGACTCCATAGTAAACACTACAATTACGATAGAGTCAAGGGAGATGTGGAGTAGGCCCGAGGGGCTGGCTGAGCAACGCTGCGCAATGATGTTCTGCTAAGCGAGTCGGGGATAGCCGGTGCAATGACGCGGAGGCCCGAGGGGTTGGCTGAACAACGCTGCGCAATGATGTTCTGCTAAGCGAGTCGGGGATGGCTGGTCAACGCTGCGCCACGTCATATTGCTAAACGTATTTTTTGTCTTTTATGGCGTCCTTAGCAAAGAGCTAAACGCGCTGCGCTTGGACGACGCTCTTTGCTAAGGATTCTGGTGGACAAAAAATACGTTCTTAACGCAATATGACGAAGGCTCCGCTTTTGCCCGGCCATCCCCTGACCGTAGTCCCACCCAGGCTCCGCTTTTGTTCATCCAGCCCCCTCGGGACAAGATGCAGTTGCAAAAAGCCTCAACCGTTCGTCTTATCATCGATGAACGGTCGAGGCTTTTTTTGCATATCGCAGCGAGGGGAAGGCTCCGTTGCAGTACGTATCTTTAGGAGGGGGCTGTATTTCGCCTGCAGGAGCGCGGCGAGGGAGAGGCTCCGCTGCTGTACGCGCCTTTAGGAGGGGGAAGACATTTCGCCTGCAGGAGCGCAGTGACTGCCCGCAGGGCTGTGCCCCGAGAAGGCATTGCTTTGCCATTCGATGTGAGAACGCCGCGGCAGGCGGCGGATTTTCTTGGCTGCAATATCGATATCATGGGGCACATTTAACGGAGCGACGAAGCCGAAATGTCTTTCCCTCCGTCGGTACACATTCATTTATCGGAGCGACGAAGCCGAAATATAGCCCCCTCCGCCTACGCGCACTTTTTTCAAATATCCCAGTGCAGGTTATCGGGGTTTGGGGTGGCTTTGTCGACTTCGGTGAGGATCCACGAGGCGTTGTCGTGGGTGGCGGCGAAGGCTTTTTCGAGGCCGGCTTCGTATTCTTTTGGGATCTCCATGGCGTGCAGGGCCATGTGCATGTAGTCCTTGGCCACGAGGGTGACGCCGCGCTCGGCGGAGAGCTGGGCTTTGAAGCGGTAGCCGTAGTAGAGGTAGCTGTTGTAGTGGATGGGGATGTCCTTGTAGGCTTCGATGCGCTCGTCGACTTCGGCCTCGGCCTCCTGGGTCATGTTCATCTTGTGCATGAGGTTCCAGCGGTCGGCCCAGAGTTCGCCGCGCAGGATGTACTTGTAGAGGAAGTCGGTCGACTCGGCGAGCTCGATGGCCATGTCGATGTGGCGCAGGGCGTCGTCGTTCTTGCCGAGCTCTTTTTCAAGGGAGCTCAGGCGCTGCAGGGCGAAGACTTTTTCCTCGACGTCCTCGGCTTTCTCGTCGTCGATCTCGGCGTCGACGACGCTGTGGAAGAGCTCGAGGGCTTCATCCGTCTTGTCGATGCCCTTCATGGCGAGGAAGTGGGCGAGGCGCGCGCGGGCGTGCCAGCTGTCCATGCCGCCGATGAAGAGTTTCTCGGGCGGATGGGCGGGGGAGTCCATCACGAGATGGACGAGCTTATGGAATGTATCTTGTGTCATGAAAAATCCTCCTGATTCGTGTATAATAGTTATATTATACCATTTCTTCGGGGGGTTGGGAATTTGGACGTGTTGAAACGATTTGTGCTCAGGGCTTGGGCGTGCGGGACGCATGTGGTGGAGCATGAGGCGGGGCTGCTGCTCGTCTTGTATCTCTTGAACTTCGCGCCGATTGCGTGGTTCAACATCCACATGTACAAGGGGGACCAGCTCGGGGTGCTCGCGGCGGATGCCATCTTCCTGCTCGGCGGGGTGCTGCTCTACGTCCTGATCCTGGGGTTTATCCCCGTGCGCCGGCTGCGGCGCTTGCTCTTTGCTCTGTCGTTCTTTGTCTCGCTGCTGCTCGGCGGCGTGGAGTTCTTCTCCATCGTGCAGTACAGCTCGCTCATTGGCGCGGGCATCGTGACGGCGGTGTTGCAGACGAATCCACGCGAGGCGGGGGAGTTCATCCGCATGTACGTGGGCTGGAAGGGCGTGGCGGCGGCTGTGGTGCTCGTCGTGGCGGGCGTCTTTGCCTACCGCAGGCTCCACCTCGTGAAGGTCCCTTTTTTGACGCGCCACCATCTGTCGCTCTCGCTGCCAGTCGTCATCGTGGCGGCGCTCGTCGCGGGCGGGGTGCTCTTGACGCGCTACTACTCGTTCATCATCAACGATTCGCTCGATGTGCCGGTCGTGCGGGTCGGGCGGGCGGCGACGACGTCGGTCGAGAACATCCGCGCGTTCGAGAAGCTCAAGGAGGAGGCGTCGTCGGATGTCGAGGTCACGGAGAACAAGAGCGACACGCCGTATGTCGTCTTCATCCTCGGCGAGTCGACGACGCGCGACCGCATGCACCTCTACGGCTACCCGCTCGAGGATACGCCGAATCTCGACGAGCTGAATGAAAAGGGGGAGCTTGCGGTCTTCCGCGACACGATCTCGCCGGAGGCGGCGACGGTCGCGGTGCTCCGAAAGCTCTTGACGTTTGCGGACATGGACTCTTCGAAGCCCTGGTACGCCTGCAACAACATGATCGACACGATGAAGGCGGCGGGCTACCGGACGTACTGGCTCTCGAATCAGGAGAGCTCGGGCATCTGGGGCAATGTCGCACAGCTCTTCGCGGACCGCAGCGACTACAGTCGCTTCACGCGGCTGCGCGAGTCGCATGAGGACAATGGCATCTACGATGAGACGCTGTTCCCGCTCGTCGATGAGGCCCTGCAGGCGCCGGCTGAGAAGAATTTCTACCTGATTCATCTGATGGGCGGCCACGGGCTCTACTACATGCGCTTCCCCTATATCTTCTCGAAGTTCACGGCGGCCGACGTGCCGCCGCCGCAGGACGGCCTCTCGGAGGGGAAGCGCACGGAGATCGCGCAGTACGCGAATGCGATCTACTACAATGACTTCGTCGTCACGAGCATCATGGGCAAGTTCGCGGACAAGGATGCGATCGTCGTCTACATCCCGGACCACGGCGAGGCGCTCTACGACCGGGGCAGCACGTTCTCGGGCCACGTCGAGGAGCACCCGACGAAGGAGACGCTCGAGGTGCCGATGATCTTCTGGGCGTCGCCTGCTTACCGCGCGCACCATCCGGAGAAGTGGCAGGCGCTCAAGGCGGCGGTCGACCGCCCGTACATGACGGATGACTTCATCCACACGCTTCTCGACCTCCTCGACATCCGCACGCCGGAGTACGACCCCAGGAAGAGCGTCATCAACCCGGCGTTCCAGCCGCGCGCGCACCGCATGGTGCAGGGGCACGACTACGATGCGGAGATGAAGTGATGGTCGGATTGCGTGCAAAAGAAGACCCTGCGGGCTGTGCCCGAGGGTCTTTTTTGCATGGCGAGTATTGCTTCACTTGTGCAGCTCGATGGTCTGCTGGAACTTCGTCACGAGTGTGCGCTCGTGGGTGATGGTGAGCAGGGTCTGGCTGGTCTCTTGGACTCTTGCGAAGAGCGCGGCCATCAGGGCGGCGGCGGTCTTTTGGTCAAGGCCGCAGGTCGGCTCGTCGAGCAGGATGACGGGCTCTCTGCCGGCGATGGCGATGGCGGTCAGCAGGCGGCCCCGCTGGCCGCCGGAGAGGAAGCAGGCATCTTCGCCGAGCGGGGTGTCGATGCCTTGTGGCAGGGCGGCGACGACCTCATCGAGTTGGGCGTCGCTGAGCGCGGCGAGGATGTCTTCTTCCTTGCAGGCTGGCCGGTAGCGCGCGAAGTTCTCGCGGATGGAGCCGGCGAAGAGCACGCTGCCCTGCGGCAGGGCGGCGATGGCCTGCTGGATGGCGCCTTGAGGCAGCTCATGGTAGGGCGTGCCGCAGAGGCGCAGGGTGCCGCTGTCGGGCGGCCAGACGCCGAGCAGGAGCTCGGCGAGCGTCGTCTTGCCCGCGCCGCTCGCGCCGACGATGGCCGTGTGCTGGCCGTGCGCGATGCGGAAGGAGAGACCCTGAAGGACGCCCTGACCCTCGCGGTAGGAGAACGAGAGGTCCTGAGCCTCAAGGAGTGGCGTCTGGCTTGCCGCATCTACATTGCGGAAAGATGCCTGCGCTGGTGCGGGAATCCTCTCTGGCTCGCCTGCCTTTTCATCCGTCGCCGCTGTCTCGCCAATCTGCCGCTCTGGCAGGAAATGGGCGGCCAGCAGGCTGCGGCGGCCCTGCCGCACGGCCTCGGGCAGGGTGCGGAATTCGACGAGCAGGGTCTGCAGCACGAGGAAGTAGACGCAGAGGTCGATGCCGCTCAGCGCTCCGTCGGTGACGCGCAGGATTAGGAATACGAGCAGGGCCATCAGCACGGTGGTGTCGAGCAGGTTCTCGGCGGCATCGCGCTTGGCATCGCTGCGCGCGAGCTGCAGGGAACCCTGCAGAAGGCGGTCTGCTGGCCCAGCGAGGCGCTTGAGGGCGGGGGCACAGCCCGCGCATATGAGCTCGTCGGCACCGCCTGCGGCGTCCAAGAGGGCGCTGCGGTAGGCGGCGTCGCGCGTGCGCTGCCTTTCTTCGCCTGTTTGGCGGCTGGCGCAGGAGAGCACGAGCCGCGCGAGGTAGAGTGCGGGCAGGGCGAGGGCCCAGAGGCCGATGACGCCAGCGAGAAGCCAGGTGGTCAGCGCGGTGATCGTGCCGATGGCGGCGATGGGCAGCAGCGCGCGGACGTAGAAGTCGCGCAGCTCGTCGGCGCCCGTCAGGAGGTCGTGCAGGAATTCGCCTTGGCGCGCGGGGCCGCTGCGAAGCGGCAGAACCTTGGCGGCCCTGTCGTAGAAAGACGTGCGTATCTCGGTCAGGATGCGGAAGGCCATGCGGTGCGAGAGGTAGCGCTCGCCGTAGCGGAAGACGGCGCGGCCGATGCCGCAGGCCCGCACGGTGGTGATGCCGAGCGCGAGCGTGTATAATGGCGGCATCAGGGCGGCCGAGGCCACGAGCCAGGCGGAGGCGCCGAGCAGTGCGAGGCCCGTGAAGAGCGCCATGAGGCTCACGAGCAGCACGGGCAGGAACTCAAAGAGCGTGGTCAGCCGCAGGAGTTTCCATAGGTTTGTCATGGGCGAGCACCTCCCTTGGGAGCCGTTGCTCTATCTGTCTGGAGCGCGTCAAGGTCCAGCACGGTGTCGGCCATGGCCTGCAGGCGCCCGTCGTGGCTGATGACAAAGAGCGTGTGTCTGCCGCTCGCCTTCAGGGAAAGCAGCACCTCGCGTATCGTGGCGGCTGTCGCCTCGTCGAGTGCGGCAGTCGGTTCATCGAGCAGGATGAGCGGCCTGTCCTGCACAAGGGCGCGCGCGAGGCCGAGGCGCTTGCGCTGGCCCTGTGAGAGGCTCTGGCCACCCTCGCCAAGCGGCGTCATAAGTCCCTGCGGCAGGGCCTCGGTCCATTTGCTTAGGCAGAGTGCTTTTAGTGCTTGGCGCACGGCCTGCTCGCTGCAATCCTGCTGGAACAGCGTGATATTCTCGAAGAGCGTCGCATTGTAGAGGTGCGGCTCCTGCGGCACGTAGCTCAATGCATCTGCCCGCGTGATTTGCCCGGACTCTGGTGTCAGCAGCCCCGCGAGCAGGCGCAGGAGCGTCGTCTTGCCGCAGCCACTCGGGCCCGCGAGCACCGTCAGGCTGCCCTTGGGGACGGTGAACTGTATGCCAGAGAGCAGCGGCAGCGGGCTGCCGGGGTAGCGGAAGGAGAGGTCGCGGACGGTGAGGGTTGCTCTTTGAAGAGAGGTTCCTTGGATTGCTGACGCGCCCAAGACGGATTCTCTTAAGGCTTGTTCGGCGGTGGAAGCCATCATGCCATTATGGAAGGCGGTGCCGGAGAGGCGCAGGGGCTGGTAGAATTCGGGCGTCAAGAGCAGCACGAAGAAGGCGGCGCTGAAGGTCAGCTGGCCGTAGAGCAGCCGCAGGCCGATGCTGACGGCGATGATGGCGATGGCGAGTGTCGTGATGAGCTCGAGGGCGAAGGCGGAGACGAAGGAGAGCTGCAGGACGCGCAGGGCGGCGCCGGCGAAGTCCTCGCTGAGCCCCCGCACGCGCTGGCGCTCGGCCCGCTCGCGCGCGAAGAGTTTGAGCGTCGGCAGGGCGCGCAGGATTTCGGCGAGACCTGCGGAGAAGCGGTTCATCGCGCGCCACTGCGCCTCGCTGGCCTCGCGCGTCACGCGGCCGATCAGGTAGAGCAGGAACGGCGCAATCGGGACGGTCACGAGCATCAAAAGACCTGTCATCGGGTCGACGAGGAAGGCGGCGAGGAGCAGGCAGGGCATGGTGATGGCGATGCCGAGCACGACGGGCAGGACGCGCGTGTACCAAGCGTCGAGCGCGTCCGTGCTCTCGAGTGCGAGCGGCAGCAGCTCGCGCGTGAAGCGCTGGTCGGTCTGGCCCTCCTTTGAGAGCAGCCGCGCGTGGAGCTTTTCGCGCACATCCTTGCGCACGGCACACGATAGCGCCTGCTGCAGGCGGCTCTGCCAGAGACCGATGAAGTGGAGGGCGCCGAGCATGACAAACAGCACCAGTAGGACTGGTGCTGTCGTGCTGAGGCTGCCCTTCTCGAGGAAGACCTGGTCGATGGCCAGGCTGGCCGCCCCGCAGGTGCCGAGAACGGCGAGCGCGTGCAGGAGCTCGGTCAATATGAGCCTGCGGCGCGCCCGCGCATCGCGGTGCAGGGCGCTGTAGAGAAAGGTCTGCTTCATATTCATGGTAGATTGTATCCGTAAATCGTTACTGCATCAATAGTGTTCCTCTGCATCCTTGGCGGTGACGCGCTTGCGGAAGATGTAGTAGGACCAGCTCTGGTAGATCAGGACGATCGGCACGAAGATGCCGGCGGCGACCGTCATGACGGAGAGCGTGTAGGGGCTCGAGGAGGCGTTCGTGATCGTCAGGCTCCAGGCCGGGTTGAGGCTCGAGACCATCAGGCGCGGGAACAGGCCGGCGAAGAAGGCGACGGTCGTCGCGACGATGGCGGCGGAGCTCAGGAGGAAGCTGGCCTTGCCCTTGCCGAGCTTCATGCTCAGCATCGCCATGACGAAGAAGAGCGCGGCGCCGACGAGTGCGACGGCGGCGACCGGCTTCGTGAAGAGGTCGGTGTACGTCAGCGTCATCGCCATGCAGAGCACGAAGAAGATGACGGCGATGGCGCCGGTCTTCAGGGCGACTTCCTGGCAGCGCAGGATCAGGCTCGTCTTGGCGAGGCGCAGCGTCAGGAACGCCGTGCCGTGGAACAGGAAGACGAAGAGGAAGGCGAGGCCGCCGACGATCGTGTAGGGCGTCAGGAGATCGAAGAAGCCACCCATGTAGATCATCTTCTCGTTGATGGGCAGGCCGGCGATGAGGTTCGTGACGGCGACACCCCAGAGGAAGGCCGGCACGACGCTGCCGAAGCAGATGGCGCCGTCCCAGAAGCGCTTCCAGCAGCGGCTCTCTTGGCGGCCGCGCAGGTCAAAGGCCACGCCGCGCAAAATGAGCGCGACGAGCATGAGGAAGAGCGCGAGGTAGAAGGCGGAGAACATCGTGGCGTAGACGTGCGGGAAGGCTGCGAAGAGCGCGCCGCCCGCCGTGATCATCCAGACTTCGTTGCCGTCCCAGACCGGCGTGATCGTGCGCAGGACCTCGCCGCGCTCCTCCTCATCGGAGGACAGGAACGGCAGCAGGCCGCCGACGCCGTAGTCGAAGCCCTCGAGGAAGAAGAAGCCTGTAAAGAGTACTGTGATGAGGATGAACCAGAGAATCGTTAAGTCCATCATGCGTCCCTCCCTTCTTCGAAGGAAATCTGTGTTTTCTTGATGAAGCGCATGGCAATCCAGAGCGCCGCGATGGCGAGCACGAGGTAGAGGACGGTGAAGCCCGCCATCGTCAGCCAGACGTCTGCGCCCGTGAGGTTCGGCGAGACGGCATCGCTCGTCTTCTGCAGACCGAACACGATCCAGGGCTGGCGGCCGGCCTCTGCGACGTACCAGCCGACGCTGTTGGCGAGGTACGGCAGCGGCAGCAGCCACGGCAGGACCTTGAGGTAGCACGGGCAGGCCAGCGGGCGGTTCGTGAAGCCGAAGTAGGCGGCGGCGAGCCCGAGGAGGATCATGAGGCCGCCGAGGCCGATCATGATGCGGAAGCTCCAGAAGAGACCGGTGACATCCGGACGGTATTCATCGGGGCCGTACTTCTCGGAGTAGTCCTTCTGGATCTGGTTGATGCCCGGCACAGCGCCCGTCGGCGTGTTGTAGAGCATGAAGGAGAAGGCGCCGGGCACGGTGAGCTCGAAGTTGTTCTTGTGCATGTCCTCATCGATGTCGGCGACGATGGCGAATGGCGCCGGGTCTTCCGTCTCCCAGAGCGCCTCGACGGAGGAGAGCTTCATCGGGTTGACCTGCGCGATGTACTGCGCCTGCAGGTGGCCGCTGCCCATCGTGGCAAAGAGGCCGAAGAGCATGAAGAGGGCACCGGCCTTGAGCGTCTGCGTGAAGGCGCGGCGCGAGGCCTCGTCGTGCAGGACCTTCCAGGCGGAGACGGCGATGACGAGGAAGCCGGCCGTCGCGATGGCGGAGAACAGCGTGTGCGTGTACTCACCGATGACGTACGGGTTCGTGACGAGCGCGAAGAAGTCCGTCATCTCTGCGCGGCCGTTGCGGACGGCAAAGCCGACCGGATGCTGCATGAAGGAGTTCGCGACGAGGATCCAGAACGCCGAGAGGTTGCTCGCAAATGCGACGATCCAGATGCAGAGGCAGTGGACCTTCTCCGAGAGCTTATCCCAGCCGAAGAGCCAGATGCCGAGGAAGGTCGACTCGAGGAAGAAGGCTGTGAGCGCCTCAAGCGCGAGCGGCGCGCCGAAGATATCGCCCATGAAGCGGGAATATTCGGACCAGTTCATGCCGAAGTGGAACTCCTGCACGATACCGGTGACGACGCCCATCGAGAAGTTGATGACAAAGAGCGTGCCGAAGAAGCGCACGAGCTTGCGGCTGGCTTCTTTCCAGGCCGGCCGCTTCGTGCGGACGTAGCACGTCTCGAGCAGCGCAACGAAAATCGAGAGCCCGAGCGTCACGGGGACAAATAGAAAATGGTAGACGGTTGTGATGGCGAACTGCCATCGGGATAGGATCAGTGCATCCATGTATCATGCCCTCCTTTTTGTATTAGTGCATCGTGATGCATTCTATTTATAGTCCCATTATAGCCTAAAACGGCAGAGGAGACAACGAAAAATTATATTGAGTCGTAAAAGAAAATAATTATCGCAAAAGTGAGCCGAGAAAACGCAGAAAGGTGGAGACGATTTTCTTGTGGAAAATCTGGAACAATGGCCTTATAATGAATACAGTATAATTTAGGAGAGAAGTATCGTGGAGAAACGAAGGATCGATCTGAGCCGTTGCCTCGTGCGTGACGGCAAGGCGGACTGCCACCGCTGTGAGGAAATCTGCCCGCAGAAGGCCATCAAAGATCACGTGGTGGACACGGCGGCCTGCGATGGCTGCGGCCTCTGCAGCGCGGTCTGCCCTGCGGCGGCCATCGTGGCACCGGAGGATTATGAGGGGGCATTGACGAAGGCGCAGGAGCTCGCGCCGCAGGTCCTCATGTGCGAGAAGGCCAGCGAGGGCGGTGTGCACTGCCTCGGTTTCCTCACGCGCCGCCTGCTCTGGGCGCTCGCAGCAAAGCGGCCGCTCGCGCTCGACATCTCGCACTGCGAAGCGTGCCGGCCTGCGGTCTTTGCACATCTCGAGCGGGAGGTCTCTTCCTGCAATGATGCGCTCGCCGAGGCGGGCAGGAAAGAGATTGCGCTCGTCCATGTCAAGCCGGCCCCGCCGAAGCCGAAGAAAGCGAAGAAGGTCGAGCGGCGCGGCTTCTTCCAGGCGCTGTTCCACTCGACGGCAGAGGGCCTGCAGGAGATCGCCGAGGCGCAGATCGAGCACAGCTACTGCTTCGACGCGGCGGCCTTCCTCAAGGCGCAGCAGGCAGAGCCCTGCGCGCTGTTTCATGGGCTTGCCTTGCAGCAGGGCTGCACGGCCTGCGGCCTCTGCGCCGTCGTCTGCCCGACGCAGGCGCTCGCCTTGGCGTGCGGCAGGAAGGCAGCCCTGCAC
>OGYD01001973.1_pt1 | contig 14390 bp, 9 predicted proteins | sample 1576441 | NCBI WGS metagenome assembly OGYD01 (sample SAMEA3541537, study PRJEB24748) | human gut metagenome | biome: human gut; feature: human-associated habitat; material: faeces | place: China | collected 2012 | reverse complement strand
TTATGCTTGACCTGCACGGTTCCGCGGAAAAGCTTGGCGTGCATGAGGGCGACACGCTTGACAAGAACGACATTGACGCGCTGAACGACTTTGTGACTAACAATCCTGACAGCGTGCATGCAGCGGAGGCCAACCAACGCATAAACGATCTGCTGCTTGACAGCATCATGGACTATGACATTGACACGCTGATTGACGAGATCAAGCAAATTCTGAACGAAGTAGGTACCACTGCCTTATATAAGGATCCCAACATTGCCAACAAAATAAGGTACTACATAAAAAAACGCTATGCCACCAAAGCGGAGTTCCTTAACAAACTGAGGGAGGACTGCAACCTGCTGAATGCATCGACTGTCAAGTACTTGATAGACAACGAACACCTCATTACCATTGCCGACCTGTATGGCATAGGCATTGACAAGCAGTTTATCAAGGCCATGCAAAATGGCAAGCAGACCGAAAGTTATACCTACACCCGCAGTTTGGACCGCATACACAAGCAGAGCACCGAGGTGTACTTTTGGGGCATCCCCTCATCGGGCAAGAGCTGTGCCTTGGGGGCCATACTGAGTGTGGCCGGCAGCGGCAGGGTGGCCAAGGTGATGGACGCCGACACGGCCTCGCAGGGCTATGGCTACATGACTTACCTGATGAACCATTTCCCGCAGAACGGCGAGGTGGGCACGCTGTTGGGCGGCACGCCGATTGATGCTTTTTACGAAATGGGATTTGACCTGACTGACAATGACAACCGCACGCACCCCATCACCTGCATTGACATGGCTGGCGAGCTGATGAGCTGCATGTTCAAGAGCAATGCCAACATGCCACTGACAGACATCCATCTGAACATGCTCGACACTATGACCAATGTGCTGATAGACAACCGCTCGACCAACCGCAAGATACACTTTTTTGTGATTGAATATGGCGGCGAGGACCGCATTTACGATGGTTACCGCCAACCCGTTTTCCTTGAAGGTGCATTGTCGTACATCAAGGATACGGGCATCTTCAAGAAAGAGACTGACGCCATATTTATCATGGTGACCAAGGTGGACAAGATGAAACACGTCACGCGCGATGCCATCACCCAATATGTAAAGGACAAATACAAGGGCTTTTACAACAGGTTGAACAAGATATGCGAAGACAACGAGATTAACGGCAAGAAGGTTGAAATTGTGGCATTCTCGTTAGGCAAGGTCTGCTTTCAGAGCTACTGCAAATTCGACACCAAGCCTGCCGAAAATGTGGTGGACATCATGCTTAAGCATTCGGCGAGCAACCACGGTGGCAAGTTAGGTATTATTGGTAAAATATTTAGAGGATAAAAATCATGGAACACAAGTTAGGCATAGTTATTCAAGCAGCCAACCAAGGAAATCAAGAAATATTTCAAAGGAACAAGGAACAAAGTTGGGCCAATTCTATTCACGAATTGAGAAAACCGATGAACGGTCTCACCTTCAGCAAAGACGACACCGAGCCTGCCATCTACGTCGAGTTTTTAGGCGAGAAGGGCTATTTGCTGGCATTAGTATTTTCCGACCGCGCTCGCGACGCCGACAACGCCACGGTGTGGGTGCATGTGCCCGCCGGGTGCGACATATCTAACACAGAGACTGTCGAAGTTATTGAGCAAATAAAGGAGATCGCAAAGACTGGCAATTTTGTGAGCAGCCCCATCTATGACAAAATAGCCGGCAAGACGTATCCGGACAAGGGTGTACTGCTGCCCGCGGTCAGCACCATCTGTTCTGACCCCAAGGCCAGCAAGTACGGCGTAAGGCGACTTTCTGACTTTACGCTGCAAGAACTGCTTGGCAATAATATTGCACAGCAGGTGTATGCCAAGTACAAAGGCATATTCTTGCTCAACAAGTCAGTTGGTTTCGGCAACAACTTCGAGGAATTGGGGGCTGAAGAGCCCAAGGAGGTGCGCACCTTGCAAGCACCTAAATCGCAGGAAGGCTTTGAGCCATACATAGTTGTGGCGAGGGAGGACGTGCCCTTTACCAAAGCTGTGGAATTTTCTGACGGGGCTGATGTGTGCATAAAATGGAAGAAGGAGGACTACAAGGCCATAAGCAAGCCAGCCAAGGTGACAGCAAAGGAGGAGGACTTTCAGAAGATCATAAAGATTGATGCCTCAAAGGACATTTACAAAGAGGTGCACTGCGACAATATCAAGGTGTATGGCTCTGATGGCAGCCCCATTGCTAATTTTGAGGTTTGGCTTAATAGGTTGCCAGAGGACAGGAAGACATTCTACGTGCCCGCACGCCGTGATTGCCAAATCACCATCAAGGCTGATGAGTATGAGGACAAGGATGTTACGCTTAAAGAGCTCACCTCCGATAAGGGCATCAAATTGGAAAAGAAGCTGCACCACTACCACTTTGCCTTGGAGGGCAGCAATGTCGAATTTAGCATCACGACACAACGTCGCTTGACGAAATCGCCCATCAAGGGCTATTCGGCTGATGACGACATTTCGGAGAAAGACGTCAACCACCTGTCATACGACGGCATTTTGCAAAAGATCATGTACTTTGGCATAGGGCTCGGGGCGTGCCTGCTGGCCGTAGGGCTGTATGTGGGTTGGAACGTGTTTGTGATGGACCGCGAGCCCAAGTTTGTGGACAAGCAGGAGGCGGGGCAGACAGCTACGCAAGATGAGGACTTTACGCCCACCGACACCGACATGCAAAAGGCTTTCAACTACCTGGAAAGCAATGACACCTGGCACAAGGACAGCCTTGACCGATTTGACGCCACGCGTGGGTTGTTCGACGAACTGAACGAGTTTGAGGTTAACAAGATAAAAGACAGGAATGCCACACTGAACAATGACAAGCTGGGCAAAATTGTGGAAGCGCTCGAGCAAATACCTGCCGACAGCCGCCCCGGCACGCATGACGGTAAGTACAATACCAAAGATGACAAGCAGATAAACATCAACAACTACATTAACAGCATTACCAATACCGCAACGCCCCAAAGCGAGACAACGCCATCAGTTCCCCAACAGAATGATGTGCCAACGCAGGCCCCAGCCCCTGATCCGGCACCAGCCAGCCCACGAAGTCACAGCAAAGGCCAGACCATAAGGCCGACCAGCGCCCAAAATAAGAAGCCGGCGAAAAAGAATGCCAAAAAGGCAACTGATAAAAGTGGGGCTGGTAAGGATGACGGCACAGACGGTAAACGCGGTGGTGTAAAAAAATAATACAGCAGAACGTGTTAGCGGATTTTGGGGCAGCACCCCATTATCCCGCCGACACGTCAATCAACTCTAAAGAAAATGAAAGTAACAATCAAAATAATCATACTCATCGTGGCCATTGCGCTTGCCATAGGGGGTGTCATGTTTTATGCCAAGACGCAGGTGGCTCCACCCATGGCCACCAAAGCTGTCAACCAATATGCCAAGCAGATTGACAACTGCTGCAACGCAATGGCTAACGCAGACCTGGCTGGCATGGACTCCATAATGACTGACGCCCAGAGCAAAATACGCATTTACGCCACCGAGGGCAAGGTGGAGGACGAGGCGGCCAATGCTGCTATTGACAAACTGCTGGCCATCTATGCGCCCGCGTTTCTTGACAGTGCATTCGGCAAATTCCGCCAAAGCGTGTGGCACACCGACGACCAGAGCCACATGCTTGCGGTGGTGGCCAAACTGAGAGGCATAAAGCATATTGACCATTCGAGTGCGCTGAAGCGGTCGACGGCCGACTCGCTGGCGCTGATAGTTAACATCATTGGCAACTACAAGCAGGCGTGTGCCGTGAGCCGCGCAAGCGGGTTCAGGGGCATTGCCGCAGCACGCAGCACCATAGACCGGGCGCGACAGCTGGCCAACGACCCTTATCTGTCGAACTGCACCAATCTGATGAATGCGCTTAACGGTGTGCGACCGCGCATTGCCGCAGCGCACTACAACTATGCGGCAGGCATGGTTGAAAAACTGGCCAACTACCGCTTTGTGACGCAGCAGTATTACGAGAACTCATTAGTGCCCACCGTTGAACGGGCTGTCAACCAGTACGACGAGCAGGCTAAGGCACTGTACGGCTCAAAGCGCAGCACCGACAATCTGTGGAACAGGGCACGCTATTATTACGATGAGGCCACTAACTACTATAATTACTAACACTCCCCCCAAAAAATGTTGAAGCACATTATGCTGCTGCTCGCACTTGCTGCGGCAGCACCCGCACTTGCCCAAAACAAGGCGGACTCTACTGCGCACGCTGACAATGAAGTGGAAATTAAAATCGGCATGCGCGACCTCGAAAAGTTGAAAAGCGAACGCGACAGCGCCACGACAAACTACAAGGCGTTACTGTCCCAATACAGCAAAACAGTCAAGAATGACTCGGCACTGGCGGCCCAACTGCAAACGGCACGCACCGAATGCGCCACATTCAAACTCAAATGTGACGAACTGCAGCAGGCACAGAGAAAGGCTAATGTCTGTCTGTTCAACATTGCCTCAAATTTCCTTTACATACCCTACGAGGCTTACAGCGTAGAGAAATTGGCCATTCCGGCTTTCGAGGCTGTTACGGACAAGGAGCTTAAAACACAGCACTCCGTGAACTATGTGTTACTCAAATCTTATCAAAATGACGTAAAGCAGTTGCTCGACTTCATCACATCAGCTGAGAAGGAGTTAGGTAACCCCTTTGCCAAGAATGCTGACGAGCAGCTGCGCGAGCTGCACAACCTGCCGGCCTACATCAACTACAAGCAATACCGTGATTGGAAGGGCACTTGGCTCGGCAAGAGGTTGTGCAAAGTGGAGGCTGCACTGAGAAACTTTAAGGGCGATCGCAGCCAGCTCAAATTCGGAACCATCAAGAAGGAATTGCAAGATTGCCTTGACACAACTAACGACTTATGACACAACTCACACGGCTGCTGCACATCGTCTGCTTGCTATGCGCCTGCAACATGGCATACGCCCAAAACACCATCAAGTCCCGACACCGTCCGAAGCCCCGCAAGGTGACGGTGACACAAACACCCCTGAGGAAATATATCAACCAGAAGAAAGAAGAAATTGCGAAACAGCAAGCAGCAGAAAGGAAGTGTTACGAAACTGCGTGCAAAACTGCCACACGTGACGCTCTCGAAAAATATCTGGAACGTTACCCTAAAGGCAAATATGTTGCCGATGTACGAAACCGCATAGCTGACTTCAAACTATGGGATAAAGCAAAAGAGGCTAACACCATAGCAGCCTACCAGGAATACTTGCGAATGTCGCAATTCCGTTTTTTTGAACAGCAAGCGCGCAGCACTATCAACAATTTGGAAGCGGCTGCAACATGGGACGCGATAAAATTGTCGGCCCAGAAGTCTGACATCTACGCATTCATATCAAAGTACCCCGATGCCTCATGCGTGGCTGATGCGTACAGGCGCATACACGAGCTTGACGGTCTGGCACACTTCAGACAGCAACAATATGAACAGGCACTGAATGAGTTCAACCTGGCGGGCGGGGAGCAAGCCTTGTCGCCTGCGAGCCTGCCCTGCTACAAACAAGCACAGGAGTATGTTGACTACACATCGGCACGAAACAGAAACACCGAAGGGGCACTCAGATCTTTTCTGACAAACTACCCCTACAGCTGTTACAGCAAAGAGATATCAAACCTGCTGGCATTGGCCATAGCACAGTCCATAACCATATATTCCTACGACAGTGCAGGAGCTGAAGCCTTGAGCTATGCCAAAGACTCCTCCACACGACAGGCTGTGCAACGCTACATTGACTGGCAGAAGAAAAACTACAAGCTGTACTGCAAACGCAACAGAATGGCCGCGCGGCGTGCCAACGGCAACATCATTCAGTTTGGCCTTGAATGGATGGACGTCGGCTTTAATCCGTCATGCTATGATGACACTGACAACGACCTTGACATTGTATGGTTCTATAATGTTGGACTTAGTCTGAAATTTGGCAATTATAATACTCCCGTACAATTTCTGCTGGGCGCCAAAATCGGACTTGTGGGATATACCGTTTGGTATGATTACAACGATGAGTCGAAAACCTGTTTCCACTTGCCACTCTTTGCCAAGCTTAAAGTCAATGTGTGCAATATCAGTAAAAGTGCCAAACTTTTTGTCGATGCCACAGGCTATTTCAATGCTGTGCGAGACGAGTTTATCGAAAACAAATTTGCCGCTTCGTGCGGTATTGGCACTGCCTGGAAGCATTGGGACTGGTCCTTTTACTACAAAGCAGACCTCGGCAACAAGCGGCATCTCGACAACGATTATCTTGCCACTTCTATATCATACTACTTCTAAAACCCGTTGGCGGGGACAAGCGTTGGAAAACTCAACGCTTGTCCCCGCCAACGGGTTTGGTTTAGCAACTGATGGTGGTGATGTGCTGGCCCTGGGGGGCGGTGGTGTGGGTGATGGTGGCGCTGATGGCCTTGACTCGCTCGCTGATGGAACGCAGACCAATGCCGGGGGTGGACGATGTGGGGGACGGGGCGGTGATTGATGAGGGGGCTGGTGAGGGAGACTGTGGGGTGGCCGCGGTGTGGGCGATGGTGAGCGTGGTGTGGGGGGCGGCGGGGCTGTGGGTGAGGGTGATGCTGATGTGGGTGAGCTGCGGGGTGTGCTTGATGAGGTTGGTGATGAGCTCTTGCGCGATGCGGTAGAGCTGGTGGGCCTGGGCGGCGGGCAGGGCGGCCCAGTTGTGGTGGGCGGGGGTGGCGCTGAAGGTGATGGTTATGTGGCCCATTTCGTGGAGCTTGCAGGCCAGGGCGGAGAGGGTTTGGTCGAGGGTGGCAAAGGCGGTGTTGGGGGGCATGAGCTGGTGGGAGATGTGGCGTATGTTTTGACGCACGGCGTTGAGCTGCTGGGTGGCCTGGGCGGTGGAGGCGGTGTTGGTTATCTGCATTTCGGCCACGAGGAGGTCGTTGCACACGCCGTCGTGGAGCTCTTGTGCCAGACGTTTGCGCTCGGTTTCGATGCCGTCGATGTAGCGGCGGGCCTGTTCGAGCTCGGCCTTGCGCTGCTGGTGGCGGTGGCGCATGATGGCGCCTGCTATGGTGATGATGAGTAGCAGGGTGGCTACGGCAAGGCTTGCGCCAAGGCGCCACTGGCGTGCTTCGGCTTGTGCGGCGTCCTTTTGCAGTTGGGCTATTTTGAGTTGTTTTTCCTTGGCATCGTAGCGTGCGGCGGCATCGGCTACTTGCTGCTGTATGTTGAGCTGGTGGAGGGAGTCGGCTATGTAGTATGCCTCGCGGTAGAAGTAGCAGGCGCGTGGTGCCTGGTCTGTGCCCTCGTAGGCGCGGGCTACCATGAGCATGACTTTGTCGCGCTCTGATGATACTGCGGGGCCGTTGTGGTAGAGCATGAGGGCGGACTGCAGGGCGGGTGCCCACTGGCGTGTGACGAAGTAGTAGTTGACCTTGGCGTGCTCGAGCTGCATGCGTTCGGTGCCGCCGGGGGCAAGGCCGCTGACGATGGTGTTGGCGCGGGCTATGAGGGCTGGTATTTCGGTGTGGCGCTTGGGCTGCTGTGTGAGCAGGGTGATGAGTGGCGACAGGCAGCTTGCCTCGGCCAGTGGTTCGTGGGCCTGGCGTGCGAGGTTGATGCCGCGCTGCAGGTATTGCTCGGCTTGTGCAAAGGTGGCGGGGTTGTAGGTGAGGATGGTGCCGAGGCCGGCATATACGGAGATGCGCTGTGCGGGTTCGGCGGCACGCTCATATTTGAGCGCGTTGAGCAGTAGGGTGCGGCAGTCGTCGGGGCGGCCTATGCGGCTGCACATGGCGCCATAGTTTTGGTAGGCTGCAAAGGCCAGTTGGTGGTTGTGGTGGCGTGTGGCGTAGGCTATGACTTGGTCGTAGCATTTGGCAGCCTGGTCGAATTGCTGCAGGCGGCTGTGGCAGATGCCCATGCTGCATAGCTGGTTATGCTGCTGGTCGGCGAGGTGGTGTTTCTGGGCCACTTTGTAGGCTTGGGTAAAGTGGCCGAGTGCTTGTTGTATGTGGCCTTGTGCGGCGAGTGCCTCGCCACGTGCGGCCTCGAGGGTGACGATGTCGGCGCCATTGGCTTTGTGTTGGGTGGCGAGCTGGGCGTAGTGTAGTGCGGAGTCGGGGCACGAGGTGCTGAAGGCTTGTGCCATTTGTGCCAGCAGGTGGGGGTTGTGCGGCTGTGTGCGCAGGAGGTGGCGCAGGGAGTCGGCTTGCGGCTGTGCGGCTGCAAGCACGGGTGTGAGCATGAGGGTGATGAGGAGGGGGAGAAGGAGTTTTTTCATAGTGTGTTGGGGTTTGGGGGTGACGGGTAAGTTTGTTATTTTTGGGTTGACGGGTTAACGAGTTAACGGGGTTGACGGGTAAGTTTGCCTTTACATAATATATATGTGTAGTGCATGCCTGTTCGTCGACTTGTTTTACTAAGGATTTTGTTTATGAATTGCAAATATATAAAAAACGCGCCAACTGGCAAGCATGGTTTGCTTTGCAGTTGGCACGTGATGTGTAATTGCTTTCTTTTTATTTACTGCGCGCTTTAACACCTACACTCTATCACTTCTCTTACCCCAATCTCTAATGGGGGGGGCGCATTTCCTTATCACTACCCTACCCTTTTCCGACGCGAGACGCGTCGCCCCCATTAGAGGTAGAGTTTGGAGGTAGAGTTTTTGAGGTTGCGCTTTGAGGTAGAGCTTTTGAGGTAGAGCTTTGAGGTTGCGCTTGGTGCTTGTGTTTGGTGCTTGTGCGTAGAGCAATACTTTTTTATTTAACTATCACCTTGCGCACGCTGCCGTCGGTCATTTTGATGATATTGAGGCCGGGCTGCGATGTGCTGATGCGGCGTCCGTCGGGGGCGTAGCAGGCTGCTGCCTTGGCGGGGGCGCTATCGGCAGGGGCTGCGGCTATGGCTGTGGGGTCGGGGCATAGCTCGATGGTGGTGGGGGTGTTTGCCTCGATATCGAACGCGATGCTGAAGGGAGTGGTGACGTATTCACCAGTGGCGTCATCCTCGTATGACACAACGCCCGACATGGTGTAGTGGCCAGGCTCAAGATCCATGCGGCTGCGGCGATAGAAGTTGGAGTTTGGCACGATGTGCGTTTGCTCATTGCCATAGCACATATTCAAGCGTTCAAAGCCCGGCACACGTCCGCCCTTGTAAGAGAAATTGACACGAACGGTTTTCTGGGTGTAAACTGTCACGGTGGTGTCGGCCTCAGAGGGGTTGATGGTGATGAAGCGTGCGGGGGCGAACGTTCCACCTGACCATACTGCGAGGTTGGCTTTGCTGCCCGTTGAGATGCAGATGGCGCTGTCGGGGGTGGCGGTTTCGAGTTTTTCTAACCTAAGATAGTTGTTGGGGCGGCTGAAAATGGTGTATGATGTGTAGAAACTGAAGTCCTCGTCCAGCCAGATGACGGGGTCCTCGAGCCAGTATGACAGACTGTACAGGGTGTCCTTTTGCAGTTTTGCCTCGCGCCAGGTTATGGTGCGCTCATTGTAGCCAGGGCTGAGGGGAATTGCCTCTCTGACATAGTACATGCGGCCCTTGGTGAGCTTGCTCAGGCGGTAGCGGTGGTATTCAAGTACATTGTTGTACACATAGATGCTGTCGGTGCCCAGGCAGTTGACGCGCAGCAGTGCAAACTCCCGGTCGTAGATAGTCTGCGTGAGGGTGTCGGTGGCACCGAGGGTGAAGGTGTGGATGTTGGCAGAGTCATACGGGGTGAAATTTTTGCACACGTACCATTCGTGGTTGCCCTCGGGCAGTATGACGGTGAGTGTGTCATAGGGAACGGGGGTTGCGGTGCCGGGGTTGAGTGATTTGGCGCAGCCTTCGTGATGGGTGGCAAATGCGCTACAGCGGGTTGAATACCAGTCATCGCCAAACTGTCCGTGTATGTAGAGTTTTTCGCCTTGCTGCAAGAGGTGGCAGGGCACAATGAACTTGACGGGGTGCAGTTTGCTGAATGGGGGGAGTTTTGCTCCATCGAAGTGGAAGTCGTCCTGTGTTAGCTCAGTGCGTGGGGTGCCAAAAAGGCCGTACACACTGCACTGATTGCTGAGCACGCTGGCTATGGTGTCGCTCTGTGCGCCATATTGGGCGTTGAGGGCGAGAGAGAGGTAGGTGGTGCTGCCCTCGACAAGGGTTGTGACCACGAGGTCGTTGCCTTTGATTTGGCGGCTCACCTCCTTGCACAGTACTGTCATCTTTTTGTTTTCTGCCCATGAATAAGGTGGGTTGACATAGGTGTGGGCGCTAAACTGCAGGTGGTCGGCATAGGGCGCGGCATCGGCCAGCGTGGTGGTGACGCGCAGGGGTTTGCTTTGGGCTATCGACAGGCTGACGGGTTCGGTGCTGGCAGGTATGGTTACCTCGCCTAAAATATAGCCGAGGTCGGCATTGTAGGGCATGAGGAAGTCGGGGTCGGTGGTTTGCACCGTTGGCATGCGGAGCTGGAATGTTTGCCGACCCGGGAGCACATAGGCGGCATGTGTGCCGTCGGGGGCGGTGAGAGTGTTCAAAAAGATGCCGCCCAAGTTGTAACAGCCGTATCCGTGGTTGTTGCCTTTGCCCTTGGCACCCGGCTGCGGCTTATAATATACCGAAGCTAACTCGCCGTTGGTGACGGGGCAGAGCTGGCCCTGGCTGTCGGTGATGTAGAAGCGGCACTCCACGGCCTTGCGGTAGTCGGTGGTGACGCAGGTGGTGGTGTCGGCCACTACGATGGAGTCGGCATGCAGGGCGAGTTCGCTGCTGTTGGGCACTACAAGGTAGCGCAGGGTGTCGCCCTTGTAGGCGTAGCGTGCAAAGGGTTCTGTGAGGTCTTGCATATTGGGGTTGTACCCTCTAAAGCCGTTGCAGGTGCCTATGCGCAGGTCGGGGGCGAGAATGGCTGGCACGGCATTGCCGTCGCGTCCCACGGGTGGCATGAAGGCCACGCGGCGGGCTTGCACCAGCTCTGTGTGGTGCAGTGTTACCTCTTCGGCATCGGTGGGGTCGATCTGCCCCGTGATGATGCGGTTGAAGTGGGGGCTGTAGATGCGGTAGTAGATGGGTTGGTCCGTGCGGCCGCTAACATAGCGGCGCAAATTGTCAAACTTGAATTCAATCTTGTTTGTGTTGCCCCACCACGCATTGCCGTTGCCATCATCGGCGTTGAGGGTGAGCTCGCGGCTGTAATACTTGTGGTACTTGTCTTTGGAAGAACCTCCTTCATTATAGTAGTCGCTGCCAAAGTCGAGGGTGTTGGCGGCGTAAAGACTGGTGTCGAAGAAGTCTTTGGAGTTTGAGAATGTGATTTTTAGCGTACCGATGTCGGCAGCAAGGGTTTGTGCATCAATGCCTTGCGGGGCATCGAGGTGCAACATGATGTTTTGCGCGTGCAGGGCTGCGGTGTGGCAGCCAAGGCCGAGCAAGGTGGCGGCCAGCACGCGGCTTAGGTGGTTGGCAATTTTCATACGTATTATGTGTGTGTTGTTAATAAGTAGGCGTTGGCGTTATCAGTGAACGAGTTGGCGGGTTAGCAGGCAAAATTGCCAAGTTGTTGTATGGCTTAGATTCTTGTCAACCTGTTAGCCAAGCGTTCTGCCGACGGGCCTTGCGTTAGGCTTCTGTTGCAAATATACAACTCTTTTTTATAGTTTTTGTCATCAGAAATAATGAATTTACCCCCCCCAATACGCTCGTTTTGTGCTCCAATTGCTACATTTGTGGGCATAAAGATGCCTCGTACTGCACGCGCAATGGTGTAAATCATTATTTTTAATGAGGTGTAAACAAACGCAAACGTATAATTTTGCAGCTTAAGAAAATTATCTGCCATATCATGCCTGAACAATACTCCATACTCATCTGCGACGACCACGCCATACTGCTCGAGGGGCTTAAGGTGTGCCTGCAGCGCACACCCGGTGTGGGCCATGTGCTTTTGTGCACAACCATGCACAACGCCATGCAGCTGCTCGACTCCGGGGGCCACGTCGATTTGTGCATTGTGGACCTCGACTTGCCCGACGGCTCGGGCATAGCGCTTATTGAGCATGTTAAACGGGTGCTGCCTGAGGTGCGCACAATGGTTTACACCTCGCACGAGGAGATATGGAACATCAATGCCATTATGCGCTCTGAGGCCGACGGGGTGGTGTTTAAGAGTTGTGGGGTGGAGGAGCTGCAGCTGGCTGTTACCAATATTGCGAGGGGCGACAATTACTTTTGCAAACGTTTTCAGCAGCTGGTGCGGCACATCGAGATGCACATTCCCGACTCGTGCGGACACCTTACCACCACGGAGCACAATGTGCTGCAACAACTGGCACGCGGACTGAGGGCTAACGAGATTGCACGCATTCTTAACGTGAGTGTGAACACTATCAACACGCACAAGGCGCATCTGCTGTCGAAGTTTAACGCTACCAATACTACGGAACTTATTATCAAGGCCTTTGTAAAGGGCATGGTGGAGTTTAAGCTCGGACAGTAACCTCTAAAAGTGACAAGACTCCGACACACGCTATACGTGTGTCGGAGCCAGGTTGCTCAGGGTAGTACCCATTGCAGAGCCGCCCAGCATACCGAGGGTGCAGACGATGGCGAACAGCAGGCCCAGCAGAGCCATTGCCAGATAGTTCAGACGGACAATGCCCTTAGTGTCGCCCTTTGCTGCCAGCTGGTCAGCCTTGGACATCATGGGGGACATGAGGGTGAACAGGAAGGTGACCATGTACTGGCCGATCAGAGCGAAGGGAACTGCCAGACCGACAGCAGCGGTGGTATCCAGATGAGAAGAAATTGCGAACACGGTAGCCATGACACCGCCGATAACGGCGTTTGGCGGCTGAGCACCGCCGACAGGCATGTTACCGATGGTCATCAGCTGGTAAGTACCGCCAACGATCAGACCGGTGGGAAGATCGCCCAAGATCGCACCGATGACAGCACCGGAAACGATAGGCTGGTACAGGGATTCCAAGAAATCAAACTGGTCGATGGCCACGATAAAGACCCACACAAAGACCAGAATGATCTGAAGTGCACTAAAGCCCATAATAAGTACTCCTTTTCAGTATTTAGGAGAGCAGCCGTCTGTTCACTTGAACAGCTTGTCGGTGCTTTCCGCATGTTCGGTAGGAACACGACGAATCTCCAGTTCCACACCGAGTTCCTGCAGCCGCTTGAAAGCAGCCACATCGGAATCGTCAACTGCAACGGAACCTGCCACCTGACGCTTGCCGTCAGCCATGTGCATATTACCGATGTTGACTTTCTTGATGGGAACGCCACCCTCCACCAGCTTCACGACATCCTGCGGATTCTCGCAGACGATGAAGATCAGCTGCTTTGCGCTTGCCTTGTGGATGGTGTCGATCGTCTTCTGGATGGTCCAGTAGCGCATAGATGCGTACGAAGGAGCAGCCATGTTCATCAGGCCCTGACGCAGGCTGTTGCCAGCCACCTCGTCATTTGCGACCAGAATCAGGTTTGCGCCGATTGCGCCGCACCACTGCGTAGCAACCTGTCCATGAACCAGACGATTGTCGATTCGAGTTAGAACAATGTTCGGCATTTTTTTCATTCCTCCTTGAAATTTTTGTCTGAGTTTCCAATTCAGAGTAACTACATTATAGGCGATATTTGAACAAATGTCTTTATATTTTTTAACAAATTGTTTCGAAAAAGCGGTTAAATTCGGTGAGTCTCATTACAATCTACCAAAAAAGTGCAAATAAGACTATTCAAATTGCCAAAAAAATGATATACTTTTTCAGCAAGGAGGGATTTGAATGCAACGCGAAACTTCCAACGACAGTTTTCTGGATTACGGTTCGGTCTATCATCAGCCCATCGACCGCGAACACCCGGAGCTGATCCACCAGACGATGATTGCCATCACCCGCCGCTATGCCTCTCAGTTCTACTGCTTCAACTGCGATACTTATTTACAGGTAAAGAGCGGCATTGGCGTTCTGCTGGTCTCCCACACGGCGGACGCAGCCGCCGTGGAGGAGTTTGCCATGAATCGGCTCATCCACATCAAGCCAAATATCTACTTCGCCGTCGTTTCCACGACCCAGAAGCTGGAATACGACCTCTACGCCGAGAGCAGTTATTCGCTTCACATCACGGACTTTCCTTCCCAGTACGAATTTCTGGCCGTCCTGCCCCGCATCGAGATACAGAAAATTCTGGGCTACTACTACCGCATCCGCACCGAGAACTACTGTTTCCTTGGTGAACGGCACGATTTCTTCGAGCTGACCTACGTGGACACCGGCGAGCTGGAGACCGAAGTGGACGGCACGCTCTACCACTTAAAAGAAAAATACTTGAAGGATACGGGCCCGGCCGAGTTCCACACCCAGTACACC
>OGYD01001969.1_pt1 | contig 14398 bp, 10 predicted proteins | sample 1576441 | NCBI WGS metagenome assembly OGYD01 (sample SAMEA3541537, study PRJEB24748) | human gut metagenome | biome: human gut; feature: human-associated habitat; material: faeces | place: China | collected 2012 | reverse complement strand
TAGCGATCGATCCCCGACATTACCAGCCGGTCAACCGCGACTGGGCAGGGCGGCCGTGGGAAGAGACGATCATTTACGAACTGCACATCGGCACGTTTACCCCGGAGGGCACCTTCCGGGCGGCCATCGACAAGCTGCCGTATCTGGCGGAGCTGGGGATTACCCAGCTTGAAGTCATGCCCGTCTCCCAGTTTGGCGGTTCCCGCGGCTGGGGGTACGACGGGGTGCTGCTGTATGCCCCGCACTCTGCGTACGGCACGCCGGAGGATTTCCACGCGTTTATCGACGCCGCGCACGGGCTGGGGCTTTCCGTGGTGCTGGATATCGTGCTCAACCACTTCGGCCCGGAGGGGAACTATCTGCCTCTGCTGTCGCCCGCGTTTTTTGATGAGCATCGAATGACGCCGTGGGGCAACGGCATCGCTTACGAGCGCGAGCCGGTGAGGCAGTACATCACCGACGCACCGCTCTACTGGCTGACGGAGTACCGTCTGGACGGCCTGCGCTTTGATGCCATCGACCAGATTAAAGACAGCTCCGGGACGCACATTCTCGAGGAGATTGCCGCAAAAATTCGCGAGGCGATCCCGCACCGGCACGTTCACCTGACCACGGAAGACAGCCGCAACGTGATTTTTCTGCATCCGCGCGATGAACAGGGCCACACGCCGCTGTTTACCGGCGAATGGAACGATGATTTTCACAACGCTGCCCACGTGTTTGCCACCGGTGAGACGCACGCCTACTACCAGGACTTTGCCTTTGAGCCGGAGAAAAAGTTCGCCCGAGCGCTGGCGGAAGGCTTTGTCTACCAGGGCGAGATTTCGTTGCAAACCGGCGAATCCCGCGGCGTGGAGTGCCGCACGCAGCCGCCGCAGTTCTTCGTCGATTTCATCCAAAACCACGATCAGACCGGCAATCGCGCCCAGGGCGAGCGGCTTATCTCCCTCGCGGGGGCCGACAAGACGCGGGTGCTGCTTGCCGCGCTGCTGCTTTCCCCCCATATCCCGCTGCTGTTTATGGGCGAGGAGTTTGGTGAAACGCATCCGTTCCTGTTCTTCACCGACTTTCACGGCGAACTGGCAAAGGCGGTGCGGGAAGGGCGCGCGAAAGAGTTTAGCGGCCATGCCGGGCACGATGAAACCGTCCCGGACCCGAACGACGTGAACACGTTTATCCGCTCAAAGCTCGACTGGAACAAAATCGCCACCGACGAGGGCAAAACGTGGCTGCGCTATACGCGCCATCTGTTGACGCTGCGCCATCGCTATATCGTTCCGCTTCTGCATCCGGGCGGTGCCGTTGAGGGCCATGTGCTCAAGACCGCGCCCGGCATGGTGGCGGTGAGCTGGCGCTTCCCGTCAGGCACGCTTTCTCTGGCGCTGAATATTGGAACGAAGCCCGTCGACCTGCCCGCGCTCGCGGGGGAGACGCGCTTCGCCTGGCCGGAGGTCAACGACGTTTTACCCCCGAACGGTATTGTCGTTCGCTTTGCTGATGGAGAAGCATCGTTATGATCCCTTCCGCCACGTACCGTATTCAGTTCCGTAACGGCATGACCTTCGACCGCGTTGTGTCGCTGGTGCCGTATATGAAGGACATCGGCATCAGCCACCTTTACGCGTCGCCCGTGTTCACTGCCACGACGGGGTCTACCCACGGCTATGACGTGACCAACCCGAATGAAATCGACCCCGCGATTGGCGGACGAGAAGGCTTTGACCGCATGGCCGCGGCGCTTAAGCAGGCCGGCATGGGGCTGATTCTGGATATCGTCCCGAACCATATGTCCACCTCGCTGGAAAACCTCTGGTGGCGGGACGTGATTGAATACGGCCAGCAAAGCCGCTATTTCCGCTATTTTGATATCGACGGGTCGAGGCCGCTGACGCTGCCGTTTCTTGGCGATACCTTTGAGGCGGAGCTGGAGAAGGGAGCCATCACGCTAAAACGTGACCCTGTCACGGAAAAGGCCGCGCTGGTTTACTACGACGCCGAGTATCCGCTTAACCCGGGCACGTACAGCGAGGAGAAGAGCATTGCCGAACTGCACGACGCACAAAGCTGGCGGCTGATGTCCTGGCGGGAGGCGCCGAAGCAGCTCTCGTGGCGGCGCTTCTTTGAGATCACCGGGCTGGTCGGCGTCCGGGTTGAAGATGATGCGGTCTTCGACGATACGCACCGGCTGATCCTTGAGCTGGTCCACGCGGGCGTGGTGGACGGCCTGCGCATTGACCATGTCGACGGTCTGGCGGATCCGCTGGGTTATTTGCAGAAGCTGCGGCAGGCAGCCGGGCCCGACTGCTACATCACGGTCGAAAAGATTCTCGCCAAAGGGGAACAGCTCCCCGCTGACTGGCCGGTATCCGGCACCACCGGCTACGAGTTTATCGCCTCGCTGGCGGAGGTGCTGGTCGACGACGATAACCTCTCGCGCCTGGAGACAATCCACGACGAAACGCTGGGCATTACGGTCGATCGCCACGCGGAGCTGCGCGATGCCAAAGGCCTGATGACCGATCGCAATTTTGAGGGGGAATTCACCACGCTGCTAAACCTTGCTGAGGATCTGGCCCGCCGCAATGAGGTTGCGCTGCCGCGCGAGGATATCCGCCACGCGCTGCGCGAGCTGCTTATTGCGTTTCCGGTCTACCGCACCTACGGCACTCGCGAGGGGTTAACCCCGCCGGACGTGGCGCTGCTCAACCGCGTGGTTGCCAGCGTGGAGACGTCAGAAGCCGCGCTCAGCCTGATCGTGCGCATTCTTACCGGCGACCTGCCGGAAGATTGCCGCGAGAGCGCCGCGCTGTTCAGGACCCGCTTCCAGCAGCTGACCGGGCCGCTGATGGCGAAGTCCGTTGAAGACACGCTGTTCTTTCGCCACAACCTTGAGCTTGCGCTCAATGAAGTGGGGGCCGACCCGACGCCGCGCGCGTTTTCCTTATCCCGCTTCCACCAGGAGATGCGCATTCGTCTGGCCCGTCAGCCCGACGCGCTGCTGGGCACCTCCACGCACGATACCAAGCGCGGGGAAGATGCCCGGGCGCGCCTTTACACCCTGACGGAAGCCCCGGAACGCTGGGGGGAAAATCTGGCCCGCTGGCGGCAGATGAACCAGACCCAGGTGCGTTTTCTCAATGACGGTACCGCGCCGAACGCCGCCGATACGTGGATGATCTACCAGGCGCTCGCGGGCGTCTGGCCCGCCACGCTGTCACCGGACGACGCTGAAGGGCTTAAAGCACTCGAAACGCGGTTCCTCGGCTTCCTCGAAAAAGCGCTGCGCGAGGCGAAGCAGCGCACCGACTGGATCGACAGCAACGAGAGTTACGAGAGCGTGGTGTTGAGCTACGCGCGGCACCTGCTTTCGCCGAACAACACCCCGTTCCTGCACGATTTCAGCGAGGCGATGCAGCCCTTTATTCGCGCCGGGCTGATGAACAGCCTCAGCCAGACGGCGATCAAGCTGACGGCGCCCGGCGTGCCGGATATCTATCAGGGCAGCGAGGCGCTTAACTTCAGCCTTGTCGACCCGGATAACCGACGCGAGCCGGACTTTCCGGCCCTGGTGCAACACCTCAGCGCGGCGGATGCCGGGGTGTTTGACAACCCGGCCTGCTGGCGTGACGGCAGGGTGAAGCAGTTTGTTACCGCCACGCTGCTGCGGCTTCGACCGCACTACGACGCGCTTTTCCGCTACGGCGACTGGCTGCCGCTTAAGGTCACCGGCGAGCGGGAGGAGAACCTGATTGTTTATGCGCGCGTTAAGGACGAGGAGGCGCTGATTGTCGCCGTGCCGCGTCTGGTTTTTGGCATCACGGATAATCATCAGCTGTGGGTCAATACCACGGTGGCGATACCCGACGAACTGGCCGGGAAGTGCTATCGGGATCTGTTCAGCGGTGAGAGCCGCATTCTGCAAAAGACGCTGGATTTAACGTCAGAAAAGGGATGTGTACTGGTTCTGCTTACCTGCGAATAATCGTGGAGAACGAAAATGGCAAAGGATACAACGTTTGAAATTCGGGCCGGTCATGGCCAGCAGTTGGGGGCGAATTATGACGGGAAGGGCGTTAACTTCGCGCTGTTCTCCGCACACGCTGAACGAGTGGAGCTCTGTCTGTTTGACCCGTCCGGGAAAACGGAAATCGCCCGGCTGGAGCTGCCGGAGTATACCCATGAGATCTGGCACGGCTATGTGCCTGACCTGAAGCCGGGCGCGCTGTACGGCTATCGCGTCTACGGCCCCTACGACCCGGAAAATGGTCATCGCTTTAACCCGCATAAGCTGCTCATCGACCCTTACGCTCGCGAACTGGTGGGTGACATCGACTGGAACGACGCCCATTTCGGCTATGAGCTGGGGCATGACGAGCTGGATTTGAGCTTTGATACCCGCGACAGCGCGCCGTTTACGCCGAAATGCAGGGTTATCGATCCGAACGCCTTTGACTGGCAGGACAACAACCGGCCGAACGTCCCCTGGCCGCATACCGTTGTCTATGAGAGCCACGTGAAAGGGTTTACCCAGATGAACCCGGCCATTCCGCCCGAGCTGCGCGGGACGTTTGAGGGGATGGGGCACAAAGCCTCGGTCGCCTACATCAAAAGCCTGGGCATTACCTCGGTGGAGCTGCTGCCGGTTCACTGGTTCCCGGACGATCAGCATCTGCTCGATCGCGGCCTGAAGAACTTCTGGGGCTATAACACGCTGGGCTTTTTTGCTCCGGCGTCGCGCTACTACGGCCCGGCGGGGATCCAGGGCTTTCGCGATATGGTGCGCGCCTATCATGACGCGGGCATCGAGGTCATTCTGGACGTGGTATACAACCACACGGCGGAAGGGAACGAGCTTGGCCCGACGCTCTCGTTTAAGGGGATTGATAACTACAGCTATTACCGCACGCTGCCCGACCAGCACCGGTACTACATCAACGACACCGGGACGGGAAACACGGTCAACACCTCACACCCGCGCGTGTTGCAGATGGTGATGGATTCCCTGCGCTACTGGGCGGAATCAATGCACATAGACGGTTTTCGTTTCGACCTCGGGACGATCCTGGGCCGCGAGCCCGAAGGGTTTGACCCGCGCGGCGGTTTTTTCGACGCCATGACCCAGGATCCGGTCTTATCCCGACTGAAGCTGATTGGTGAACCCTGGGATATCGGCCCCGGCGGCTATCAGGTGGGCGGATTCCCGCCGGGCTGGGGGGAGTGGAACGACAAATACCGCGACACCGTTCGCGAGTACTGGAAGGGGGACAACGTCTCCACGGACTTTGCCGCGCGGCTTCTCGGCTCCGGCGATCTGTACGATCTGCGTGGGCGTCGCCCGTGGGCCAGCGTCAACTTTATCACCGCCCACGACGGCTTTACGCTGAATGACCTGGTGTCGTACAACGAGAAGCACAACGCCGACAACGGCGAGGACAATAACGACGGGCATAACGATAACCGCTCGTACAACTACGGCGAGGAAGGGCCAACCGAGAACCCGGACATCATCGCTACCCGGGAGCGGCAAAAGCGTAATTTCCTGACCACGCTGCTGTTTTCCCACGGCACGCCGATGCTGCTGGCGGGGGACGAGTTTGGCCGCACGCAGAAGGGGAACAACAACGGCTACTGCCAGGACAGTGAGATCTCGTGGATCGACTGGAAGGGGCTCTCCGAAAACGACGCCGCGCTGCGCGAGTTTACCCGTCGTCTCATTGCCCTTCGCGCGCAACAGCCGCTGCTGCGCCGTGAAAGCTGGCGTGACGGGCTGGAGATCCGCTGGTTCAATGCCGGAGGCGGTCCGCAGCAGGCCGAGCAGTGGGATGAAGGCTCAACGCTCGGGGTCTCCATCAGCAGGCCGGATCTTCAGCAGGAGGACGGCATCTGGCACGACGTGCTGATGCTGTTCAATCCGTTCGAAGGCACCGTGCCGTTCCAGATCCCGCAGTTTGGCGAAGGGGGATGGGTGCTGGAGCTGTCTACGGCGGATGATGCCGCCACCGGGACAGCGATCACCGAAACCGTTGAGTACGCGCTTGCCGGACGGAGCATTACGCTGTTCCGCCGTCCTTAGTTACAGTGACGCCGCCGCCCGTGCGGCGGTGTCATACAGGGAGGAGATCGTGCGTAACAGCTGCGCGGTCTCGCCAATCGACTTCCCGGCAATGCCGCTCTCCGCGTGGATCGCAATCAGACACGCCTCCCGCACGTCCCGGTATTTCATGCACAGCGCTTTCCCTTCCTCCGTTGTAGAGAAAAAGAGCTCTTTGCCCGCTTTCTCGCTCGTCACGTAGCCTGCTTTGACCAGCTTTTTCAGCGCATAGGTCACCACGTGGGTGTCTTCCACGTTGAGGACGAAGCAGATATCGGCCAGCTTTTTTTTGCGGTCTCGGTGGTTGACGTGATGCAGCAGCGAAACGTCAAAGGCGCCCATATCGGGCTCGCCGGCTGCCGTCATGCAGCGCACCATCCATTTGTTAAACGCGTTGCCGGTCATGATCAGCGCATATTCCAGCTCTGATAACTCCGCGCAGCGCTCGGATACCAGATGGCGGGAAGAGACGATCCGGCCCTCGTTGATATCGTCGCGATCGGGTGAAGCACTCTTTTCTGAGGTCATAACGTTCCTTAGCCAGAAATGTAAACTCATCGATAAAATAAGAACATTTTATTGATAATTTGTTTACATGTTTTTGAGGTTCAGATATAGCTTTTTAGCGCAGGTTTTGCGAAGCCTGCCAACAAAACACAACATCGCTCGCCGCAAATTAAAAAAATAGCCGTCGGCGCGCAACGCTCACTTTCGATAGGGTAAACGTTATGGACGGTACTACGCTGCTGCCGCTGATCGGGATACCGATCGTGGTTATTGGTTTTGCACTGCGCTTCAACCCGCTGCTGGTGGTCGTGGTGGCGGGGCTGGCGACGGGTCTGCTGGTCGGCATGGATTTCGGCATGCTGCTGGAGACCTTTGGCGAGAAGTTCGTCAATAGCCGATCGCTGGCCACCTTCATCCTGATCCTGCCCGTGATTGGTCTGCTGGAATATTACGGGCTTAAGGAGCGCGCCCAGGCCTGGGTGGCGAAGATCGCCAGCGCCACCTCGGCGCGTATTCTGATGCTTTACTTTGTCGCCCGTGAAGGCACCGCCGCGCTGGGACTGATGTCGCTGGGCGGCCATGCCCAGACGGTGCGCCCGCTGCTGGCACCGATGGCCGAAGGGGCGGCGCTGAACGAATACGGCGAACTGCCGCAGCACATCCGCGACAAAATCAAAGCCCACGCCGCCGCGTGCGACAACATCGCGGTCTTCTTTGGGGAAGATATCTTTATTGCCTTCGGGGCGGTGCTGCTGATCGACGCGTTCCTGAAAGAGAACGGTATTCCGGGCATTGAACCGCTGCATATCGGCCTGTGGGCTATTCCGACCGCCATTGCGGCATTAATTATTCATATGACGCGCCTCCTGCGCCTCGATGCGAGTATCCGTCGCGACGTGATGGCCTGGCGGGCAGAGCAGGGTACGCAGGAGGCCGCGCAATGATGACGCTTATCACCATTAACCGCGTGTACTACCTGATTGGCTTTGTCGTAATGCTGCTGGTTGTCATGACCCTGCGCGATCGCGCCAACCCGAAGCGCTTTACCACCGCGCTGTTCTGGTTCTTGTTTGGCGGGATCTTCCTGTTTGGCGATCTGATGGTGCAGGAACTGGGGAAATCACTGGCGTACCGGATCATTGGCGGCGGCGTTATCGTTATCGCGCTGCTGGCGGGTTTTGGTCTCGTCGGGAAAGGGCACTATAAAATGTCCACCGAGGAGGAGCGCGTCGCATCGTCAAATCGGCTTAAAAACTGGCTGTTCCTGCCGGCGCTGATGATCCCGGTGGTGACGGTGCTGGGCACGTTATTCCTGAAGGGCGTTTCGGTCGGCGGCGTGTTTCTGCTCGATCAGAAACAGCTCACCCTGGCGGCGCTGTGCGTGGCCTGCGTCGCGGCGATCCTCACCGGCTGGTGGCTGACCAAAGGCACGCCGCTCCATGCCGTTCGTCAGTCCCGTCGTCTTGTCGATACCATCGGCTGGGCGGTGATCCTGCCGCAGATGCTGGCCATGCTTGGCGGCGTGTTCGTGGTGGCCAACACGGGTGACTCGGTGCAGAAGGTGGTGAGCCTGTTTGTGAACCCGGATAACCGCTTCATGCTGGTGGTGATTTACTGCGTGGGCATGGCGCTGTTTACCATGATTATGGGGAATGCGTTTGCGGCCTTCCCGGTGCTTAGCGCGGGGATCGCCTTGCCGTTTCTGATCAACGTGCATCACGGCAACCCGGCGCCGCTGCTGGCGATTGGCATGTACGCAGGCTACTGCGGCACGCTGATGACGCCGATGGCCGCGAACTTCAATATCGTTCCCGCCGCGCTGCTGGAGCTGAAAGACAAATATCAGGTGATCAAGATACAGATCCCGACCGCGTTAACCCTGCTGGTGGTGAACGTGTTCTTAATGTATTTCCTCGTGTTTCGCTAAGGAGCTGTCATGGAATTAACGCAACATCAGGCCGACGCGTTTGCCCGCATGCCTTTGACCTATTTGCGTCAGGAATACCCGAACCACATCATGCACCTGCTGAATGATGATGGTGACGTGCTGCCGCCGCGCGAGCTGCATCCCATTTTCTACGGCTGTTTTGACTGGCACTCGGCGGTGCACGGCTACTGGGTGCTGCTGCGCTGCGTGCGCCTCTATCCAGAATTACCGTGCCGGGACGCGATCGTCGCGCTTTTTGACGAGCACCTGACCGAAGAGAACGTGGCGAGGGAGTTGGCCTATTTCACCGCGCCGTTCCGCGCCTCGTTTGAGCGGCCGTATGGCTACGGCTGGCTGCTGGCGCTGGCCCAGGAGCTGAAACAGTCGTCGCTGCCGCAGGCCGCAGGCTGGTACCAGACGCTGGAGCCGCTCACCCAGGACATTCGCAACCGGCTGGTGGACTACCTCGGCAAGCTCACCTATCCGATCCGCGTCGGGACGCACTACAACACCGCGTTTGCCCTCGCGCTGGCGCTGGATTATGGTCGCGCAGTGGGCGATAAGGCGCTTGAGCAGGCAATTCTGGCGGCGGCTGAGCGGTTTTATCTCGCCGACACGCGCTATCCGGCTCATTATGAGCCCGGCGGAGACGAGTATATTTCCGGCGCGCTGACGGAGGCGCTGCTGATGAGCAAGGTGGCTGAAGACTTCCCGGCCTGGTTTGACGCGTTTCTGCCGGAGGTGGGCGCCGTTACGGCACTGATGAACCCGGCGGAAGTGAGCGATCGTACCGACCCGAAAATTGCCCATCTGGACGGGTTAAACCTTAGCCGCGCGTGGTGTATGAAGCACATAGCGAAAGCGCTTCCTGCCAGCCACCCGGCGCAACCGGCATTGCGCGAGGCGGTGACGAAACATCTGGCCGCCAGCGTCGGGCATGTGGTTGGCAGCCACTATAGCGGCGGGCACTGGCTGGCGAGCTTTGCGCTGCTGGCGCTGGAGTAAACAAACGCGCCGTCTTTCTTGCCGGGTGGCGCTGCGCTTACCCGGCCTACATTGTGCAACGCTTGCCTGGAGGCCTTGCCGGGCGCAGCCTACATTTCTTTGATTTTTAATGCGATTAATACCTTAGTCGGATATTTTTCCGTCATTTCTCTGGAAACAGATATCTTTTTTACCATCGCAAAAGTGTACGATACGCGGCCACATACCCACAGTGGATGGATGGTTAATATGGCTGTTATACCTTTGTTGCCTAAAGAAGGAATCGCACTTGTGTTGGCAAACATGAGGATTGCAAGAGCGCATGGTATGAGTAGAAACATGGCTATCCCTACGACCTATCTTTGGTTTTATCAAAAAGTAAGAAATAAGGGGGCGTGGGATTACAAACAAGGACAGCCGGAGTTAGCAAATTTTGGGAACTTCAATTATGGTTCGGCTGGCTATGCTGCCGGGATACCCTCAGAAACGCTACTGATGGGTGCTGGATGGGCGCAGGAAAGAGCTAAAACCTCCAAAAAGAAATGGGGGCACTGGTATCAAAAACGGCCTTATGGGGATGATCCTCACGATCAGTTTTGGATAAGGCAAGGTATAGAATATGCAAAGAAATACGGTTATTAAACGGCTTCATTGCTTACTCACAACGATTCTATTGCTCGTTGTTTGTGGGTTTCTGACATATCAATACTCTTTTAACGCACCTTCTCACGATAGTTTTGTCAGCAAACAGAAACTCTCTGATTCCGTCACACTGTACATAACTAAGTATGATGATGGAGGCGCTACGGTGTCGGATGTTTACCGCTTCTATTTAGATAAAGACAACAGCGGGAACATTATGAAAGCCCTTGAAGATCGATCACCATTCCTTGAAGCCAATACAAGCAATGTTACTGCTTCAGCTTATGGGAACACGGTAAATGTAAAAATCACCGGCAAGGTTTATTCATTCACTAATTCTGATCTGTTCTATGCAGATGGTGTAGCGATCATGCCTGTAATTAACCTCATAGCCAATGGAATAAGAGATTAATTAACATAAGGAGTTATAGAAATGGCTGTACCAGTACACCTCTTTTAGAAAGACGATGGCGGAGCAATGACCCGTGGCGGTTCTGATGTTGCAGACCGTGAAGGAAGTATAGAGCTCAGAGATCTGATTCATAACCTGAGCATTCCAACAGATGATGCAACGGGTAAACTTACAGGTACAAGGCAACACTCTGCTTTTAGTCTAACAAAAGCAATTGATTCATCTTCACCCTATCTATACAAAGCTGTGGCTACAGGTCAAACGCTTTATAGTGCTGAATTAAAGTTCTACCACATCAATGATGCTGGTCAGGAAGTGGAATACTTCAATATCCTTATGGAAGGGGTGAAGGTCATTTCAATAACTCCAATAATGCATGATACAAGAGATTGTCCCGGTACTGGTCACATGGAAAATGTATCTTTGCGATATGCAAAAATCACATGGAAAATTCTGGACGGAAATATTCAGTACACTGATGCGTGGAACGAACGCCCTGCAGCGTAGGCGTAAAAACGAGCAGCGCCGAGAGGCGCTGCAACAATTTACGCGGATGCCCGAACCGCAGGGCGCAGCCTGCTCAGGCTAAATACCACCGAACCCGTCGAGGCGATGACGGCTAACCACAGTGCAACCTGGATAGCATGTTGATGGTCCCATCCTGCCGCCGCTCCCAGCAGAACGCCCACCACGGCGGCGCCGAGACACTGGCCGAATGTTCTGACGATCGACAACACGCCGGAGGCATAGCTGGCATGTTCCCGCGCGACGTTAGCGAGCATTTCCCGATTATTGGGACTCTGGAAGCAGCCAAACCCCATCCCGCAGACCAGGCTACGCAGGCAGATATTCCAGGCGGAAGGATTGTCCGGCAACGTGGCCAGCAGGACCAGCCCGCCGACAAAAACCATCAGCCCGAGGGTCGAGATGAGCGGCGCGGAGATCGTATCCGCCCAGCGTCCCGCGTGCGGCGCGATCAGCACGATGCCAATCGGCCATGGGGTGAACAGCAGCGCGGACACTACAGGGCTGTAGCCATATACGCTCTGAAACAGGAACGGCAGCGCGACAAACGTGATCCCCTGGCTGACAAACGAGGCCAGCGAGGTCAGCGCGGCGAGGGTGAAGCGCCCGTTTCTGAACATCACCGGCGGCAGTAACGGATGTTGCGCGCGCCGAATCCGCCAGGTAAAGGCGAGGGCGCTAACCAGCGCGAGAACGCCCCAGAAGACGGCCTGCAGGTTAATGTGCTCCGTCACGTGCTGAAGGCTGTCGGCCAGCATGATCGCGGAACCTAACAGGACGGCGGAGAGCACGGCGCCCGGTGCATCAAAGGGCGGTCTGTCAGCAACCGATTCCCGCGGCAAGGCCCGCCACGCCAGCAGCAGGGCGATGCTGCCCGGAATGAGGTTAATGGCGAACAGCCACTGCCAGCTCAGGGCGTCCAGTATTGTTCCACCGAGTACCGGGGCGATCGCCGTGCTGGAGGCGATAAGCAGGGCGTGCAGCCCCAGAATGCGGCCCAGCAGTCGGCCCGGAAAAACGGACCGCAGGATCGCCGGAGCAATACTCAGGGTCGCCGCCCCGCCGATGCCCTGCAGAATTCGCATCCCGGTTAATATTTCCGGCGTTGTTGCCAGCGCGCAGCCGAGCGAGGTGAGCGTAAAGGTGGCAAGCCCGCTCAGAAAGACCGGGCGATAGCCCACGCGTGCCGCCAGCGCGGCGAAAATAGCCAGCGTCATCGCCGCTGACAGCAGATAACCGTTAGCGAACCAGACCACAACGTTCGCGGGGACCTGCATCGCTCTAGCCATGGAGGGGAGCGCGATGTTGATCATGGTGCCGTCAAAGACGCCCATCAGCGTGGTGGTCATGACGGCGGCCAGGACCCGGGCGCGTTCATGCCCGGGTAAACCTTCATCGCCGGGCTGGTTGGTAAATAGCGTCATCGTCGTTACTCCGGATAAGAATAGTGATGACGAAACTATAATCATGCGCTATACAGGGCGGAAGACGCAGCATTTGCACTTAATCGTTGCATATAACGCCTTATCTGAGGAGCCATCGTGTCCGATCCTGACTTTAACCTTCTGGTTGCGCTCGACGTTTTGCTGGCCGAAGCCAGCGTGGCGGGCGCGGCGCGACGTTTAAACCTGAGCACCTCCGCCATGAGCCGCACCCTGAGCCGGCTGCGGGAGGTGACCGGCGATCCTATTCTGGTGCGGGCCGGGCGTCATATGGTGCTGACGCCCTGGGCCGAAGCCACCCGGGATCGCGCCAGAAGCGCCGTGCACGAGGCGAGGGCGGTGCTGCAGCCCTCCACCGACACGCTGAAGGTGGAAAGCCTTGAGCGGCTGTTCACTATTCGGGCCAACGACGGTTTTGTCGTGGCGTTTGGACCTATGCTCATAGCCGCGGTGGCGAGCGTTGCGCCCGGGGTCTGCATCCGCTTCGCTCCCAAACCTGAAAAAACGTCGCGCTATTTACGGGAGGGGCTTGTCGACCTGGAGATCGGCGTGCAGAGCAACATGGGGCCTGAAATACGGCTGCAAAGGCTCTTTCAGGATCGGTTTGTTGGCGCGGTGCGCAAGGGACATCCGCTGTCTTCACAGCCTGAGGTCAGCCTTGACGATTATGTTGCCTGGGGCCATGTGGTGGCGTCGCCTGATGGGGCGTTACACGGGTCTGTGGACGACGCGCTGGCGGAGCGGGGGATGAAACGAAAGATCGCCAGCGTGGTGCCTGGATTCCCGACGGCGTTATCCGTAGCGCTGGCCTCCGACCTGATTGCTATGGTACCGGCGTTGTACCTGCTCAATCAGGCGATGACCGAGCGCGTGCACGTCTTTGAACTGCCCTTTAAGACCCGGACCATTACGGTATCCCAGATGTGGCATCCGCGCATGGAACGGGACCCGGCGCATCGCTGGCTCAGGGAAAAGGTCCTTGAAGTGTGCCGCGCGGTTTGCTGACGCTCAGAGCACTTTCCCCGGCACCGTGAGGATGAAGCGCGTCGACACCGCATCCGATTCCACGCGGACTTTTCCGTGGTGCGCGGTGACGATGGACTTCACGATGGCAAGCCCAATCCCGCTGCCTTCGCCCTTACGCTGCCTGGACGGGTCGACGCGATAAAAACGGTCAAACAGCTTTGGCAGATGCGCCTGTGGGATCGGCGTGCCGGGGTTTTCTGTTACCAGCTCAACGTCGTTATCCCGTTTTCTGATGGAGACCGTTACCGTTTTCCCTTCCGGCGTATAGCGCAGGGCGTTGGAGAGCAGATTATTGATTGCTCTTCTGAACATCTGCGGATCGCCTTCTATCAGGCAGGGCATCCCGTTAAATTTCAGCGAGACGTGGCGTTCTTCCGCCCAGGCTTCGAAGAAATCGAAGACTTTCATCACCTCGGCGCTTAAATCAAACATCACCCGATCCGGGATGAGCTGATTATTATCCGCCTGCGCCAGGAACAGCATGTCGCTGACCATGCGGGTCATCCGGTTGTACTCTTCCAGGCTGGAGTAGAGGACATCTTCCAGCTCTTTCTGGGAGCGGTTCTGACTTAACGCGATTTCCGTTTGCGTCACCAGGTTGGTGATGGGCGTCCTGATTTCATGCGCGATGTCGGCGGAAAAATTCGCCTGCCGGGTAAAGACATCTTCAATTTTCCCAATCATATGGTTGAAGGAGATCACCAGCTGTTCCAGCTCAACGGGCACGCGGGACGGCTCCAGGCGCGCATCCAGATTTTCGGAGGTGATATTTTTAATGGCGGTGCTGACGTTACGCACCGCAAACAACCGCAAGCAACTGCGCGGGCTTATTGAAGAAATGG
>OGYD01001955.1_pt1 | contig 14503 bp, 10 predicted proteins | sample 1576441 | NCBI WGS metagenome assembly OGYD01 (sample SAMEA3541537, study PRJEB24748) | human gut metagenome | biome: human gut; feature: human-associated habitat; material: faeces | place: China | collected 2012 | reverse complement strand
GCTGAAAACAGCTGTGTTGGAATAAGCGATACACCTGCCGGTGCAAGACAATCTTCCGGAAATGTGACACCATACCATGCAGATGTCTCTTTTCCATAGCAGCAGCCTGCAAGAAAGCAGCCGATGCGTCCGCACCCTTGTGCAAATGCTACGCCTGGCACTGCCCAGTCACTATAAGGTACCGTTCCCCCAACGAAACCATTATGATAAAGGAGGCCTGCTGCCATGCGGGATAGTCAGTACAAGTCGTGCGCGGTACAGAACCAGTTTACAGCCTATCTGATTGCCGCGATTCGCAATTACAAAAGAACGTATTTAAGGAGAATTTCCACAGCTCTTCGGACAGAACTGCCCATGGAGGGACACAGCGAGGTGATGGAATTATGTGAGGAAACGGACTTCTTCTGTGGGCTGCCGCTGATGCAGCGATTGGAGAATGAGCGTCTGTTCGCTGCTATGCAAGGGTTAAGCGAGCGAGAGCGTTACATATTTCTGTCTAAAGTCCTTGGAGAGATGAGTCTTTCCGAGATCGCGCTGTCGCTCGGTATCACCTATGGAGCTGCGGCCATGTCCTATCATCGCACGGTCTCGCGCCTGAGAAACGCTGTGGGAGGTGGTAAAGGTGAATGATTTCATGGAGCTGTTCATGAGTGCGAAGAACGGGGATTCGTCTGCAATGGAGGAACTTCTGCATATGTACTACCCGCTCTTATACAAGGAATCCGTGGTCAACGGGATCTTTGATGAGGATCTGCTTCAGGAACTGTGCCTGCTGTTCTTGAAGTGCGTGGCAAAGTTCAATATTCGATAGAGAGAACTCTCTCGGTCACGTTCTATGGAAATAATGGTTTAACCGCTGCAAGGAAGAAGCCCAGTTCGCATGAAAGGCGAGCTGGGCTTCCCAATTTCACTAATAACTATGCATTTTCAAGTCTCTCAACGGCTTCTTCATAGGTATATACCGGCAGAAACCTCGTCCATTCACAGACCGCCGAGAACACGGGTGGATGACCCCCTGCATCGCAGGCGAACACCCCTTCTGCCTCTACGGCGGCATTCAGTCGCTCCAAGTACATATAGAGGTTCCCGGAACGATCCATCCTATACTCCGGTGCAGAGCCAATCTGATGCTGCCCCATATAAAGCCGCGTTTCTTCCGGCAGGGGCATCAACAGCTTACACGTGGCTGCCCGCGATGGTCTTTCCACCATCGGAGCAAAGAGGCTGCTTTGCTCTCCAAACATGGGGCCGCGTGCGTGTACGCGCTCCTTATACGGGAAGTGACAGGTGTTTTGCCAAAACATAGCGGTTAGCCTGCGGACATTCTCGCACATGGCATAGGTATCGATCATCTCATGGGGACGGTGTTCATTGAAATAACCTGCGCTGATATTGACAGCCGCAGTTTTCAAGTGCGGTGCGACCACAGAGATGTCGCTGAACGAGCCGGAGTTCTCCTTGAAACCGAAGCTGCAAACGAACTCCATGAAGTCAGGGTTATCGCAGTGATAGAATACGGCGTCATTCCTGCCGCGCCGATCCAATTCAACGATATAGTTGACCTCCGGACGCAGCTTGCTGTTGGTAAATTTCCTTGCACCCACACCGCCGAGCTCCTCGTCTTCGCAAAACAAGATATGACAATGGCACTCGCGCATCAGCATCAGGATCATATACACACCGGCACGGTCATCACCGCCGATCCCGTAGGGCGACATCAGGTAGCGTCCATCCTCGGAGCAGCAGATGATATCCGGCCGATGGGTATGAACCGTGTCCAGATGGGCGACCAGCAACACGGGGACAGTACCTTCTGCATAAAGAAATCCGCTTTTGCAGACGGGTTCATAGTCGTGCGCGCGCAGTTGCTGCACAAGATGCTCTTTCAGCTCGCGCTGGGTCATCTTCAAGATGCTTTCAAAATGGGATATACTCATTCCCATAGCTTCGCAAATATTCATTATGCTCCTCCTCACGCCACCGCCACGGTAGCTTTTTCACAAAGCGTATGACCCATAGCACGACAGGCGGAGGCCATGCTGCACGATGCGCAACCGGAGGTCAACTGCTGGTAGCAGTCCTGACAGACCTCCACCAAGGTGCCGCGCCGGTTATAGGCTGGGTACATAGTGCCTAAAGTGGGGCGGCCGCAGGCGGCGCAAATATGCAGGCACGTCTTACAATAAAAACCATCTTCAAGATAGATTCCTTGACCACGCGCTACCGTCTGCCCGCATTTACGGCAGACGACCACCTCTTTGCAAGAACACTTGATGGCACCATTGCTCCGCAGCTCATTGCCGCAGCAGACACACCGAGCCGCAGCTCCGATGGTCAACTCCGTGTCTTTTCTATGTCCCTGCAGGACCGAGAGATTGCCGTGATAATTATAGTCCGGATAATGTAAGCTGCATCGGTAGGTCGAGAGATGGGCGTTCAAGTCAGGACGTTTTGTTTTCAGGTACCAGAGGTTTGGTTCCGTCAGGCATCGGGAAATAGCCTTCTGCACCAGATGGCGGAACAGCTTGGACACTTCCAGCGCGTTTCCTGTATCGGCAGGATAAAGCCGGGACTGGAACAGGGTGCCGTTTTCATAGAAAAACATCTGCCGGTATCGGCGTATGGCTTTGCGGTATTCCCCAGAAACGTCGGCATCTACGGCATAAAATACCATGCTGACTCTATCGCTCATATAGGAAAGACAACCCGCCTGGTATCCTCCGTCGCTAAGGCGATGGCAGGACACCCATGTGTTGGATTTGCTGGACATCTCCAAAAAGTCACAGGGATGTACGGAGAGAACTCCGATCTCCTGCATGGTCAACGGGTTCAGAGCGTCGGCAAGCTGTGCAAAAACGGCGTTGTACCGGGTGTGCCTATCGACGCCGTATTTCTTGCAAAGTTTTCCAATAATGCGGCTGGCCTTCTGCTCTTTAGCACAGCGTATCCCGCCGCGCTGGCGTAGGATCTCCAGATTTTCTTCAGAAACGGTGCAGCTATAGCCTGACACGGCTGCATGCAGTGCTGTGCGGAAATCCTCCAGCTGCTCACCGCTGAGCATCTCAGAGGCGATGTCCAGCAGCGTGAAGGCCGTTTCATCTACCATATCAGGATGAATAGAGAGGGCCTGATTACAGTCGAAGATGATAGCCTGTTCATCCTCGTTCCAATTGGGATGACGCCGCAGCAGTGAAAGCAGATCCGCTTTCGCTGTCTGCCAGGCTGTCAGATTAGCCATAACACCCTCTTCCGAAAAACTCTTTTCGTATTTGTACATAACCTCATAAAACTCGTTTTTCAGCTCTGTGAGCTCTTTCACTTCATTCACACCTTTCTTGCATTTTAGAGTGGAGGGGTAGAGAGCACTGCGCTCTCTACCCCTTTTGCGACTAACGTCTGCGCCTCATTCTCCGATCATCTGGAAAAACTCGCCCGGTGACAGTACACGGATGCCCAAGGCACGTGCCTTATCCAGCTTACTGCCGGCGTTTTCACCACAGATCAGATAGTCGGTCTTTTTTGTTACAGAACTGCCGGCCACAGCACCCAACGATTCGATCTTCGCGTTGATGCCGCTGCGGGTATAAGGCTCGACCTTTCCGGTCACAACCATCGTGCAGCCCACGAACGGGTTGCTCTCCATTGAGTGCGTTTCGGTAGTTACGGTTTGGATCGTCACCATTTCTTGTAATTCCTCCCAAAGAATACGATTCTCTTCTTGTGCGAACCATTGATGAATGTTTTGGTGCAGTGTTTCTCCAAAATCGGGAAGCTGTGAGAAATCGAAATCATTTTCCACGGCTTCTTCGAAATCGGAAGGCGAGCTGCCAAACTGCTTCGCCAGCACTTTACTGGCATGATTACCTATCATCGGGATGTCCATGGCAATCAGATACCTCTCAAATGTGGTATTTCTGCTGCGCTGTATGGCGCCCCACAGATTATCCCACGATTTCCTGCCAAATCCGTCCATGCAGATAATCTCCTGCATATAGTGATCCAGGCGATAGACGTCTGTGAAACTGTGTAGCCAGCCGCGAGCAATCAAACGCTCCAGTGTGGCCTCGGATAAGCCCTCAATATCCATAGCTTTTTTGCTGACAAAATGCACGAACCGCCGAAGCTTTCGCACGGCGCAGTCTGGGTTATCACAGAAGAGTGCCTTTTTCCCTCCGTCTGTAATATGAAACCGCGTTTCTGCACCGCAGCAGGGGCAGTGCTTCGGCGTTACAGCATCCAGATCAAAATGCCCACGCTCCAGATTCTCCTCAATATGAGGAATGATCATGTTTCGCTTGGACACCAACACACGGCAGCCGGGCATCAGTTCAAGCCCTTCAATGAAAGACAAGTTGTGCAGGCTGGCACGCGATACGGTGCATCCATCGATCACTACACTGTCGAGTACCGCCACCGGCGCGATCTCGCCGGTGCGCGAAGGTGTCCATTCGATATCCCGCAGGACGCTTTCGTATAACTCGTCCTCAAATTTGAAGGCGAGTCCATCCTTGAAGTGGTGACCGGTGCGCCCGCAGGTCCTGGAGTAGTCCACCTCATCGTAGGTCAGGACAAGACCATCGATGGGGAGATCGCTCATTTCTGCGGCCTCGCGCATTTGGGCTATGAGCTGTTCATATTGTGCCTTGTCGCCATCCTGCAACTGTACGGCATGAATGATGCCGAACCCAAACTCAGTGAGTTTCAGAAGCCGCGCATGTTTTCCGTTTGCCCAGTCCGTGTACTCCTCGAATTCCTCCAAAACCGAGAAGGGAAGAAATGACACATGGCGCTGGGCGCAGATCGCTGCGTCAAAAGCCCTTATGGACCCGGCTGCCAGATTGCGGCTGTTCTTATACGGATTGCCTACGCTGTCCGTGATGGATTTCAGACTCTCAAAATCGCTGTTGTGGATGAAGCTCTCGCCGACGACCACCAATCGATCTCCATAGGGGATGCGTTCGGGAATGCCGGAGATCGCCTTTGCGTTGTGTGTAATATTCTCACCGATAGACCCATCTCCGCGCGTTGAGAGGCGGATAAGCTGACCGTTTTCATAGATCAACTCTGTTGTCAGACCATCCAGCTTCAGTGACAGATCAACTGTACGCCCTGCCTGAAATGCGATCAGATCCTCAATGCTCTTGGTCTTATCCAGCGATAGCAGGGGAATGTCGTGTGCGACCTTTGGTAACGCTGACACGACAGGATACCCAACCGTCTGTGTGGGCGAATTCGCCATGCAGACACCGGTATGCTCCTCCAACGCCAGTAATTCATCGTACATATAGTCGTACACATCATCTGCTACGCTGGGGGCATTGAGGTTGTAGTATTCGTGCCGGTATTGGTTGAGTTGTGCGACCAGCTTTCTCATAGTGCTCATTTCTACTGCGTTAGCCATTATGTTCATTCCTTTCGTTGATACTATCACCGAAATTCAGCTTTCGGATCATGGCAAGAATAGCGTTATCGTCATTCCACGGTGCAGACCATGGCTGCGGGGAAATGGTGTCATAACGCACGAAGACCTGGCCCTCCGAAATTTGCAAGGATACATCTGCGCGTTTTGCGCAGACGGTGGCAAGATTCCCTAATTGTTTCATACTGTCCAACTCCTTTTTTAAGCTGCGGTCTTATCTGCGGCACACTGCACCTGTCGTTTCCATCGTTCAATAAAAGCCTTGATTTTTGCCGGAGGGTCTTCGTTATCGAAGCCCCTTGTCTGCACAACCTGTCCGTCTCTGACCTCTACGGAACAAAGCGACTTGTCCGGTTCGGCTACCTTTCGCACAAATAAAATGACGCATTCACGCTGCGCGACCCACTTAACATACCTGCCGACACAGTGGCGAAGAGCAGTGCCCTCGTCTATCAGTTCTTTCGAGGAATGGGGAGGGATCACCATAAGGTCTTTCCCCTTATATTGGTATAGCCTCTGCCATTCCTCAAAGCTGTCTGCAATAGCTTTTTCCTGCTCCGCTGTACGTTTGACATCCAGTGCCTCAACCACATGACCATGCGCGGATTTGAGATTACGCGGGAACAGTATAAAGCTGCTCTCTACGTCATATTGCATCTCCTTACACATACGAAGATAGTCACGATAATCGGCAAGAAGATTTGCCATGCTGTAGTACCGTATATATTCGGGAGTCTTTGTGGATGCAATGCGTATCTCGTATTGTGCGTCCGCATAGCGCATCAACTTGTGCATAGTCATATGAGAAAGCAACTCAGCCAAGACCGAAACGTCCTGTATGGCATTATTTGCGCACCACTTCATCATAGAAGCATCAGGCCTTTTCCCGGCGTTAATAAACCATTGGATAACGTTAAGCTGTGCAATGCCGGGATCAACTTCCTGCAGCAGTGGTAGCCAGGAACGGTCGAGCTTCAGGACGTCTTGCAGGTTCTTCCCCTCGCAGTTTACCGTTTTGCCTATCATAAAATGATAAGATCCATATACGATGTCTGAGACCAGTCTGAACAGCTTTGCCTTGACCAAGTATTCGATCACCGGCCACTGTACGTATGCGTTCAGGTACGGGATGGCATCCATGGTGGTAACACTTCGAGCAAAGGTTTCTATTTGTGAATACTGCCACGGGGTATTGCGTAAGAGTTCTGCAAGATTGCTAAAGTATAGATGCCCCGCTGTGTCCCCTTCAAAACTATCGCGCCACGAGAGGAAATGCGGGCGATGCCCACATTTCCAGGGCGTCAGATCATCCTTGTAGGCAGACGCAAGATAATAGGGCGACGTACTGCAATGACCATCTGAACAAAGTGAAATAAAATGACGTGCATTTTCATATACGGAAAAGTAAACCGGCGTATCCGCGTCGGTAAAAGTGCGGTATGCTTTTACGATCCGCAGCAACAGCTCGCCATTTTTTGCCTTTTGCAGCACTTGAACCGTTTCGTGGTCAAAAACACGTCCGCGCCGCCCTCTGCACTTGAATGTGATCTCCTTTTTGCAGCGAGGGCAGAGGCCGGGGGTGTTGTGCTTAGCTGCCGCAATACGGACCTCGTGCCGGCAAGCGGTACAATATGCATGCCCCGGCGCTTTCCGTTGGTAATCATAGAAGATATACTGCGGCATGACTTCGCGGTGGATAAAACCTTTCAGGTCGCGGGGCAGCACTGGCACATATTTCATCCGTTCTATGATCGCACGCTGCTTTTTCCACTTACGCTCCAGAGCCTTGCGACGAGAAATCGACCATTGCAGACAAATTAACGCCGAAATGGCACTGTGCTCGCATTTGCAAAAATGGGCTGCGCGAGCCTCGTCCTGCTGCCGATAGAAAGCGCATTTGGTGTCAAAACGGCATACCCGATCCAAATAATCAAATGGTGAGCATTGCCATGTCGCACTGGCGTTTTCTCTAAGGGAAAGAGTGGCAAAATCATACCGGCCTTGGAAAACCACCCAGCGGGGCTTGATACTGCCCGCCAGAATGTTCTCTCTCTGATAGATATAGAGCATCAGAATACGCTGCCCGGCAACATTCCGCACTGCCGTACGGATAATATAGGGGCAGCTCTCTACATGAAGTACGCCTTCATTCAGATTGAATTCCAGTTCCGGCATGGCAAGCTTGCGGCAGGCGCGTTTGTCTATTTTCCGCGTCATGCGCTCACCCCCAGGCTATCGAAAGAGATCTGTTCGTCCAAGGGTGCAGCTTCCGTTGGCGTGTCGGCTGGTTTTTCTTCCGCTTTGGCGGCGGGCTTCTCCGCTTTTTTCTTCTCCGCCTTTTTCGTCGTGCTGCTCCTGCCGCCGTAATACGGTTTAGGAACAAACTTTTCTTCTTGACCACGATCCTCCTTTGCGTTCATATCTTTGAAGTAATCCTCCGCCCACTGGTAGCAAAGCCCGTCCGGCACATCGGTGCCATAGCCTTCAGCTGAGGGCTTAACGTCATTGTCATCCATCTCCTGCTTGGCAAACTCAAGCGCCTTGCGGTTGATATAGCGGAAGCAGTTGACCATGTTCTTGCGGGGGTGCATGACATTCCGGGCAAAGGCCACATCCTCAAGGCAAAGCGTCTGGATATACTCGGTGACGCACTGCTTCATGTTACGGCGTGTCAGTCGTTCGGAATCGTCGCCCACACGCTTCATAGAGGCGGCCATCACTTCGTCATCGCTCATCGCTACCGCGTTTTCCCATGCGGCCTGTTCAGCTTCCTCCTTGGCTCGCTGCCTGGCCTCCCACTCGGCTTTCCGCTTGGCCTCAGCCTGCTCATGCTCCTGCCGCTTACGATCCTCTTCCGCCTTTTTATCTGCTTTCAGATTGGAAGGTGAAGGGGGATCATCTGCGTTTTGCTGCATCTGGGAGAGCAGAGCCTTCGCCTGCTCCTCCTCAGCCTGCTGCCGGTCGTCTGCCCGTTTGGACGCCAACTCTGCGGCGTCCTGTATCGCCGGGCTTCGATCCTGTACATTATCCCGCAAGTCTGCGGCCATTTCTGAATATACTCCCATAAGGCTCCTCCATTTCAAAATAAAACGGCATTGGGCGGGTGATAGGAACACCTGCCCGATGCCGTTCGTTTATGGTGGAACAGCTCAGTGCCGTTCCCGCTTATCTTTTGCCAGCTTTGGCGAGAACTTTACCGGCAGGAATTTATCATTCCCATCACAGTAAAAGTATCTGCGCCCGTTTTCGTCAAAGAATTCGATCACCGTGGAGGGTGAAACGCTGCGTCCATGATAGTCCGCAGGCAGCTCGCCGCTGTATCGCGCCGCCACCAGTTTCAGGCGGATGGCGTCGTCCTGCTGCACTTCACACACCAGAGTTCCTTCATAGACCAGCGCGTACTCCGAGGCGGGCGGCTGTTCATAGCCGGCCTTCTGCAAAGCCCTGATCCCGCCAAAGGCGAAATCCGCGGCCTTGCCCTCAGATACATCCGGCTGGTAGATACGGAAATACTGCTGCGCTCGCAGGGATAAAAGATACTGCTCCAGTGCCGCGTCACCATCCCGCAAAAAGCGGGCGTACTCCTGCTCACTCAGACCCAGGTGATCGTGGAGCGTACTGCTGCCGGTGTTCCTCTCGTGCCATGCGGCGATCTCCTCACTGATGGCGTCAAAGGAACAGAACCCGCAGACAAACCGCGTTCTGAAATTCATTTGAGAAACATCTCTTTGCTCTTTTTTCTGCCGCATGGCAAGCTGCCAGTCATCAATGCCTTTATAATTCGGATCCCACGTCAGACGGCGGCACTCCAACCCATGGCTGCGTGCCATGAGATAGATTTTCGACGCGCCCTTGCTGACAGCGGCGTTGTGATACTTGTCCATATCCTCGGCTTCAATGATGACCTCTGTGCCATTGGCGGCCAGCAGCGCAAACAGCATATCCAGCTTGTTGACGTTGTTGGCACCTGCCGTAGCCGCAAAGGAGCGATCCATCAGAAAGTGGGCCACGTCCGCTTTCAACAGCCCTTCCGTCACATAGACAACCCGCGCAAAGGGATCGCCCACGAAATGGACAGGACTGCCGGAGGATACTCCGCGTTTCTTGGAAGCGGAGGATAGCCACAGGTACTTTGTCCCGCTCTTGTCAGGGTCGCTCTCCTGCTCTCGGATAGGCGTATCCAACCGGATCTGTGCGCCGCGTATCATCCCATCAATACCTTTGGCGGGGATGATGATCCCTGCCGTGACGGAATTGAAGTTGACCGTCCATTTGTCATCCTTACCTACATAGAAGCCGGGAACGCCCTCCACCTTACAGCCTCGGCTGCGCAGCTTTTGCGCCAGTGACCGGCACAGGTAGAAGGGCGGGGTACTTTTGTACCCCAGCCGTTCTATCTGTTCGTCGGTCAGCCCGCGCACCTCATGGAGATGCTTGCGGTGTTGAGGCGTAAGCGTCAACAGCTCCAGCAGCATGGAAAATGTCTGGTGGATCTCCTGCGGTGAGGCAAGGACGGATTGCTCAATCGCCGCCTGCTCCGGCAGTTCCTTTGCGGTGTACTCCGGCGCCGTAAGGCCGTTTTGCAGCGTGTCGCAGATCTCACGGTAGGATTCGGAATTGCTGATCCCGTATACCTTTCCGTAGAGAGACAGCATACCGCCGCCTTCGTTGCAGTAGTTGCAGCGCCAGAGGTTTTTAGCAAAGTTGATGTTCATCTTCCCCCGCTTATCACCGCAGATCGGGCAGTCGGCATATACGCTGTCCGCCTGTCTTCGCCGGATATGCAGATGCAGCAGCTCAGCCACATCCATGATATTGAACGGGAACTCCTGTGGCTGCGCCACCGCGCCACCTCCTTACCATCATCTCGAACGATTCGTCTGTCAGCTGGCATTTGCCAGACGCTGGAGCTTGTCCAGCATCAGCTTGGCACCGGCCCGCAGGATATTGTCATCCCCGGAATAGCCCTTCACATACCACTTGAGGCTGGCTGGCCGCCGCTCGGCGACTTGCTTGAGCGTCTGTCCGCTGCATGTGCCGATGGGCACGATGATCTCCTCGGCCTCCGCTTCGGTCATCAGAGTGCAGATGGTATCCATATCCATGTCCTTGGTATAACTGGCGGCACTTGGCTCGTCATATACGAAGGGCAGTTCCGTTTCTACCACAGGCTCTACAACGGCCTCCGCAGGCTGTTCCGCAGAGACTTCCACCGGCGCCGTGTCAGGTACGGCTTTTTCTGCATGGTGAACCACTTCCTGTTCAGGTTGCTGTACGACCACAGGCTCAATGCCGGCCCGTACCGCAGCGGGTTCCGTTCTGACCTGTTCCGCTGCCGCTTGAGGTGCAGGGGCCGGCTCGCTCCGCATAACAGGCGTGATCGGCTCTGCGTAAGGCGTATCCGCCTTGGGCATCGGTGCGAACTGGACGCCGAAGCCGGCGTTGGTCAGCGCCATGTCCAGAGCATCATGCTCCGCAGCCTGAATATACAGACCGGCAGGTGCGTTTTCCTGTGTCATGGTGGCAATGTAGCTGCTGGCGGGGTCGGCATCATCCTTGTCGAAGAATACCTTTGCCTCGATGATCGCCAACTGATCCGTGATGCGCAGCGGCGTCAGCCGCGTGCGTCCGGCGGGATATTTCAGCCTGAACCAGAGCTTTTTATATCGCAGATCCAGCTCGTGTCCGTTGGCAGTCTTTTTCAAGAATCGCAACGGATCGAAGCCTGCGACACGGTTCAGCTCAGACACGACGGGGACAGCATTGAACAAAGTGGATTCGGGTGTATTCATTTCAAAAGCTCCTTTCTAAATAAAAACATGAGACAGGGCGTAGATTTAACGCGCTTGCCTCATTTTTACAAAATATTCACAGTGATACTCAAGCACTGCGCTGTTGCACTTTGAACGTATTGGTATAGAGTGAGATCCTGTGTCCTAACTGCGTGTTGCGTTTTCCGGTATCGTCTTTGTGAACCGCCATGTAGAGCATGCCGATCTGACCCACCAGAATGACCTTTGACTTAGCGCGGGTGATAGCCGTGTAGACAAGGCTCCGCGTCAGCATCCGGGCATGGCTCCTCAGCAAAGGGAATAGTACCACATCAAACTCACTGCCCTGCGCCTTATGGACGGTGGTAGCATAGGCAAGCTCCACATGGCCCATTTCCTCCATGGAGTACTCCACGACCCTCGTGGGCGAAAACTGGATCGATATGCGCATACCGTCCCGCTCATCATGGCGGAAGCTGCGGATAAAGCCAATATCGCCATTGGACGCCTTAATACTGTTCTTGTTCTGCATCACCTTATCACCTACCCGAAAATAGAGGCTGCCCACCTTCAGATCGGCTTCCTCCGTCTGCGGGTTCACCAGCTCTCGGATCGCCTCGTTGAGTTGGTCAACGGAGGCCGCGCCGGTGGAGCGGAAGGGCGATAGGATCTGCACGCGGTCTACACCGTATTGCTTCACCTGTGCCAGATAGAGATTCCGCAGATGTTCGGCGGCTTCCTCCTGGTTGGCGCATTTGCAGACAGTAAAATCATTGCCGTAGAAAAAGCCGGTGTCATTGTTGTTGATCTTCTGCGCGTTATAGGCGATAAGGCTGTCCTTCTTCTGACGGAATATCTCATTGAGCACCGTCACAGGGATCAGCCCGCAGTCGATCAACTCACGGAACACATCACCGGCTCCAACGCTTTGCAGCTGGTCTGCATCGCCCACCAGCAGAACCTTCGTGTTCGGCCCAATGCGGGAGAAGAACTGCCGTGCCAGCCACATATCCATCATAGACGATTCATCCACGATGATAAGGCCTGCGTCCAGCATATCTTCTTCCTCTTTCCGGAAGCCGCCATCCTCACCAAACAGTCCCAGCAGGCTGTGCAGCGTGCTGGCATTGTTTACGCCGGTACTCTCCGCCATGCGGCGGCTTGCCCGGCCGGTGGGGGCTGCCAGCAGGATATTCTCCGATGGCTTCAGCAGCTTGAACACCTCAATGACCGCTTTCAGGACGGTGGTCTTGCCGGTACCGGGTGAGCCGGTAATGATGGACAGATCGCTGCGGAATACCATGTGAACAGCCTCCGTCTGCCGCAGAGAGAGCTCGACCCCCAACTGACGCCGTACCCTTGTCAGCAAGTCCTGCACATCCACCCGTTCTACCGGGCGGCAGAGCAGCCTTGCGATGCTGCGGGCCGTTTCGTCCTCCTGCACGAAGGTCTTGACCAGATAATAGTTGCCGTTGCTGTTGATGATCTTGCCTTGTAGCAGCATATCGTCGATCACAGCCTCCAGATCATCTGCCTTTACCCGCATCTGAGGAACGGGGATCATGCTGTTCAGCAGAGCCATGGACTCCTTGCGAAGCTGCTCTGCATCCAGATACAGATGACCGCCATCTCCCTTTGCACCCTCCAGCGCGGCAAATACCGCACCGCGGATACGCATGGGTGAGTTCAGCGGCCAATTGTTCTTTCGCATGATCGCGTCCACGCGCTTGAAGCCAAATCCGGATATCTGACAGAGTTCGAAGGGGTTATCCCGCAGAATATCCACGCTGTGTGCGCCGAAATGGTCATAAATCTTCGTGGCGGTGGTGGGGGTGATCTGAAAGGGGGCCAATAGCAGCATCAGATCACGAAGTGTTCGGCTCTCGTTATAGGAGACAATGATCTCCTCCAGCTTTGCCTTGCTGACGCCCCGTATCTCCAGCAGCCGCTCCGGTTCATTCTCCAGCACATGCAGTGTATCTGCGCCAAACCGGTCTACGATCAGCTCGGCGGTCTTGCCGCCAATGCCCTTGATAAGCCGTGAGGAAAGATACCCCTTGATTCCTTCGCGGGTCTGAGGTACGACCTCCTCACATTTCGTCACATGCAGCTGAAAGCCGTTTTTACCCTCTTTCCACTCACCGTCCAGTATCATGCTGACCTGATCGGTGCGCGGCAGCTCATAGCCCACGGCGGCAAAATGGATCATATTGTCCCGATGCCGGTACGCGCTGCGAGCCTTTTCTGGGATAGAACGGTCTGAGGTCTTTACGCTGATCACGCTGTACTTGTTGACAGGGTTATAGAAGATCGTCCGTTCATAGATGCCTGTATAAGCCAACTCATGCAGCCTCCTCTCGTCGCTTTTTCACATAGAAGCGCCGGCTTTCCGAAACAGTGACGTACTGCTCGTAGATGTCCGGGTGCTGCGCCTGCAAACGCTGCAGGTTGTCCTTACTGATGCCGGATTTACGCACAGGCTTATAGCTGATACTGTAAGCCGCTTCACGCCCCTGGCAGACAGCCGTGCAGCTTCGTCCCATTTCTGCGACGATGCGGCCTTGCAGCCGCCGCATTTCCGCTTCAATGTGCTCATAGTTTCGTTTCTCTGCGTTTCGCTGGGTCTGAAGCTCCAGATACCGGGGGATCAGCAAAGCCATATTCCCCTCCAGTATCAGCTCCGGCGCCGATGGGTCAGCAGGCCCGAAATGACGCCTGACGCTGTTAAGGATCAGATCGCCGTCCTCCGTATAGGGTGGGGGCATACCGGTGAGAATGTGGCTCTCCCAGAAATCCTGCTCCAGCGCAATCAGCTCCGCCTCATAGTCCCGGTCACGGACAATATGCCGGATGATGACTTCATCTTCATTGTTGCCGTACAGGCAGCAGTAGAAGACCTCATCAATGTTCATCACAGCCATATAGTGCCGCCCCTGAGCTTCATAGTTGAGGGGAACGATCTCCTGCCCATCCTCGGACCACCAGTGATCCTTTGCATTATAGTTGGTGGTTTTTATTTCGAGGATCGCGGTTCGCCCCCCGGGAAGCTCTACAAAGTAGTCAATATCCGCCAGCATAAACGTATGCACCGGATGATAGAACATCTTCTTGATCTGATAGATGCGATACCCCGTTTTCACATGGAATATCTCTGCCACCAGATCCTCCAGCAGATGCCCCATCTTCTTGGCTACCCAGTTGCTCTCCGAGTCGTCAAAAGGCACGATTTTCAGCTTGTCATAGTAGAGATCCCGTGCCGTAGCAAACGGTGAGATTCCTAATATGGCGGCTGCATCGCTGCCGCCGATCCCCC
>OGYD01001951.1_pt1 | contig 14536 bp, 19 predicted proteins | sample 1576441 | NCBI WGS metagenome assembly OGYD01 (sample SAMEA3541537, study PRJEB24748) | human gut metagenome | biome: human gut; feature: human-associated habitat; material: faeces | place: China | collected 2012 | reverse complement strand
AGAAGTTGGATGTAAGACAATGAACGGTCTTGGAATGATGTTATTCCAGGGAGCAGCAGCATTCAAACTCTGGACAGGAAAAGAAATGCCGTTCGAACACATGAAAGAAGTATTAAACATCAGATACGATGATTAATACCCGGCAGGCTTGTATTGAATTTAAGAAGAAATCGAAAAAATTTGAAAAACAGGAATGTGAGGAAAAGAGATGAATAAGAAATACATACCCAGCGCCCTGATCCTTTATTTAAACTACTTTATCCACGGTGTCGGATGTTCCATCCTTGGACAGGCAGTCATCAAGGAAGCACTTGCCGCTTCCTGGGGCGTAGAAGTTATGGCAATCACTGCAATTTCAGCAGCACTCGGACTTGGACGTCTGATCGCGCTTCCGTTCGCCGGACCGCTTTCTGACAAACTCGGACGTCGTATTTCAACAGCGATCGGTAGTGGATCCTATGCAATCTACCTGATCGGACTTGCGCTTGCATTTAATGCAGGAACAAATGGCGGATACCAGATCGCATATATCTGTGCAATCGTTGGTGGTATCGCAAACTCTTTTCTGGATACAGGAATTTACCCGGCTGTTTCAGAAATCATTTACAAAGCACCGGGCGTTGCAACTATGGGGATCAAATTCTTTATTTCTGTATCGCAGATGCTTTTACCGTTCGTACTTGGTGTAACTGTCGCTACAACAGCAACAGGAGCAACCTCTTACAACACACTGTTCTATGCATGTGGAATCGCTTATCTTGTACTTCTGGTACTGGTTATGATCTTCCCACTCCCGGATACAGATCAGAAAGCAGCGGGAAAGAAAGAAGGTCTGATCGACAGCTTAAAGCATACCCATTTCTCTGTAGAATCCATCGCAATGATTCTGATCGGATTCACATGTACAGGTACCTTCCAGTTATGGCTGAACTGTGCACAGAACTTTGCAAAAGAGAATGTTGGATGGGCTGATCCGTCCATCATGCAGACATACTATTCAGCAGGAACAATGCTTGCACTCGTTGTAACTGCATTTTTAACAAGAAAGATCAAAGACGTAAGATTTATCCTGGGATACCCGGTAATCTGTCTTGTAACAATGATCGCTGTTCTGGTTGGAAAGAGCCAGACACTTATGATTGCAGGTGCATTCCTGATCGGATGGGCAGGAGCAGGCGGACTTCTTCAGATCGCAACTTCTGTATGCAACATGCTTTTCCCGAAGATCAAAGGAACTGTAACAGCACTTGTTATGATCGCATCTTCCCTGTGTAACTACACCATCCTTACAGCAGCATCCAAAATGCAGCCGTCACAGGTTATGGTTATGAATATCGTTCTTACAGCAGTTGGAGTCCTTCTTGGATTATTTGTAAACTTACGTTATACTAAGATGGTAGAACAGGCTCAGGCTGACAACTAGAAAAAGGAGAAAACAGACATGAGTAAATATGTAGAAGTTCGTGGCGTTAAGATCGGTGAAGGAGTACCGAAAATCTGTGTACCGATCGTCGGAAAGACAAAAGAAGAAATTCTTGCAGCAGCAAGATCTTTTGAGGATGTTGCGCTTGATGTTGTAGAATGGCGTGTAGACTGGTTCGAAGGGGTATTTGACTTCGCACAGGTTGAAGATGTATTAAAAGACCTTCGTCCGGCACTTGGCGAAACTCCGATTCTTTTCACATTCCGTACTTCCAAAGAAGGCGGCGAAAAAGCAATCGAAGCTGACGCATATGCAGAGCTGAACAAGAAAGCAGCAGCAACAGGACTGGTTGACCTTGTGGATGTAGAAGCATTTACAGGGGACGAAGTTGTAAAAGATATCATCGAAGGCGCGCATGCACACGGCGTAAAAGTCGTTGCATCCAACCATGACTTCGATAAGACACCGGACAAAGACGATATCGTAGGACGCCTTGTGAAAATGCAGGAACTCGGCGCAGATATCCCGAAAATTGCAGTAATGCCACAGTGCAAAAAGGATGTACTTACACTTCTTGAAGCAACACGTGAAATGCAGAAGAACATGCAGACCGTCCGATCATTACAATGTCTATGGCAGGTACCGGACTGATCAGTCGCCTGTGCGGTGAAGTATTTGGTTCAGCACTTACTTTCGGGGCAGTAGGAAAAGCTTCTGCACCTGGACAGATGAATGCATCAGATTTAAGAGAAATCCTGACTCTGATCGATAAGAGCATCTAGTGAAGAAACATCCGGAGAAGTCCTGTGGCGGATCCGTTATGTTTAACCTGAATGAAGAGTGAAAAAGGCAGGATAAAGACCCGCAGTCATACCGGGGATTCCGGTGGATTGCGGGCCTTTATCATATTCTGGTTTTGTTAAAAAACGAACCGATTTCTGAAAATGAAAAATTATAGAAAATTTTGCTATTTAAAGAGATAAAAGCAAATAGAAAAAATAGACAAATTCTTCGGTAATTGATATCATTTTTGTATGATTATATGAAGGGAGGGCAAATGCGAATGAAGAAAACAGTAATCTGGCTGGATAACTATCTGGAAGAATTTTTTATGGTGATAAGCCTGATTCTGATGACAGTGATCATGGGGATCCAGGTGTTTTCCAGATATGTACTCGGCTCAGCGCCGTCCTGGTCGGAGGAGATTACCCGTTACCTGTTTGTATGGTCGGGATTTTTGAGCGTCAGCTATTGCACAAAAAAATGTATTTCCATTAAGATCGAACAGTTTGTGTCAATTTTCCCACGAAGAGGGAAGGCACTTTTTAAACTGGTTAACCATACCTTTGAACTGATGGTATTTCTTTATCTGATACCGTTTGCGTTTAAGTATATGATGTCAGCAGTAGAGAGCGGACAGGTAAGTCCGGCGTGCCACATCCCGATGTATTATGTGCAGGCAGCACCGCTTGCAAGTTTTATCCTGGTAGCGATCCGTATTATCCAGCGATGGTTTGCAGAATTAAAAGTAGTAAGAGAAAAAGATGAGAAAGGAGAAAAAGCATGCCGGCAGCAGTAGTATTTATCTTATTTGTAATCTGTCTGATCATTGCCATTCCGGTATCGATCGCGCTTACGATCGCATCGGTCCTTCCGGGTGCTTTTGATCCATCCTTCACAGCCAGCGGACAGTTTGTGATCCGTTCCATGCTGGGAGGGATTGACAGCTTTCCACTCCTTGCGGTTCCGATGTTCGTACTTTCCGGAATCATCATGGCAAGAGGCGGCATTTCCAAAAAATTATTTGATGTATTTTCCTATTTTCTTGGAAATCTGACAGCGGGTCTGCCGTGCGCGGTCATTGTAACCTGTCTGTTTTATGGTGCAATCTCAGGCTCCGGACCGGCGACGGTTGCAGCAGTCGGAAGTATGACGATCCCGATTCTGATCGAGCTTGGATACGATAAGGATTTTTCCGCGGCGATCGTAGCCGTGGCAGGTGGTCTTGGAGTTATTATTCCACCAAGTATTCCGTTTATCATGTTCGGAAGCGCTTCCGGTGAATCAGTAAGTGACCTGTTTATCGCAGGGATCATTCCGGGACTTCTGATCGGCGGACTTCTGATGGTTTATGCAGTTTATTACTGTAAAAAGAATGGAGAGGACAAAGAAAAGATCCAGAAAGTAGTCGGGGAACTTCATGAGAAAGGACTTCTGAAGGTTTTAAAAGAAAGCTTCTGGGCACTTTTGAGTCCGGTTATCATTCTGGGATGCATCTATTCCGGAATCGCATCGCCGACAGAAGCGGCAGTCATTTCAGTGTTTTACGCACTGATCGTCAGCCTGTTTATTTATAAGACGATGACGTTTAAAGATATCTGGCCGGCACTGGTGGAAGGCGTGCGCACCTATGCACCGATCATGTTTATCCTTGCAGCATCGATTGCATTTTCAAGAGTTCTGACTTTGATGCAAATCCCACAGATGGTAAGCACCTGGATCCTGACGCACTTTACCAATAAGATCGTCCTGCTTCTGGTGATCAATGTATTCCTTCTGATCGTGGGAATGGTCATGGATACCACACCGGCAATCCTGATCCTGACACCGATCCTTCTGCCGATCGTAACAGCAGTCGGCATGAATCCGATCCACTTTGGAATCATGATGGTTGTCAACCTTGCAATCGGATTTGTAACACCGCCGATCGGAGTCAATCTGTTTGTGGCAAGCTCGCTTACAGATATCCCGATCATGCGCATTTCCAAACATGCGATGCCAATGATAGGCTACTTCCTTGTTGCACTTTTGTTAATTACATTTATCCCGGCGATCAGCCTGGCACTGATATAGGAGGTAGCAGCATGAAGAAAGCAGTAAGAATGGCGGTAGCGGCAGGAATGTGTGCGGCACTTGCACTCAGTGCGGGGTGTCAGAAAAAGACGGTTGCGGATGATGAAGTACAGCGATATGCATGGCCGCTTGCAACGGCAAGTCCGGAGGATACCGTAACACAGATCTATGCAGAAAAATTTGCGGAAGAAGTAGAAGAATTAAGTGATGGCAAGATGAAGATCCAGGTCTATCCGAACGGTACGATCGGAGGGGACAGGGAGCTTCTGGAGAGCTGTAAGGATGGGGACATTCCGTTTGTGATCCAGAATACCGCACCGCAGGTAACTTTCATGCCGGACCTTGCGGTGTTTGATATTCCGTGCCGATTCAGTACGATTGATGAAGTACGTGAAAAGGTAGATAATCCGGAGTTCTATGGGCTTCTGGAGGATGTCTATGAGAATGGCGGGTACAAGCTCCTTGGCTATGCAGACCAGGGCTTCCGTGTCATGTCAACGAACAAAAAGGTCGAATCATTGGCTGATTTTAAAGGACAGAAGATCCGTACCATGGAGAATTCCCACCATATGGATTTCTGGAAAAAACTGAAAGCATCTCCGACACCGATGAGTTTCAGTGAGGTGTATATCGGGCTGCAGCAGGGAACCATTGATGCCCAGGAGAATCCATACGAGGTTATCGTATCCAACAAGCTTTATGAACAGCAGGATTATGTGGTGGAAACCAATCATCTGCCGCATCTGATCTCTCTGATCGTCAGTGATGAATTTTTTCAGGATCTGCCGGAAGATAAGCAGGCAATCCTTGTAGAAGCTGCTGAGATCGCCAAAGAAGAGGCTCGCCAGGCATCGGATGACCGGATTGCAGACAAGATCAAAGTAATTGAGGACAGTGGAACACAGATTGTTACACTTAGTGATGAACTGAGAGCAGAAATCCGTGAGGCAGTGCAGCCGGTTTACGATGAAATCGAGAAAAATGTGGATAAAAAACTCTATAATGCCTATATGAAATAGCAAAAAAATACGGAAAATCAGGGAAATCTGTAATTGATTGAAATTTTTTGTTGAAAAATAGAGTTTTTTATTATAGAATTATAAGTAATGTATATAAAAAGTAAAAGGAATGCCCCAGGGCATATATAAGGAGGATATTACAATGATTTCAGCAGGCGATTTTAGAAATGGTCTTACAGTACTGATCGAAGGTAACATTTATCAGATTCTGGAATTCCAGCATGTAAAACCGGGAAAGGGAGCAGCTTTCGTTAGAACAAAACTTAAAAACATCATCAGTGGTGGTGTTGTTGAGAAAACTTTCCGTCCGACAGAGAAATTCGATACCGCTCATATCGACAGAAAAGATATGCAGTATCTGTATTCTGATGGTGAACTCTATCACTTTATGGATGTTGAGACATTCGACCAGATCGCAGTTGATGGAGATACAGTAGGAGATTCCCTCAAGTTTGTAAAAGAGAACGAGATGGTTAAAGTATGTTCACATGAAGGTAACGTATTCTCAGTAGAGCCGCCGATCAGTGTGGAACTTGAAGTTACAGAGACAGAGCCGGGAGTAAAAGGTGATACAGCTACAGGTGCTACCAAACCGGCTATCGTTGAGACCGGAGCAAGTGTTCTTGTACCGCTTTTCGTTAACCAGGGTGACAAGATTAAAATTGATACCCGTACAGGAGAGTACAGCTCAAGAGCATAATCCTTTCGTCATAATTCACAAAATTAAGACAGAGATAAAAGCCGAAAGCAGAGGCAAGTCCTCATGCTCTCGGCTTTTTTGCATGTCAATGCCATTTTGGAGGGGAAAAGAATGTTCTTGTAATCTGAAAAAAGGGCAGATATAATTGGCAGTACACACCTGCTTGAATGCAGGTGATATTCAAATCATAAACTGCCTTAAGATGGCAGAAAAGGTTCTTTGCGGCGCATGGCTTTCTGGAAGGAGAACGGATGAATTATACAGAATTTATGAATGCTATGTTATGCGAGATCAGAGGACAGGTAGATGCGCAGGTGAGGACGGAGTTGTACACCGTGATGAAGAATAATGGAACCAGAAGAACAGGGATTCTTTTTAAGCAGGAGGACAGCAACCTTGCACCGACGATCTATCTGGAGGAATTTTACCAGAAGTACCTGAAGGGGCAGCAGGTACCGGATCTGGCAGATTCCATTTGCAGTATTTATCAGGAGATACGGGTGAAGAAGACCTGTGATTGTCAGAATCTGTTTGATTTTAATCATGTAAAAGAGCATATCGTGTACAAACTGATCCGGCGGGATGCCAACGAAGAACTGTTAAAGCAGATTCCTTATGAGCCGTTCCTGGATCTGGCAGTGGTCTATTATATCCAGATAGACAACACACGCTTTGGCTCGGCGGCGATCCAGATCCGCAACGAGCATCTGCGGTACTGGCGTGTGGAAAAGGAAGAAATCCGCCGTCTTGCCGAGAAGAATACACAGCGGATCTATCCGGTGCAGATCCGGCAGATTGTGCGCTTTATGTATGTGGCGACGAACGAGCAGTGCAGTCTGGGGGCAGCAGTGATGCGGTATCCGGATTTCCGGGAAAAGGTCAGGGGGATGATCAGAGGGGATTTCTATATCCTGCCAAGCAGTATCCATGAAGTGATACTGGTGCCGGAAAGCTTTGGACTGGAGCCGGAGCGGATGCAGGAAATGGTAAAAGAGATCAATCAGACCGGAGTGGCACCGGAGGAAGTGCTTTCGGATTCCGTGTATTACTTTGATGGGGAGGAGATTCGGATCGTGGCGAAGTAGGGATAGATTATAAACGTGTATAGAGTAGGGAAAATTGACAGGAAATTAAGGAAGTTAAAGAAGTATTTAAAATGGTTTTACGTTTGATTACGTCAAAGGATAATCTGGACTACAAAAATTCAATTATCACATTTATGAAAATAGATGATAAGGAATGGAACAGGCTGCTGCGCAAGATAAATTGTAGAATGAAATTCGACAAGAGATAGAAAAATCTCTTGCCGGATTTCTTTTTTATTTACGGCGAGAAAAAGAAAGCGTGCAAGAGTGAAAAACAAGCTCTTGCACGCTTATTTTATTTTCGGAAAGGATGTGAACATAGTGGCAAGAAAAAAAACAAAGAGACTCCGGTATGAGGACAGAGTAATTATTGAGAGAATGAGCAAGGCTGGAAAAAAAGTGGCTGATATAGCCAATGAGATCGGCGTTCATAGAGATACGATCTATAAAGAATTTACACGATGCGGAGCCACTAAAGAAACGTATAGTGCAGAAAAAGCACAGAGAGAAATCTAATTGCGCGGGCGCAAAAAGGAGAAAAGATGAACAGAAAACAGAGACGAAAGATGCGGAGAATCGCGGGAAAAATCAGAGGATGGATTTTGACGGCCATGGCAATCATGGCGGCATACTTGGTATTGTGCGGAGTCGGGATCGCAGAGATGCCAGAATGGGGACCGGACTGGTATCCGGTGCAGATCTGCATGGTTGTGATCGGCGGGGGGTGGCTGATAATGTTCATGGCCGCAAACGGAGCTTTCGATGAGATGGATTTATATGATGACGAAGATGAGGAGGATGAGCCATGGGAGGAGTAGGGATTTTCCTGAGTGGAATGGCAGCAGGAGCTTTTCTGGGTGCACTAACAGTGGTAGTGATCGCACTGGTAATGGCAAAACGGAAATAATGAGGAAAAGAAAGAGTGCTCTCTGCATGGACAGTCCATAGGCCGGTCCGATTCCGGCAGAGCGCAATCCGCGGAAAGGCATCCGCGAATATGCACAGCAAGCCAACAGCTGGCGCATAGGTACCGTGAAAAAATGGCGGTGGTCACTCCAAACCAGAGAGAGTGTGGATGTTCAACAGGTTTTCGTCCTTTTTAATGTGAAAAGGCAAACACGGTATACAAGAGCCGAACAAAGGAGAGCGGTCAACATGATAAGAGCACCGCCGAAAGGATAAATCAATGAGTAGACATGTAATGGGAGAGAATCCTGTGAAGATTATCAGATGGAGCGGACCTGTGACATTTCCATCCGGAGAGGTTGGATATATGATCTGCAGATCCGGAAGTCTGGAAGAATGCCGGGAACATGCCGAACAGGTAGCGAAAGAGTTCGGAGTAACCGTAGAGGCAGTAATTTGAGCAATAAAAAAGCTGACGTTTCGGAGACGCCAGCCGGTTCACAATAAACGTGAATAACCTAGAATCATAGTACCATTGTGGGCCGAAAAAGTCAAGAAAAACGGGGCATGAGCTGACCCCGTTCGGACTTGATAAAGATATTAAAGATAGGACACAGAGACTATGGTTAAGAGAAAGAGATACAGGTTCAGACAGGGAGATGTCATTGATGTAGAGGAGTTCCATGATGGTAGGTATGGAGGTCCTGGAACAGGGAGGGCAAAGAGAGCCAAACCGACAGAGGAACAGATGAGGGCGGTCAATGCTCAGAACAAAGCCAAGAGGTGCAGACAGAGAATGCTGGAGTATTTCCGTGAGGGAGACATCTTTGCGACATGGACCTATGAAGTGAGAAACAGGCCACCAGATATGCAGGCGGCATTGAAAGATTTTCAGAAAGCCATGAGATACGTGAGACGTGAGTTCAAAAAGCGAGGATATGAGGTTTTCTGGATAAGAAACATAGAGAGAGGCACAAAGGGAGCCTGGCACATTCATCTGGTCATCAATGAGATTGGAGACACAGCCAGTATCATCACAAAGGCATGGACAAAGGGAGGAACCTGGTCCATTGAAATCAAGAATAGCAAATACTATGACGAGGATTTCACAAAGCTAGCCAACTACATGACCAAGGATGAGCATACCACTGAGGAGAAGAAAGACGGGAAACCGGGAAAACCGAGACTCAGCGAGGCAAATTATAACACAAGTCGCAATATGCCATTGCCGGAGCCAAAGGTTGACAAGCTCCGAAGATGGAAAGAAGAACCAAAACCCAAAAAAGGATATTACATTGCCAAGATCCACGAGGGTATCAATCCGGTAACAGGATACAAGTACCGGAGATACACCATGATCCGGTTGAAAAGGAGGCGGGAATAAAATGCAGCAGGTAAAAATCTACATAGAGACAGACAGCTCCTCTCCGAAAGCAACAGAGAAACACTATGGATATGTGCTGGAGGTAATGGTCTCCGGCCAGGCAGTAACCCGTGAGGGTTTTGGAAAGATAACAGGGACATATCATCAGACCGTACTGACAGCACTGGCAAAAGCCCTGGACAGGTTCAACCAGTCCTGTGAGGTCTGCATCTGCACAGAGGATGATTTCGTTCTCAATATGCTGGAGCGCAACCTGGCCGTATGGGCTGGGAATGAGTTTCTGACCAGTAAGCGGAAACCAGTGGCCAATCAGCAGGAGTGGATGGAGATATGGAGACTGTCAAACAGGCATCTCATACTGACAGAGCCGGGAAAGCATGAATACACCGGCTGGCTGCAGGGAGAAATAGAAAAGCGAAAGAGGGATGATGATGGAACACAAGATCACAATCATGAAATATCAGCTGATGTTTCCAAGAATGACTAAAAAGCTGTTCGATGAGAAAGAGAGAATATACCAGATCGCAGCCATCTGCATCAGACTGGACGAACTCCAGACAAAAGGCGCGGTGCTACAGAAAATGGGAAAACCGACAAAGAACGGCACCAAAATGACGTTTGCACCGGTGCGGCGTCCTGGAGAGTGTGAGGCGGAGATGCAGAGAATCCTGGAAGATGGGAAAAAGCTGGGCATGAAATTTAAAGACAAAGAGGAGGAATAGCAATGTTTGAGAAGTTTGGAGAACTCAATTCTTTTGGAGAAATCAATGAGCTTGCGGAGAATCTGTTCAATGAGGGAGACACAGAGTCACTGAGAGCCATGGCAAAGGAGAACGGAATCCAGAGTGATTTCGTGGATATGTATCTGCAGGGAGAAATTCCGGTACTGTGCGATCAGCTGACAGCGGCACTGGGAAAGATTGATGTTGAGGTGGCAGAACTGAAACCGAAAGAAATCATGGAGGACTGGGTGGAGTACCTGAGAGGCCAGTGCATGGAAAATGAGTTGCTGGCATTCAATGTCCGGAAGAAAGGAAAGTCACTGAAAGGCTGCATAGCAGCGCTCCTGATGTGGTCATTCAAGAATCAGCAGACCGTGGACAAGGATATCATCAAGGCAGCAGGCGTATCTGCAGGAAAGGTCACGCTGGGGATCCCGGGCATGGCCAGAGCAAAGCAGATTATCACGGACTACTACATGGGAAAGTAGGTGGGACGGATGAAAAAGAAAGCGATAGAAAAAATCCCATATTTTGGATTAAAGGAAACCAGCAGAAAGAAAGCTGTGAAATACATCGGTGTCACAGCGGTCAAGATAGTAGGACATGAAAGGCACTTATTTCTGGAGATATACAGGAACAAAAAGAAATTGAAAGACACTCCAGTAGTGCGGATCGTGACCACAAAGAAAGATTTCGGAACATATTATCCAGAAAAAGACACATGGACCAGAGAAAAGATAGAAGCAGAGAGAGGATGGGGCAGACTCATCTGGCAGCAGAATGGAGATGCATCCGGATGGCAGCAAATAGAAAAAGAGAGTCTCCTGCAGAGCGCGGAAGATCTGGAAAGGTTAAAAAAATTCTGTAATGTATGGAATGAGAACAGATGGTGGGAATACATATACAACCTGCAGGATGACATTGTAACAACGGCAAGACGGAACAGAGAACACAAGGTGTATATGCGCCGCCAGGAGGCACTGGCAGATAGAATGGCGCACACCAAAGAACTGCCGGAGAAAGAGATCCTGGACAGAGCTGACAGATTGTATTTTCACAATCAGCATTATCTGTATTACAAAAAGCATGGTTGCTGGGCACATATAGCCTGCAGCAAGTGCGGAGGAGTTACAGATGCGAGATGGAAAAGCGGAATTTCCTACGAAAGCCAGTTCCAGAGATGGACGGAAGAACCGAGAGAGGGGCACTATGGCACCTGTCCAATGTGCGGAGCGCGTGGAGAGTACAAGTGCCAGGGAAAAGTGAAAGGCACTTGTGACAAATATATCTATCCATTCCTGGGACAGAAGTACAAAGAAAACGGAATGGTCATGCGTTATGTGGAAGTTGGGAAAAAGTGGACGCTAGGATTCATTTGTGGGGATAAAGGTCCGGAGATGTACAACGCAAGTGAAGAACTCTCCGGAGTGGAGATTGCGAGAGCATATTTTGAGCCAGGAAAAAAAGTCCAGATAGACTATCACAAACATGATCCGTACATGGGGAAAGATTTCTGGGATGACTGCAATTTGTATGGAATGGCAAATATCCCTATCAGCGCCGGTCTGATCATGTCAGAGACATACGAAGAAATGAAAGGGACAATATTCCAGTACAGTGCATTACAGGAATACGCAAAGAGCGTGAGAGAGGTCAATCCGATTGACTACCTGGAGCGTTACAGTCAGACGCCACAGATTGAGGTTCTGGTAAAAATGGGACTGACCGATGTGGTAGAAAAACTGGTCAAATGCTACTACGGCATTATTGCTGATGAGAATGCAAGACGGCCGGATCAGTTCCTGGGAATCCGAAAGGAAAGAGTAAAGCAGCTCATCAGAAAGAAAGGAGACACACACCTGCTGGGAGTCATGCAGATGGAGAAACGCCAGGGACAGAACTGGACGGATGAACAGGTGGAGCACCTGGCAGAAACAAATCTGAGTGGAACACAGGTGGAAACGGCCACCAGATACATGACCTTGCAAAAATTACTCAATCGCATAGAGAAATACTCCGGTTGTGAGTATGGGACAGAGTGCAGCAGTGCCTCAGCCCGGATCAGACACACGGCCACAACCTATGCAGACTATCTGAGCATGAGAATAAACCTGGGATACGACCTCAACAACACGGTATATCAACAGCCGCAGGACTTAGAGGCGGAACATAACAAAATGGTCATGGAAACCAACAAAGAAGAAATGGACAAACACCTCAAAGAGGTGGCAGAGCGTTATCCGGAGATTCGGCACGTTTACAGAGGACTCAGAAATAAATATCTCTACGAAGATGATAAATATATCATCAGACCGGCCAGATCGGCAGAGGAAATTGTCATGGAGGGGCGTTTGCTCCATCATTGCGTGGGAGGAAACACATATCTGGCCAAGCACAACACTGGAAAGACGTACATACTGATGCTGAGATTCAAAGAAGAGCCTGACGTTCCGTACATCACGGTTGAGATAGATGCAAAAAATCCAAGGATATTGCAGTGGTACGGGGACAAGGACAAAAAACCAGATGAAAAGAATATGCAGTTATGGCTGAACACCTGGCTGATGAAACTGAAAACAGGAACGCTGACAGAAACAATCCAGACGGCGGCAATAGCGTAAGGAGGTAAACATGGAATATGTGCAGATGACCCTGGATGACTGGGTACAGATGAAACAGAAATTGAAACAGGAACTCCTGGGAGTGAAACAGAGTTTTGTCCGGATCGGATACGCTCTGAGACAGATTGACGATCAGAAGCTCTACGAACAGGACGGATACAAAAGCATAGCGGAATTTGCTCAGGCCGAGTATGGCCTGGGACCGTCTATCACAAGCAGGTTTATGAGCATCAACCGGGAGTATTCTATTGACGGATATTCCGAACAGCTCCGGCCGGAATATGCAGAACTGGGCAGGAGCCAGTTGGAGGAGATGCTGAAACTGCCAGACGCTGACAGACAGATGATTCAACCGGAAACGTCCAGAGAGGATATCAGAGAGCTGAAAAGGTTTAACAAAACCGAACCGGCAGCAGGCGTGGCTGATGATATCAGTCAGCTGGTCGAAAAGTTCTATCAGGACAATGAACTCATACTCAATGCAGTATATGGGGAGGAGTTTGATGAGCAGACAATCAACAGATTCATTGAAATAGTAAATCCGGCCGGAAACCGTTCGTACAAAAAAGGACTGTATTTCATGATGATGTATGAAAACCGTGTCACATTTAAGAAATTCGGAGATACGCCAAAGAATATGACCTGGTGGGAGTTCTATCAGCTGACAAGGGAGATTTTCGATGATACGGCAGCAGGGGCTAAGACCTGGCAGAACCATTTTGGAGGAGCGGATGATGAAGAAAGCACAGTACAGGATACGGCCAATGAGCCAGGAAGAGAAGAAAATGCAACAAAAGCTCCTAAGCCAGAGGATGACGGTGGAGCAGTTGGAGAAACTGGCGCTGATGATGTCCAGGAGATTGAGAAAGGAGGCATGGAAGATCATGGAGCAGCTGATGAAGCAGGAACAGGACAAGAGGAAGATGACACCGATGGAGAAGAAAGCGGCCAAGCAGATTGTGAAGAACCTGCAGAGAGGACCGATGAACAGACAGGAGCGCAGAGCCAGAGAGAGGAAATTGCGCCCGCGCAAAAATCCACGGAAACACTAGAAAAAGAGGAGGTTGAGGATGATGAAACCGGAGAAAATGAAAGCTCAGACGCAGAAAATCAAACAGCAGAATCTGAACCGGAAACGGCCGAGAGAGAGCAGACAGAAGAAACAGAAGTCATAGAGGCGGTATATGGTACCAGAAAAGAGTACATGGACAGGCTGTCAGAGCAGGGAATGGCGGAATATATGGCTGATGAATACAAGAGCCACCGGTTGCTAGTGACAGATCTGGCAAATACATGGAATTTGCGCAAATGGCTCAGTGAAAAGGTTGACCGGTTTGGAAAACCGATGGAGGACGCAAGATGATAAAGATGACAAGAGTTTACGGAGATATGTATGTGCCAAGAGAGTATTGCACGTTTACAAATCCGGTAACGAGTGGAGGAACTGAGGAAGTTGACTATGTAGATATGCCATGTGAGAACGGATGTGAAAAAGAGTGTGAGAATTGTACATTGCAGAAAATCATGAATGAGTATGCGAGGCTAACAAGGCAGGATATAGACGAGAAGAAACGACATTGTGAAGAATGTGAAAACTATAAAGAGATCAGAAAAGGGCCGAGAGGAGGGAAGAAAGGAATATGCAGGATGCTCAGACCATCGGAAGTGAGAAACGGACGAGCGAGAGCCTGCAAAAGATTCCGAGAACAAAATGAACAAACGACAGGCAAAGAAACAGTATAAAAAGATCCACGGTCACAATCCCCCAAAAACAGCGGTAACGAAGTATACACCGGAAGAAACGCAGAACTCTATGACTATCA
>OGYD01001947.1_pt1 | contig 14568 bp, 9 predicted proteins | sample 1576441 | NCBI WGS metagenome assembly OGYD01 (sample SAMEA3541537, study PRJEB24748) | human gut metagenome | biome: human gut; feature: human-associated habitat; material: faeces | place: China | collected 2012 | reverse complement strand
CCCCCTCTGGCGCAAGCGCCGCCTCCCCCGTATCGGGGGAGTCTGTCTCGCAGAGGGAGGCAAGCCTGGCGGTCTGTTTAATTAGTGTAAAATATCACTATAATAATCCATATTATAGCACACATTTTTGCGTTTTGCGATTCTTGACAAATACCACATTATAGCGTATTATAAAATAGTATGTGGATATTGGGGCTTTGCCCCTGCAAATATCAGTATATCGGCATTTTCAATTTGAGAGGGAACGTATATGATTCAGGAAAATCTCCGCAACGTCGCGATCATCGCGCACGTCGACCACGGCAAAACCACCCTGGTCGACCAGATGCTGAAGCAGTCCGGTGCTTTCCGTGCCAACCAGCAGGTGGCCGAGCGCGTCATGGACTCCGGCGACATCGAGCGTGAGCGCGGCATCACGATTCTGGCCAAGAACTGCTCCTGCGAGTACAACGGCGTCAAGATCAACATCGTCGACACCCCGGGCCACGCCGACTTCGGCGGCGAGGTCGAGCGCGTGCTGAAGATGGTCAACGGCGTTCTGCTGCTGGTCGATGCAGCCGAGGGCTGCATGCCTCAGACCCGTTTTGTTCTGCAGAAGGCTCTGCAGCAGAACCTGTCTCTGGTCATCGCCGTCAACAAGATCGACCGTCCCGATGCCCGCATTGCCGAGGTCATCGACGAGATTTTGGAGCTGTTGATGGACCTGGGCGCTACCGACGAGCAGCTGGACAGCCCGATGGTGTTCTGCTCCGGGCGCAACGGCACGGCCAGCTACGACTGGACCGATCCTGCCTCCGGCACGGACCTGAAGCCCCTGTTTGACACTATCCTGAAATATGTGCAGCCGCCGGAGGGCGAGCCCGACGAGCCGCTGCAGATGCTGGTCTCCAGCGTTGACTACAACGACTTCGTGGGCCGCATGGGCGTTGGCCGCGTGCAGAACGGCGTCATCAAGGTCGGCAGCCCGATCCAGGTCTGCGACTGGCACAACCCCGACGTACACATGAGCGGCCGCATCACCAAGCTGTTCGACTTCAAGGCCAATGGCCGTGAGCCGATCGAGAGCGCCCAGGCCGGCGACATCGTCGCATTTGCGGGTCTGCCCGATATTTCCATCGGCAACACGATCTGCGACCCCAGCAAGGTGCAGCCCCTGCCCTTTGTCAAGATCAACGATCCCACGGTGGAAATGACCTTCTCGGTCAACGATTCCCCGTTTGCCGGCAAGGAGGGCAAGTACGTCACCTCCCGCCAGATCCGTGACCGCCTGATGCGCGAGCTGCTGAAGGACGTCGCCCTGAAGGTCGAGGATTCCGCCACGAACGATTCCTTCCGCGTCATGGGCCGCGGCGAAATGCACCTGTCCATCCTGATCGAGACGATGCGCCGCGAGGGCTATGAGCTGCAGGTCAGCCCCCCGCACGTTCTGACCCACGAGGAGAACGGCAAGGTCATGGAGCCTATGGAGCGCGTTGTCATCGACGTGCCCGAGATCTACCAGGGCAACGTCATGACCGCTCTGGGCGCCCGCAAGGCCATCCTGATGAACATGCAGATGATGAACAGCCGCTCCCGCATCGAGTTCCGTATGCCCAGCCGCGGCCTGTTCGGCTATCGCAGCCAGTTCCTGACCGACACCCACGGCGAGGGCATCATGAACACAATCTTCGACGGCTACGAGGAATGGTGCGGCGACATCCAGACCCGCTCCACCGGCTCCCTCATCAGCTTTGATACCGGCGACGCCGTCACCTACGGCCTGTTCAACGCCCAGCAGCGCGGCACCCTGATCGTCAACGCAGGCGAGAAGGTCTACGCCGGTGAGGTCGTCGGCTACACCCCGACGGGCGAGGACATCACGGTCAACGTCTGCAAGACGAAGCACCTGACCAACACCCGCGCCTCCGGCAGCGACGACGCCCTGCGTCTGGTGCCTGTCTCCAAGTTCAGCCTCGAGGGCTGCCTTGAGTTCCTGGCACCCGACGAGCTGCTGGAAGTCACCCCCGAGAACCTGCGCATCCGCAAGCGCATCCTGGACCACGACCTGCGCATGAAGGCCGCCAGCAAAAAGAATAAGTAATTTATTCGCATAAAAACGAGCCGTCCCGACGATTGGGGCGGCTCGTTTTGATTTTGTCGAGTTGTAGGGGCCGGGCATGCCCGGCCTCTACGTGCGGAGGTGTGTGGGACGGTGCGTGCCCGCACGCATGGCCCCCGGAGCGGTCAAGACCGCTCCCTGCAAATTGCCCATAATCGGCGGTCCGCATTTTACCGCCTCACTCCGTCCACATCTCCACCGCGGTATACTCCCGGCTTCCCGCCAGATACGCGCCCAAATCGATCAGCGCATACCGGCTGTCGGCCACGCCGCTGCGGTCAATGTACCCGTCCGTCACCAAAATGCGGCCATCGTCGGTCAGGGCTATCGGGAAATTCCTGTTCCCGGTGGCATCGGACCCGGCCTCCTCATAGGGGACCTCGTACCGCGCGCCGTTGTCGATGCCGTAGAGCGTCAGGGTGTCCTTCCCCCGCCACAGCACCACCAGCTTGAGCCGGCCATCCTGCAAAAACGGCCAGAAGCCGCTGCCTTCCCCGTTTTGGGCGTCGGCGCTGCATTCCTCCTGCCAGATGCCCGCGGTGCGGTCATAGCTGACCAGCGTGTTCTTCCGGCTGAGCGCGGACGCACCGTCCGTGCAGGAGACCACAAAATACAGCTTGTCGCCGCAGTAACCCAGATAGGATTTCAGCTCGTTGCGGTCCTCGGGATAGTACGGCTCATCGAACACCTTTTCAATCGTGTTCGTCGCCGGGTCGTAAAAGTCGTACTCCCGCAGCGAGTTTTGCAGCACGGCGTCCCGCATTTCCTCGTTGCCCTCGCCCTGCGGCAGCGGCGTGTCGGACACGATACGGGTCAGCAGCACCCGGCTGCCGACTGCACCCAGAACGCTGTCCAGCTGCACAAACGGCAGCGACGCAGTGGTCAGCTCCCCGGTCTGCCAGTCCAGCCGCGTGCAGGCCGTGCCCCAAATGTCATACGCCGCGTACTCGTCGTAGAAATTGGGGTAAAATTTTTCCGGGATGGTCTGCTCCTCGACGCTGCCGTCGGGGCGGATGGCCGTGTGGGCAAACACGGTGCTGCCCTCGGAGTCCCAGAAGTATTCCACCGTGTCCCCGTGCTGCATGATGGCTACCGGGATCTGCCGCGACAGGTCGATGTCGCAGAGCTTTGTCTGCACGCCCGCCGCGTAGTCGAGCTTCAGGAGCGGCTCGGTCTCAAGCCCCGAGAACGGTATCTCAACCGAGGCGGCGCCTGTGTCCATCACCTCCGGGATGGCCATTTGCAGCGTCCCCACCGGGAACGCCGCCGCGGCCTCGCCGATGGCTGCGGTCTCGGCGGGCGGGGCAGCTTCGGCGGGGGACGATACCTCGGGTGCGGCGGTGCAGGCGGTCAGGGCCAGCGCGGCGGCCAGCAGAAGGACGAGTTTTCTCATGGTTTGTCTCCTTTCCGGTTCCGTTTTCGCCAGCATACCACCCGGTTGTGTCCGAGTTGTGACACGGGCGGGGTCTTTTGAAATTTTTTTGCGGCGAAGTTTGGACTGCCTGTTGGGGCCGGGCATGCCCGGCCCGCGGGCTTACCGCAAGCGCCCGTTTACCAGACACAGACGCCAACATGTCCGCCACACAAATACACTTGACTTTACTTTAAATTCATAGTATAGTAAATAAGTCGCCCGCATTGCGGCGGGGATTTTGGATGTAAAAGTTATGGGGGTCAGTATGGCGGCATTTACTACGTTTATTGAGCAGTTCAGCGATGTTCTGTGGAACTCGCTGCTGCTGTTTTTGCTGGTCGGCACGGGCGTGTACTTTACCGTGCGGCTGCGCGGCGTGCAGGTGCGCCGCTTTGGCGAAGGCTTCCGCCGTGTGTTCGGCGGCTTTACGCTGCGCGGCAAAAAGGCGGACGCCGAGGGCATGAGCAGCTTTCAGGCGCTGACGACGGCCATTGCGGCGCAGGTCGGCACCGGCAACATCACGGGCTGTGCCACGGCGCTGGTCAGCGGCGGCCCGGGCGCACTGTTCTGGACCTGGGTGTCGGCGTTTTTCGGCATGGCGACCATTTACGCCGAGGCCGTGCTGGCGCAGCACTACAAGACCACGTTGAACGGCCAGGTCACGGGCGGCCCGGCGTACTATATCCGCGCCGCGTTCAAGGGCAAGGTCGGCAAGGTGCTGGCCACGGTGTTCTCGGTGCTCATCATTCTGGCGCTGGGCTTCATGGGCAACATGGTGCAGTCCAACTCCATCGGTGATGCGTTCCACAACGCCTTTGGCCTGAACCGGCTGGCGGTGGGCGTCGTGGTGGCGGCCATTGCGGCGTTCATCTTCCTGGGCGGCGTGCAGAGAATTGCCGCTGTAACGGAAAAAGTCGTGCCGATCATGGCGGCATTTTACATTCTGGGCTGCATCGCCATTCTGGTCATCAACGCCAAGGCGCTGCCCGGCGCACTGGCGCAGGTGTTTGTGCTGGCGTTTGAGCCGCAGGCCATGGCGGGCGGCATTGCAGGCGTGACCGTGCAGCAGTCCATGCGTTTCGGCGTGGCCCGCGGCCTGTTCTCCAACGAGGCGGGCCTTGGCTCGACGCCCCACGCCCACGCGCTGGCCAAGGTCGAGCGCCCGCAGGACCAGGGCGCTGTGGCGATCCTGGGCGTGTTCGTTGACACGTTCGTTGTGCTGACGCTGACCGGCCTGGTGCTGATCACGTCCGGCCTGATCCCGCAGGGCATGACCGGCACGGCGCTGACCCAGGCCGCCTTCAGCCAGGCGTTCGGCGGCTTTGGGCCGATCTTCATCGCGGTGTGCATGTTCTTTTTCGCGTTTTCGACGATCATCGGCTGGTATTTCTTCGGCCAGTCGAACTTCAAGGCGCTGTTCGGCGAGAAGCTGCTGCCGGTGTACAGCATTATTGTAGTTGCGTTCATTCTGGTCGGCTCGACCCTGAAGGTCGATCTGGTCTGGGCGCTGGCCGACCTATTCAACGGCCTGATGGCCGTGCCGAACCTGCTAGCCCTGCTGGCGCTGGCCGGCGTGGTTGTGGCGATTGACCGGAAGTAATTTTTACGAGACGGGGATTTGTTCCTTTTCTTAGAAGAAAAGGAACTAAAAAAATAACCTGCCTGCGAGAGGTCGCGGGCAGGTTATTTTTGTGTTTGAGGGGGCAGGGCGGTTATGCAAAGGCCCTGTGGCTTGCCGCCCTACGATGCAAAGGATAAAAGGGGTGGTAATGGCAGGGCTGCGGGCCGGGCATGCCCGGCCCCTACAGACTGCTATAAATGGGTGTGGCCGAGAGGGGCAAGGGAGGCACCCGTCCCCGGATTAGTAGACAGAAAAATACCCCACATGCTCCGGGTGGTTGTCCTCGACCAGCACGGTGAAGCCGCCGGGGTTGACCTCGGTGTTCTTGCCGAAGGCTTCCTCGGCAATCAGATGCGGGCCGCGGTTCAGGATGATCTCCGCCGTCTGGACAACGCCGACGCGGCGGTAGTGGAGAATATCCCCCTCGGCACGGACGATCTCGAGCCGCCCGCCGTCAAAGGCGTCGCAGCTGCGGCGCAGGGCGGCCAGCGTTTTGATCGGGCCGCGCAGCCGCTGCTCGGTGGAGTTCCAGTCAAAGAACGCACGGTTGAACGGGTCGCGGTAGCCCTGCATGGCGATCTCGTCGCCGTAGTAGACGCAGGGCACGCCGGGCAGCGTGAAGATCATCGCGTAGCCCAGCAGCAGTCTGCGGATGGCCTCGTCCATCTGGCCGGAGGGAATGACCCGCTTGCTCTGCCAGTAGCGGTCCCGATTATTGCAGGGCTCGCCCGCAATCGCCGTGATGGCGCGCTCGGTGTCGTGGGTGGACAGGAAATTCATCGCACAGTTCAGCGCCGGGGCAGGGTAGTGCTCGCAGATCTGCATCAGAGCGTCGGCCACGGCGGTGACGTCCGCGCCGTGCAGGTAATCCAGCGTGGCGCTGCGGAACGGGTAGTTCATCACGGCGTCCAGACCGTGCCCGCGCAGGTAGGTGCGGCGGCGGCCAAAGGCCTCCTTCGTCGTCGCATCTTCCCACACTTCGCCCAGCAGCAGCTTGTCCTCACCGTGGGATTTGACGGCAGCGCGAATTTTTTCAATAAAATCGTCGGGCAGCTCGTCGGCTACGTCCAGCCGGAAGCCGGACGCGCCCAGATTCAGCCAGGTGTCGATGACGCCGCCCTTGCCGCAGATAAATTCCACGTAGGAGGGTGATTCCTCCTGCACCTCGGGCAGCGTCTCAAAGCCCCACCAGCTGCGGTAACCGCAGGGATAGCCCGAGTCAAAGTCGTACCAGCTGCGGTAGGGAGAGCTGCGGTCCCGGTACGCGCCGCCCGGGCCGTATCGGCCCTCGCGGTTGAAGTAGCGGGAATCCGACCCCGTGTGGCTGAACACGCCGTCCAGGATGATGCGGATGCCCTCCTTGGCGGCAGCGGCGCACAGGGCGCTGAACTCCTCATTCGTGCCCAGCAGCGGGTCGGCCTTGAGGTAGTCCGCCGTGTTGTAGCGGTGGTTGGCGTGGGCCTCAAAAATCGGGTTCAGGTAGATGCAGGTCACACCTAAATCGCGCAGGTACGGCAGCTTTTGTTGGATTCCCGCGAAGTCGCCGCCGTAATAGTCCATGTTCAGGTAGCCCTCGCTCTGCTCGGTGGGCCAGAAATACGGCTCGCCGGTCTTGTCGGCGCGGTAGATGCGGTCTGCAAACGGCATCGCTTTGTTAGGCTTTCCCTCGCAGAAGCGGTCCGGGAAAATCTGATACATCGTGCCGTTTTTCAGCCAGTCGGGCGTCTTGAAGTCCGGCTCGTAGACCGTCAGCTGCCAGTCCTGACCGTCAGTCCAGCTGAGCACACCCTCACCGCCCGGCGTGCGGTAGATGCGGCGAAAATCCGTGTACAAATCAAAGTGATAAAAGTACAGCCCCGAGGTCGTTGGCGTGACGGTCAGCGCGAAGTGGTTGACCTTGGGTGTCTGGCCCGTGAACTCCATGCGGTAGTGGACGGGGTCCTCGCGGTCTTTCGTCAGCACCAGATGCGGGTCAACGTAGCCGAGGTCCTCCGGCACGGTCAGGTTGAAGGTCACAGGCTGACCGGCCTTCACCGCCCCGAACGGGGATTTGCAGGTGAGGTCGAGGCTGTTGTAGAATGTGTGGGACATGGAAGTCTCCCCTTTACGTTAGCGTAAAGCCTTCTCCCCTGGGGGAGAAGGTGGCCCGGAGGGCCGGATGAGGGGAGAGCCTGCCGCTATGGCCCGGCAAAAGGGCGGCAGGGCAGACTTGGCCCTCATCAGTCACCTTCGGTGACAGCTTCCCACGATGGGGAAGCCTGCACAAAAAAGCCGTGCCCCGAATAGGGCACGGCAAAAATCAGATAACCAGATTATTTGACGGGAGTAGCGCCCCAGATGTCACGCGCATAGTCCATGATGGAACGGTCTGCGCTGAAGATGCCTGCGTTGGAGATGTTCTTCAGGCTCATGTGGTTCCACTTCTGCTTGTCGCGGTACAGCTCCTGCAGGTCGTGCTGGGCACGGCGGTAGTCCTTGAAGTCCGCCATGACCATGTACGGGTCGGAGTTGCGCAGGTTGCTGGTGACCTCGCTGAAGTTCTCGCCGTTCCAGCCCTTCTCCAGGAAGTCCAGAACTGCCATCGCGGTGTTGTCGCCGCTGATAAAGGCGTTCGGGTGGTAGCCCATGCCCTTCAGCGCGTTGACCTCGGGGGTCAGCATACCGAAGATGATCTCGTTCTCATGGCCGGCAGCGTCGGCGATCTCAACGTTCGCGCCGTCCAGCGTGCCCAGCGTGATCGCGCCGTTCAGCATGAACTTCATGTTGCCGGTGCCGGATGCCTCGGTGCCGGCCAGAGAGATCTGCTCAGAGACCTCGGAGGCGGGCATCAGGCGCTCGGACAGGCTGACGCAGTAGTCCTCGAGGTAGACGATGCGCAGCTTGCCGCGGACAGCGGGATCCTCGTCGATCAGCTTGCCCAGCTTGCAGATCATGCGGATCATCTGCTTGGCCATGTAGTAGCCGGGGGCGGCCTTCGCGCCGAAGATGTAGGTCTTGGGGGTGAACTCGGCGTTGGGGTTGTTCTTCAGGTACAGGTACTCGGCAGCGATGTTCAGCGCGTTCAGGTGCTGGCGCTTGTACTCGTGCATACGCTTGACCTGGCAGTCAAAGATAGAATCAGGGTCAATGACCTGGCCGGTGGCCTTCTGCAGGTAGTTGGCAAAGTTGGCCTTGTTCTCACGCTTGACCTTGGCGGCGGCAGCCTGCACGGTCTTGTCGTCCACGAACTTCTCCAGCTTCTTCAGCTCGGAGGCGTCGGTCTTGAAGCCGTCACCGATGGTCTCCTCCAGCAGATGGGTCAGGCCCGGGTTGGAGCAGAGCAGCCAGCGGCGGTAGGCGATGCCGTTCGTGACGTTCTTGAATGCCTGCGGCTTGTACAGGAAGTAATCATGGAAAACGCTGTCCTTGATGATCTCACTGTGCAGCTTGGAAACGCCGTTGATGGCGTGGCAGGTGTAGGCGCAGATGTTGGCGGTGCGGACCTGGTTGTCGCCGATGATCGCCATATAGTCGATCTTGCCCTGGTCGCCGGGGAAGGCCTTGGCCAGGTCGGCGCGGCAGCGGCGGTCCATCTCGCAGACGATCTGCCAGATGCGGGGCAGGGTGTTGCGGAAGATGTCCGCATTCCACTTCTCCAGTGCCTCGCTCATGACGGTGTGGTTGGTGTAGGCAAAGACCTTGCGGCAGATGTCGAAGGCAGCGTCCCACTCGTAGCTGCACTCATCCAGCAGGATGCGCATCATCTCGGGGATGGCGACGGTGGGGTGGGTATCGTTCAGCTGGATGGCGACCTTGTCGGGCAGGTTGTCCAGCGTGCCGTACTGGTTCAGGTGGTTCTGCAGGATGTCTGCGATGGACGCGGCAGAGAAGAAGTACTGCTGGCGCAGGCGCAGGATCTTGCCCTCGGTATGGTTGTCGTTGGGGTAGAGGATCTTGGAGATCAGCTCGGCAGAGGCAGACTGGCTGATAGCCGTGTTGTAGTTGCCGGCGTTGAAGCTGCTCATATCAAAGCTGGGGGCCTTAGCCTGCCACAGACGCAGCTTGGAAACACCGTTGGAGCCGTAACCGGCGACATACATATCGTTGGGCACGGCGATAACGGAGTTGTAGTTCTCATACTTGACGTGATGGAAGCCGCCCTCCCAGGTCTCGATGGCCTGGCCGTCAAAGCGGATCTCCTGGGCCTGATCGGGATGGCTCTTGATCCAGACCTGACCGCCGGGCAGCCAGTTGTCAGCAGTCTCCTGCTGCCAGCCGTCCACGATCTTCTGCTTGAAGATGCCGTACTCGTACAGGATGGAGTAGCCGGTGCCGGGGATGCCGTCGGTGGCCATGCCGTCCAGATAGCAGGCGGCCAGGCGGCCCAGACCGCCGTTGCCCAGGCCCGCATCGGGCTCCTGCTCATAGATGGTGTCGATCTTGACGTCGGCATCAGCCAGCACGCTCTCGGCAACCTCGTTCAGGCCAAGGTTGAACAGGCTCGTGCGCAGGCTGCGGCCCATGAGGAACTCCATGCAGAGGTAGTAGACCTGCTTCTTGCCTTCGCCCAAAACCTTGGACTGGTACTGCTTCTGGCGGTCAGACATGATCTGGCGGGTGATCATGGCCAGGCAGCGGTAGATCTGGTCAGCGGAGGCGGCGTCGATGGTGACGTTGCACTCACTCATCAGCTTGTCCTTGAGCAGCTTCTCAAATTCACGCTTTGTGTATTTCAAAATCGTTCTCTCCTTCTTTGCAGTCATGAGAATTCATGATTTTTGCGCTCTTTTCAGTGCTTTCAATAAACCACTCTATAGATTATAACGATATTTAGCGGATTGCGCAAGTCAAAATTGCCTGTTTGCGGTTTTTTTATACAATTCCGTCAAAAAGGGCTTTTGCAAATCGGTAATTTGTACTATAATAGATGTAAGATTCTGCGCCCCCACTGTAAATAAAGGCGTGCAGAGACCGGAAGGAGTATGATTATGGGTATGGCTACCTCAAAAGTGAGGCTGAACATCTGCGGTTCCAGCTATGTAGTCAACACGAGCGAGAGCGAGGATTACATGAAGAACCTCGCGGACCGACTGAACCTGGACATGAACGAGCTGATGGCGTCCTCGAACTCGGTCTCCATCACGACGGCGGCAGTCATGACCGCGCTGAACTATCGTGATGAGCTGGAAAAGGCCAGCGGCAGCGCCGACAATATGCGCCGCCAGATCAAGGACTACCTCGAGGATGCGGCCAGCGCCAAGATGGCTGCCGAGGAGGCCCGCCGTGAGAATGCGTCGCTCAAACGCCGTGTGGATGAGCTGGAGCGCCGCCTGCGCCGCAATCAGTTCCCGGCGGAGGACGAATGAGCCGCCCCGAGATTTTAGCCCCGGCGGGCAACCGCGAGATGCTTGGCGCCGCTGTTTTCAGCGGCGCTGATGCTGTTTATCTGGGGCTGACGGGCTTTAACGCGCGCCGCACGGCGGGCAACTTTACCCCCGACGAGCTGCGGGAGGCCGTGGCGTTCTGCCATGCCCGCGGCGTCAAGGTGCATGTGACGCTGAATACGCTGGTCTATGACCGGGAGCTGTCCGGCCTGGCCGATGCCGTGCGCGCTGTGGCTGCAGCCGGGGCGGATGCCGTCATTGCGGACGACCTGGCGACGGCGCAGCTGGTCAAAAGTATTGCACCGACGCTGCACCTGCACGGCTCGACCCAGATGAGTGTCCACACGCCCGAGGGCGCTAAGGAGCTTGCCGCGCTGGGCTATGACCGCGTCATTCTGGCGCGTGAGCTGTCGCTGGAGGAAATTCGTGCCGTCTGCGAGGCCAGCCCCATCGAGGTCGAGGTCTTTGTCCATGGCGCACTCTGCATGAGCGTGTCCGGCCAGTGCATGATGAGCGCGTTCCTCGGCGGGCGCAGCGGCAACCGCGGCGCCTGTGCGGGTCCCTGCCGTCTGCCGTTTGACGCAAGTGCCGGTTTAAAGCCCGGTCAGCCGGGCCGTGCCTGCCATTTGAGCTTAAAGGACATGGACTACATCCCGCACCTGCGGGAGCTGATGGACGCGGGTGTCGCCAGCGTGAAGATCGAGGGCCGCCTGCGCACGCCCGAGTACGCGGCGGCAGTCGTCACAGCCTGCCGCGCGGTCTGCGCGGGCCAGCCCTACGACGAAAAGCTCGTGCGGGACATCTTCTCGCGCTCGGGCTTCACCGACGGCTACCTGACGAACCGCAACGACGGCAAGATGTTCGGCGTGCGCACCGAGGCCGACGCCGCGGCGACCCGCGCCGCCACGCCCAAGGCACGCGAGCTGTTCCGCCGCGAGCTGCAGCGCGTGCCCGTACACTATGAATTGAGCGGCGGCGTGGAGGACGGCGGCGTCAAGCTGACCGCCCGCGACGACGACGGCCACAGGGTCAGCGTCTACAGCGCCGACGAGCCGCAGCCTGCCCAGAAGGACCCGCTGCCCGGTATTGAGCGCGCCCTCGGCAAGACCGGCGGCACGCCGTTTGTCATGGACGGCCTTGCCGCCGAGCCGGGGGAGGGGGGCTTCGGCTTCCTGCCCGGTGCCGCCTGGAACGAGCTGCGCCGCGAGGCGCTGGACAAGCTGCTGGAAAAGCGCAGCGAGGTCACGCCCCACGCCGTACAAGCGTTTGAAATGCCGACCTATCCCGCCCATACCGTGGGGCAGCTGCCCGCGCTGGCCGCCCGCTTTGCCAATGCGGCCCAGTGCCCGGCGGAGGCGGCGGAGAAGCTGCAATACCTGATTTTCCCGATCACCGAAGCCGAGAGCATCCCCGAGGCATGGCGGGGGAAAACGCTGCTGGAGCTGCCGCGGGTCATGTTCGGCAGGCTCGAGCAAAAGACCGCCGCGCGGCTGGACGCCCTGCAGGACGCGGGTTTTGCCGGGGCGGTGGTCAACAACCCCGCACAGCTGCGCTATACCGACGGCTGGACGCTGTACGGCGGTCTGGGCCTGAACGTCACGAACCCGATGAGCGCCGCGCGGTATGCGTCCCTGGGGGTGCAGGGCATGCTTTTGCAGCCCGAGACCGCGCTGACGGCCATGCAGGCCGTGGCCCCCGGCGTGCCCACGGCGGCGCTCTGCTACGGCCATCTGCCGCTGATGCTGACCCGCGCCTGCCCCCTGCGCAATGTGCGCGACTGCGGCAAATGCCCGGGCGGCGGCACGCTGCGGGACCGCAAGGGCCGCGACTTCACCGTGACCTGCTCGGCCCCCGGCGGGGCGGGCGTGCGCACAGTGTTCAACCCGGTGCCGCTCTACATGGGCGAGCGCCTGCGTGAGCTGCCCGTGGACGTGGCGGTAGCGGCCTTCACGACAGAGACCCCCGCCCGCGTATCCCAGATTTTGGACCTGCTTTTCAACGCCCAACCGTTTGACAGCGAGTTTACGCGTGGGTTATACTATACGAATAACTAAAATTATCAGATAGGAGAGAGAAGATAGGAAATAGGAGATGAACTGCCGGGAAGGCTGCGGCCTTACGCCGGAAACATCGCCTCTCTCCTAACCCCGCTCTCTTGGAGGCTCCCATGACCCCTATTGTGAAGTACAAAAAATTGGATGCCCGCGCCGTTGTGCCGCAGTACGCTACGCCCGGCGCGGCGGCGGCGGACCTGTGCGCGGTGCTGGATACACCGCTGACGCTGGTCCCGATGCAGCGCGCCCTCGTGCCCACCGGCCTTGCCATCGAGCTGCCCGGCCCCGCGTGTGTCGCCCTTGTCTACGCCCGCAGCGGCCTGTCCATCAAGCACGGCCTCTGCATGGCGAACGGTGTCGGCGTCATTGACAGCGACTACCGCGGTGAGCTGCGCGTGCCGATGGTGAACCTGTCCAGCGAACCCTACACCATCCAGCCCGGTGAGCGCGTCGCCCAGCTCTGCATTGCCCCTGTCTGGCAGGCAGCGTTTGCACCCGCCGATGAGCTGACAGACACCGCCCGCGGTGCAGGCGGGTTTGGGTCGACGGGGAAATGAAAAACAGAAAGGCTTCCCCCGCGGGGCTGCGCCCGCAGGCGCGTGTCGGAGTGCAACCGCCGTAGGCGGCACTTGGCACGGAGACTGAAGCTGTCAGCGGCCCCGTCCGCTGACTGATGAGGGCCAGCCTTGCGGCAATAACCCGCTTACGGGCCACCACCGTAAACCTGCCCCTCATCCGGCTTCGGTCGGGGCCTCAGCCACCTTCCCCCGAGGGGGTAGGCAATTAAATTTACGATTTTGCCTTGTTTCGCCACATTCCGTACACAAAAGCTCCTTATAATAGACCAGAAAGGAAGCACACTATGGCTCTGATCCTTGCCTCCGGCAGTCCGCGCCGGCGTGAGCTGATGTCCCTTATTACCCCCGACTATACTGTCATCACCAGCGACGTGGACGAGACGAAGATCGCGGCAGATTCCCCGGCGCACCTCGCCAAGGCTCTGGCCACCGCCAAGGCCCGCGCCGTGGCCGAGGAAAACCCCGATGACGTCGTCTGCGGCTTTGATACGGTGGTCGAGTGCGAGGGCGAGGTGTTCGGCAAGCCGAAGGACGAGGCCGACGCCGTGCGGATGCTGCGCGCGCTCTCCGGGCGTGAGCACCGCGTCCACACCGGTGTCTGCATCTGCCGGGGCCGCCGTGCCGCCGCCACTGTCGAGACAACCGTTGTCCATTTCTCGCCCATCGCGGAGGACGACCTGTGCGCCTACGTGCGCACACCGGAGCCCTACGACAAGGCGGGAGCCTATGCCATCCAAGGACACGCGGCGCTGTGGTGTGCGGGCATCGAAGGGTGCTACTACAACATCATGGGGCTGCCGGTTCACCGCACGGCGCAGCTGCTGCGCGAGCTTACCTGACCCGGACAGCCCCGGAAACGGGAGTCTGTATGGGAAAAATCTGCAACTTTTTTACATGCTTTTTCGGGAGAATACACGCTATGTTTACCAAAGACATCGGCATTGATCTGGGCACCGCCAACACCCTTGTGTACATGAAGGGCCGCGGCATCATCATGCGCGAGCCAAGCGTCGTCGCCGTGGACCCGCGCAGCGACGAGCTGCGGGTGCGCAGCGTCGGCCATGAGGCCAAGGCGGTCATTGGCCGCGCACCCGGCTCCATCGTGGCGGTGCGCCCCCTCAAGGACGGCGTTATTGCGGATTTTGACGTTACCGCGGCCATGCTGCAGAGCTTCATCCGTCAGGCCTGCGGCAACAGTATTCTGGCTCGCCCCCGGGTCGTCATCTGCGTGCCCTCCGGTGTGACCGAGGTCGAGCGCCGCGCCGTGCGCCAGGCTGCAGCCAAGGCGGGCGCACGTCATTGTTTTTCGCATTCCCCTTCCTAACTCCAATCAACTCTCCATCATCTCTGAAAGCATTCACCTTGATGAATGACATACCATTCTTAATTATTTACATTCCATCACTAATCCTGCCTCATGTCCAATCCAATATTCTTCTT
>OGYD01001946.1_pt1 | contig 14569 bp, 14 predicted proteins | sample 1576441 | NCBI WGS metagenome assembly OGYD01 (sample SAMEA3541537, study PRJEB24748) | human gut metagenome | biome: human gut; feature: human-associated habitat; material: faeces | place: China | collected 2012 | reverse complement strand
ATGTCGAAAAACACGGCGTCCTCATAGTCGGCGATGGCCTCGTGGATGCCGCCGTTTTCGTAGGCCTGCGAGGGGAAGATATGCCCCTGCCAGCGGGAGATGAGCGCGCTCATGCCGTTTCTGGCGCACAGCGCAAAGATCTTCTCCTGCAAAATATCATAGTCCTCAAACCGGTCTTTCTCGCGCGTGGAGTTAAGGATCCAGTTGCCGATATAGACGAGATCCAGCAGCCGCCGGAACTCCTTGTCGGTGAGCTCAATGTTCATCCGGTCATCCCTCCCGACGGGAGCAGCGCCCCCGAAAAATGGCTGGCATCCGCAGCGGTCGGCGGCGGATGCGCTTGTGCTACCATTATAGCAAACGGTGACGGGAAATTCTACACCATTTTTCTGTTGCGAAGTTGGACAAAACAGTATATAGTAATAGAATCGCACAATTATGCAAAGGAGGCGGCGTATGCGGGTCGTTATCACGATCGAGGGCGCTCAGGCGGATGTTCTGGAGCAGGAGCCGGATGAACTGGTGCAGTTTTCGACCGACGGGGAGTATAGCTGCGTCGACGGCTGCGGCATGCTCACCTATCCCGAGAGCGAGCTGACCGGTATGGCCGGTACGCTCACCACCATCACCTTTACGCCGTCAAACGCCGTGCTCAAGCGCACCGGCACCGTCACGAGCCGGATGGTTTTTGCCCCCGGCACGCGCAACACGTTTTTGTACCAGACGCCGTACGGCACGAGCACGGTCGGACTGGAGACGCAGCGCTACCGCTCCACGCTCGGTGAGCGAGGCGGCGTGCTGGAGCTGCTGTACGTTGTGGATTTTGACCACGCCTGCGCCAACCGCAACCGGCTCAGGATCACCGTCAGAGAACAATAAAGATTATAGAATAGAGGGTAACTGATTATGGCCAATCGAATCGAACAGGCACGCGCCGCTGTGGATGCGTGCATCCGGGAAGCATATCTGCGTGCCGTCGCCGCGGGCGAGCTGCCCGAGGGCGCGGAGATCCGCGGCAGCGTTGAGCAGCCGAAGGACACCGCCAACGGCGACTTTGCCGCAAACCATGCCATGGCATCGGCCAAGACCATGCACATGGCACCGCGCAAGATCGCCGAGGCGCTCATTGCGCACATGGAGCTCGGTGGCTCATGGTTTTCCGGCGTTGAGGCGGCAGGCCCGGGCTTTTTGAACTTCCGCCTGTCCGACAAGTGGTATCAGGACGTGCTGTCCGCCGTCGAGGACTCCGGCGCGGACTACGGCCGCGTGGACGACGGTCACGGGGAGAAGGTCATGGTGGAATTCGTGTCCGCCAACCCCACCGGCCCCATGACGATCGGCAACGCGCGCGGCGGTGTGCTCGGCGACGCGCTCGCGTCCGTGCTCGAGCGCGCGGGCTATAATGTCTGGCGTGAGTTCTATGTCAATGACGCCGGCAATCAGGTCGACCTGTTCGGCAAGTCCATCGAGGCGCGCTACCTCCAGCTCATCGAGGGTGAGGACGCGGTCGAATTCCCGGACAACGGCTACCACGGCGACGACATCAAGGCGCTCGCCAAGCTCATCTACGAGCGCGACGGCGACAAATACCTCACCGTGCCGAGCGCCGAGCGCTGCGCGGCGTTCGTGGCCTTCGGTTTGCCGTACAACATCGCGCGTATGCAGCGCGACCTTGAGCGCTACCGCATCCACTTTGACCAGTGGTTCCTCGAGAGCAGTCTGCACAGCTCCGGCTACGTGTCCGAGACCGTGCAGCTGCTCACGGATGCCGGCCTGACGTATGAAAAGGACGGCGCGCTCTGGCTGCGCAACACCGAGCTCGGCGCCGATAAGGACGAGGTTCTGCGCCGCTCGAACGGCTTTTATACCTACTACGCGGTCGACATCGCCTACCACCGCAATAAGTTCATCGAGCGCGGCTTTGATCGCGTCATCGATGTCTGGGGCGCTGACCATCACGGCCACGCCATCCGCTTTGCCGCGACCATGCGCGCGCCCGCGCTCGGCCTTGAGGGACGCAAGCTCGATTTCCTCATCATGCAGATGGTGCGCCTCATGCGCGGCGACGAGATCGTCAAGGTCTCCAAGCGCACGGGCAAGGCGCTCTCGCTCGCCGACCTCATGGACGAGATCGGCGTGGACGCCTGCCGCTTCTTCTTCAACGCCAAGCCGGATACGCACCTCGAGTTCGACCTCGACCTCGCCGTGCGGCAGGACAGCGAAAACCCCGTCTACTACGTCCAGTATGCGCACGCGCGTATCTGCACGCTGCTGGCTGCCATGGCGGAGAGCGGCTGCACCGTGCCTGCCGCTGCGGATGTCGACGCAGCGCTGCTCTCGACGCCGCAGGAGCGCGAGCTCATCAAGCAGCTCGCCATGCTCCCGGAGGAGATCCACCTCGCCGCGCGCGATTACGACCCCAGCCGCATCAACCGCTATGTGACGGAGCTGGCCGCGCGTTTCCACCGCTTCTACAATGTCTGCCGCATCAAGGACGCAGAGCCCCTCGTGCGCGACGCCCGCCTGAAGCTGGCCGACGCGACGCGCTGCGTGCTCGAGATCGGTCTGGGCATCATCGGCGTGACCGCACCGGAAAAAATGTGATTCTTACAAACACAAGCTGCCCTCTCCCGCGTATGCGGGGGAGGGCAGCTTGTTCATATAGGCCCGGAAACGGCAACAACGTGCCGCCGGAGAGTGGCGACACGTTGCTGTCGAGAGAGCAAAAATAAGAAGAGAAAAGAAAAGAAATCGGAAGAACGTTGAGTTAATTTATTAACTAACGTGATTATTTTATAACACATTCCGTCGGCGTTGTAAAGCAAAAAGTGCGTATTTTTTCAAAATAGGCGTTTTGTCAAGAAAATATCAACCTCGCCGTCTGCTTTTGTGCACTTTGTCGTCTGCCTATGTACCCCAGAGACAGCGCACCAGCGCAGCGGCCGTGACAAAGCCGGTCACGTCGGCGACGATGGCGGCGGGGATCGCCCAGCGGCTGTGCCGGATGCCGCATGCGCCGAAATAGACCGCCAGCACGTAGAACGTCGTCTCGGTGGAACCGAGCATGACGGCGGCGGTGCGCCCGATGCGGGAATCTGCGCCGTAGGTCTGGATGATGTCGCTTGCGGCGGCCAGCGCACCGCTGCCGCTGATCGGCCGCACGAGCAGCAGCATCGCCGTCTCGGGCGGGATGCCGAGCCGCGCCAGTATGGGCGCACACAGCCGCGTGAGCGCCTCGAGCGCGCCGGATGCGCGCAGCATGCTCACGGCGGTCAGCAGCGCTACAAGCGCAGGGAAGATGCGCATGACGGTTTTCAGCCCGTCACGCGCGCCGTCAGTCAGCGCAGAGAACACATCCGTCCCGGTCAGCACACCGCAGAGTCCGACACCGGCCAGCAGCAGCGGCACGGTCAATGTCAGCAGTCCACTCACGGCCATATGCGTGCGAGCCCCTTTCCGGTCAGCAGCCCCGCCGTGACCGAGCAGAGCGAGCTCACCCACACGGCGGGCAGAATGTCGAACGGTACGGCAGCGCCCGCTGCCTCGCGCACGGCGGCGATCGTGACCGGCAGCAGCTGGATCGAGGCCGTGTTGAGCACCACCAGCAGGCACAGCTCGTCGCTGGCGGCGTCGCCGCGCAGCTCGCGCGCCATTGCCTGCGCCGCGCGCACACCGGCCGGTGTTGCCGCATTGCCGAGTCCGAGCAGGTTCGCGCTCACGTTCATGCTCAGCGCATCGAGCGCCTGCGCATCGCGCGCGGCGTGCGGGAACAGCCGCCGCAGCATAGGCCGCAGCAGCCGCGACAGTCCGCCTGCGATGCCGCAGCGCCGCATGAGCTCCATCACGCCCGACCACAGGCAGATCATACCGCCAACCGTCAGGCAGAAATCCACTGCCTGCTGCACGCCCTGCGCCGCCGCTGCGCCGAGCTGCGCACCGCGTCCGGACGCCGCGCCGAAGGCCAGCGCGACGCATATCATGCTGACCCATATCCGGGACAATGCCATCGTGGTCGCTCCTTTCTATAAAAAATTTTAAGTTTTCGGTGATTATTCACAAAAACATATTATGCGCAAGGGAACCAAAATATGCAAATGGTAGAAAAGCGTAAATTAGCTGTGAACGTTTGTCGAATCCGTTGACATTTTGACAACCTTTGGTATAATGCAGTTGTTGAAATGAATGATTTTTGAGTCATCCTTTCCCTTATCCCATACGTATTGGAGGACACATTTATGAAATCTACCGGTATTGTTAGAAAAGTAGACGAGCTCGGCCGTATCGTGCTTCCCATCGAGCTGAGAAGAACGCTCGGCATCGAGGAGAAGGACCGCATCGAGATCTTCGTGGATGGTGAGTCCATCATCCTGCGCAAGTATCAGCCGGCCTGCATCTTCTGCGACAACGCGAAGGACATCATCAACTACAAGGGCAAGAACATCTGCCCCGACTGCATCCGCGCCATGAACGAAAAGCTCTGAGCGGAGCTGAAAAAAGTCCCCTGACCTCAGGTCAGGGGACTTTTTTTCGCCAAAATCAAAATAATTTTGAGATAGGAACTGATTCCATTATGCTCAGATGTTGAGCGCCATCTGATACAATTCGTTTTTGCCGAAGCCGGTGTCGGCCGCGGCGAGCTTGCACGCCTCCTTGAGCGCGCGGCCCTCGCTGCGGTAGCGTGCCACGATCTCCAGCGCCTGCTCGGCCGTGACCTCGGGCTCGGAGCGCTCGGGCGCGCCGCGCAGCACGAGCACGAATTCGCCCTTCGGCGCGTTTTCGGCGAAGTATGCCACGGCGCCGTCGAGCGTCGTGCGCAGCGTCTGCTCGTGCAGCTTTGTCAGCTCGCGCGCGAGCGTGATCTCCCGCTCGCCGCCGAACGTATCGCGCAGGTCGCTGAGCGTGCGCAGCAGCTTGTGCGGCGCTTCGTAGAAGATCATGGTGCGCGTCTCGCCCTGCAGCCGCTGCAGATGCTCGCGGCGGGTCTTGCCGCTCACGGCGAGAAAGCCCTCGAAGCAAAACTGCTGCGTCGGCAAGCCGGACACGGCCAGCGCGGCGATGGCGGCGCAGGGGCCGGGGATGACCTGCACGTCGATGCCCTGCTCGGCGCACTGGCGCACGATGTCTTCGCCGGGGTCGGAGATGGCGGGCATGCCGGCATCGGTCACGAGCGCGCACGTCTCGCCCGCGAGCAGCCGCGCGACGATCTTCTCGCCGCTGGCGTACTTGTTGTGCTCGTAGTAGCTCACGCACGGCTTTTTGATCTCAAAATGGTTGAGCAGCTTTGCGGTCACGCGCGTGTCCTCGGCGGCGATGAAGTCGGCGCTGCGCAGCGTCTCCAGCGCGCGCACGGACAGGTCGCCGAGGTTGCCGATTGGCGTGCCGACCAGATACAGTGTTCCGCTCATGGTTGCGTCCTCCTGTGATAAATTCTGCGGATCTCGTCCGAGTCCGCGCCGTCGGGCGTGCACAGCGCCAGCGGCGGCGAAACGGTGAGACCCGGCTTTCCGCCGCGGCGCGCCTCGACCAGTACGAGGTTGGGCGCGGCGTCGGCCTTGTATGCCACGGTGCGCAGGCGCTTGGGCTCGAGCCCTGCGGCCGTGAGCGCGCACAGCAGCTCGCTGAGCCGCTCCGGCCGGTGCACGAGCGCGGCCGCGCCGCCCCAGCGCGTGAGATAGGCCATGGCGGCGCAGATGTCCTGCATGGTGCAGGTGCGCTCGTCGCGCGCGTGCGCCCGCATCGGGTCGGGCGAGGTGTAGCCGCTGCCGGCGGCGAAATACGGTGGGTTTGCAACGACGAGGTCGAAGCTCCCGGCGGGGAGCAGCGTGCGGTGCGCGCGCAGGTCGGCGCAGAGGATCTGCGCCCGGTCGCTCAGACCGTTTGCTCTGATGTTGTCGCGCGCGAGCTGCGCCGCGTCCGGCTGCAGCTCGATGCCGACGGCGGTCGCCTGCTCCAGCGCACGGAGCAGCAGCACCGTCAGCACGCCCGCGCCGCAGCCGAGGTCGGCAATGCGCCGCGCGCGGCGCTGCGCCGCAAAATCGGCCAGCAGCACGCTGTCCGTGCCGAGGGCGAACCCCGCGCCGGAGCGCACAAAGCGCGGGCCGCCGGGCCACAGGTCGTCATATTCCGGTTGGGTCATGGCGCACGCTCCTTCCGTTGCCGTCATATAGACAGAGGCGATATGCAGCTTGCATATCGCCTCATTCGTTTGCGTTGTTCTCCGAGCGGAACTTAGTCGACGGAGATCGCGCCCACCGGGCAGTTCGCAGCGCAGGTGCCGCACTCCATGCAGCTGTCCGCGCTGATGACGTACTTGCCGTTGCCCTCGGTAATTGCCTCAGCCGGGCAGTTGGCAGCGCAGGTGCCGCACATGATGCAATCATCGCTGATAACAAAAGCCATTGTCGTTACCTCCTATGTTTTTCACCGGGTATCGCTACCACTGGTATGAGAGTCATTGTAGCACAAAAATCTGAAAAATCAACCGCGTTTTTCGAAATTTGAAAATGTGTGCTGATTAAAACCCGGGAAGACGTGGAAATAATACAAATCAGTTTCCCGGATTCGGCACATTCCTTGCGCCGGCCGGAGGATAATAGAGGCGTATGACCGGCGAAGGAGGCAAACGATCTATGCGCGGCAGCGAAAGGTTTACACAGCGGGCATCCACGGCGATCCGCAAGGCACACGATGCGGCGGCGGGAATGGGGCACAGTTATGTGGGCACGGAGCATATCCTGCTCGGGATCATCCGGGAGGGGGAGGGGCTCGGTGCGCGCATTCTGGCGGACAACGCGCTTACCGATTCCGTGCTCACGCGCATGGTCACGGAGACGGTCGGGCGCGGCGTGCCCGGCACGCCCGAGCAGGGACTCAGCCCCCGCGCGCGGCACGTCATCGAGCTGGCCGCCGAGGATTCCAACCGCCTCGGTCACTGCTATGTCGGCACGGAGCACCTGCTCATGGGTATCCTCCGCGAGGCGGACAGCGCCGGGGCGCGTATCCTTGTGGCGGCGGGCGGCGACCTCAACAAGATCTATACGGACATCATGGACGTCTTCGGCCGCCCGGAGTATAAGCCCCGGCCGCAGCAGGGCGCGCCGCGCGCACAGCCGCGCCGTGCTGCCGAGACGAAAACGCTCGACCAGTATGGCCGCGACCTCACGGAGCTTGCCGCAGCCGGACGTATGGATCCGGTCATCGGCCGCGACCGCGAGATCGAGCGTGCCATTCAGATCCTCTCGCGCCGCAGCAAGAATAATCCCGTGCTCATCGGCGAGCCCGGCGTCGGCAAGACGGCGGTGGCCGAGGGGCTCGCGCAGCGCATCGCCGACGGCAGTGTGCCCGAGGACCTGAAGTGCAAGCGCATTGTGAGCGTGGATCTGACGGCCATGCTTGCGGGCACGAAGTACCGCGGCGATTTTGAGGAGCGCGTTAAATGCGTCCTGCAGGAGGTGCAGCGCTCAGGCAGCGTCATCCTCTTTATCGACGAGCTGCACACGATCGTCGGCGCGGGCTCTGCCGAGGGCGCGATCGACGCGGCGAACATCCTCAAGCCTGCGCTCGGCCGCGGCGAGCTGCAGATCATCGGCGCGACGACGCTTGAGGAGTACCGCAAGTATATTGAAAAGGACGCGGCGCTCGAGCGGCGCTTTCAGCCCGTGCGTATCGCAGAGCCAACGCCCGAGCAGAGCCTGCAGATCCTGCGCGGCCTGCGCGCGCGGCTCGAGGCGCACCACCGCCTGAAGATCACGGACGAGGCGCTCGACAAAGCGGTCGCACTCTCGGTGCGCTATATCGGCGAGCGCTGGCTGCCGGACAAAGCCATTGACCTCGTTGACGAGGCGGCCTCACGTGTGCGGATGCAGGCGCTGGTGCAGCCCGAGCGGGTGCACACGCTCGAGACGCAGCTCGCCGCCGCAGCGGCGGAGATGGAACGCGCCGTGCGTGCGCAGGATTTTGCGCGTGCGGCCGCCCTGCGGGAACGTGAACAGAAGCTGCGTGCGGAGCTGCGCATGCAGCGCAGCCGCTGGGAGCAGGCCAATTCCGGCTCTGTGCGCGCCGTGACGGGCGAGGACGTGGCCGAGATCGTCTCGCTCTGGACGGGCATCCCGGTCGCGGGCATCACGTCGAGCGAGAGTCAGCAGCTGCTGCAGATGGAGGCGTCGCTGCGCCGCCGCGTTGTCGGGCAGGAGGAGGCGGTGTGCGCAGTCTCGAACGCCATCCGCCGCAGCCGCGTCGGGCTCGGCGATCCGAACCGGCCGATCGGCAGCTTTCTCTTTCTCGGACCGACCGGCGTCGGCAAGACGGAGCTCTGCCGCGCGCTTGCCGAGGCGCTCTTCGGCGACGAGCAGGCGCTCATCCGCGTGGATATGTCGGAATATATGGAGCGGCACAGCGTCTCGCGGCTCATCGGCTCGCCGCCGGGGTATGTCGGACACGAGGAGGGCGGCCAGCTCACGGAAAAGGTGCGGCGCAAGCCCTATGCCGTCGTGCTCTTCGACGAGATTGAAAAGGCGCACGAGGACGTTTTTAACCTCCTGCTGCAGGTGATGGAGGACGGGCAGCTCACGGACTCGCTCGGGCGCAAGGTGAATTTTCGCAATGCGGTCGTGGTCATGACCTCGAACGTCGGGGCGAAGGCCATCACCGACAGCCGCCGCAGTCTCGGCTTTGCACAGCAGACGGGCGCGGACGCGGGGCGCACGGATGCCGAGATCCGCAGCATGGTCATGTCCGATCTGAAAAAGACGTTCCGGCCGGAGTTTCTCAACCGCGTCGACGAGATCATCGTCTTTCACAAGCTCACGCGCGCCGATACCCGCCGGATCGCGCAAAAGCTCCTCGGCACGGTCAACCGGCGCATGGAGCGCGCGGGCGTGGAGCTGCGCGTGCCGGATGCGGCGCTCGATGCGCTCTCGGCGACGGGCTACGACCCCGTGTACGGGGCGCGGCCGCTGCGCCGGGCGATCCAGAGCACGATCGCCGATCAGGCGGCGGGGATGCTGCTCGACGGCTCGCTCCGGCGCGGCGATGTGGTCACGGCGCAGGTGCGGGAAGGAAAAATTGTTTTGACGAAAACGTGCGAACGTGGTATGATAACGCCCTGAATGTAATCTGGACGGAGGCGTACCCCAACATGGAACAAACTATGCAGACGGAAAACAAGGCGGTCTATCTCGACCCGTTTCGTTATAATGAATTCAAGGGCTTCAATTCCCACAACCACATCGTCGTCACCGAGGTCGGCGACGGCACCAGCGTTGTCGAGGTCAAGCTCGCGCCGGAGAGTCTCAACCCGCTCGGCATGGCACATGGCGGGCTGATCTTCACGCTCTGCGACGTGGCGACCGGCGTCGCCGCGCGCACCGGCGGGCGCATCACCGTGACGCTCGACAGCAACATCCATTTCCTGCGCCGCGCCAAGGACACGGAAAAGCTCGTAGCGCGCGGCCGCGTGGTCAAGGCAGGCCGCACGACCGGCCTTGTCACAGCGGAGGTGTTCGACGATACGGACAAGCTTATCGCGACCGCAGACATGACGGTTTACTATGTGGACGAGAACACATACACGGACCCCGCGGCACAAAAGTAAGCACGGAATAAGAAAAAGAGACGTCTGGAGACGTCTCTTTTTTTGTTCAGCCTTCGGCGCGGATGAGCGCCGTGCCGGGGTAGTAGTGCGCGAGGATGTCGGCATAGCCGCTGCCGTGCGACGCCATGACGTTCGCGCCGTACTGGCTCATGCCGACGCCGTGGCCGCTGCCGGTGACGGTGAAGGTGAATATCCCGCCGCCGTACGCGACGGAAAACGCCGCCGAGCGCAGGGAAAAGAGCGCGCGCACCTGCGCACCCGTGAGCGTCTCCGAGCCGACGGGGATGCTCGCCACGCGGCCGCTGTCATCGAGTACCGGCGTGCCGAACCACGCGCTCGGATCGTCTCCGAGCACACAGTCCGGATAACGGTCCAGCACGGCATCCTGCACGGCGTCGGCTGCGATCTCGGCTGTGGAGACGTAGTTCGGCACGTCCTGCGCCGTCTCCGGGGAGGACACGCTCACAAGATACGGCGCATCGCCGCCCCAGAGTGCGGCGCTGCACTCGGTCGACCCGGCGGACGCGGCGTGAAACACCGCGCGGATGAGCTGCCCGTCGTAGACGAGATACTGCCCGTCCGTGTCGGCAACGGCCTGTCGGATGCGCGCCATGTTGTGCGCATAATCCTTGCCCCACTGCGCGCGCAGCGCCGCATCGTCCTTGTGCGCGCAGCAGCAGGTGTACCGGTCGCAGATGCCGGCCTCCGGATGGTTTGCGCCGCCGCCGCGCACGCGCCGGAGAATGTAGGTGCGCGCGGCGACGGCCTGTGCCCGCAGCGCCTCGGGCGCGAAGGAGGCGGGCATCTCGGCGGCTACCACGCCGGGCAGCCAGTCGGCCATGGTCGTTTCGATGAGCGCATCGTCGCACAGCGCCGTGATGGGCGTTGCGCCGTCGGGCGCGACGGTGTCCAACACCGGCACGGACGGGACGGGCAGGGAAGCCGCTCCACCGGTGGGAGCGAGTGTGACCGCGAGCCACGGGATCAGCAGCGACAGCGCCACGAGCAGCAGCGACAGCAGAAAAACCCTGCGCATCCGCACCGCCTCCTTTCTGCCGCGCGGGGCGTTTTGCGCCTTGACGCAGCGGGGAAATCAGTATAAAATAGGTCTATTGAATATGTATTGGGACAGGTAGTTTGTTATGCGCAAAAATGCTTGGGTGATCTGCTGCTGTACAGCTGTGCTGTCGGCATTCGGGATCTTTTTTCGCTGGCTGCAGGATCAGGCCTGCTTTGAGGCCGAGACCGGTCTTGCCATACACGGAAGCATCTGGCCGTACGTCGTCGCGCTGATGATCGCCGTTGCCGCGGCGGTGCTGGCCGTCGTGTGCTTCCGGGTAAAGAATCAGCCGCACACCAGCTTTCCGGACTCGCTTCCCGCGGCGTTCGCGGCGTCAAAGCGTGCGCGCGCGGTCGGCGGTGTCCTGCTCGGCGCGATGCTCGCGCTCGGCGGTCTGTGGCTGCTGCTGAGCAGCGGTGCGCTCTCCGAGCCCGGCCTGCAGCGGGTTCTTGCCGTGCTCGCGGTCGTGACGGGTGTGGTGTTCGCGCGCCAGATGCTCGCCCCCGGTGAGCGGGAGAATGACGCCGGCGCGCTCGTGGGTGTGTCCATGCCGATGGTGCTGCTCGTGTTCTGGCTGATCGTGAGCTATAAGGTCAACATCATCAACCCCACCATCTCTGCCTACGCGGTCGAGATCCTGGCGCTGTGCGCCGCACTGATCGCGTTTTATGAGCTTGCGGGCTTTGCCTATGGCCGCCCGAAAGCCGTCAAGAGCATTTTCTGGAGCCAGTTTGCGGCGTTCCTGTGCATCACCGCCCTGCCGGATGACCGCGCCGGCGCGCAGCAGCTTATGCTGGTCGCCATTGCGGGCATGCTGCTGTTTCAGTCTTACCTGACCGCGTCCAACATCCGCCCGGCTGTATCCGGGCCGGCCGGCGGCGCGCAATAAGCTGTGAAAAAAGCCTGCACGGTGTATGCCATGCGGGCCTTTTCATATACGGATACCGGCTGTTACCGGGGAGGAGAACATTTATGAACAACATCTTAGCCCAGCTCAACAGCGCACCTATGTACGCGATCTGCGGCGGCATCATCGCGTTCGTCGCGGCGGTGTGCGTCGTGTTCCTTGTGCGCTCGTACCGCGCGGGTCTGGCCATCGGCATGGACCCCGCACGCATGAAGCGCGCCATCACGTCGAGCGCCACATTCTCGGTCCTGCCGAGCGTCGGCATCCTGCTCGGCGTCATCGCCCTGTCCGGCAGCCTCGGCACGCCGTGGCCGTGGCTGCGTCTGTCCGTCATCGGCGCGCTGCATTATGAGACGCAGGTCGCGCAGGCTGCCGCCGAGCAGGTCGGCATGCACGCGCTGTCCGCTGCCGAAATGACGCCGCAGGCCTTTGTGACGATCGCCCTGCTGATGAGCTTTTGCATCATCTGGGGTATGCTCTTGTCCATCTTCTTCAATAAGCGCTACCTCAGGCGCCTCGGCAACGACGGGGCGAAATCCGCCTCCGGCGTCGGCTTCGGCGACAGCGCCATGACGGCCATGTTCATCGGCCTCGTCTGCGCGTACATCGGCAGTTACATCGGTGCGTTCGTGTCCGGCGAGGGGCTGTTCACCTGCGTCGGCGACTGGACGCCGCTGGTGGTCGTGGCCGTGTCGGCGGCGGCGATGGCGCTGTTCGTGTATCTGGCCGAGAAGAAGAATATGGCGTGGCTCGAGAGCTTTTCCATCGCCGGCAGTATGCTCATCGGCATGGCGGCGGCCGTGCTCGTGCGCCTGTAAGGAGGGAACATCATGAACGAAACCGAACGCAAAGTGTATCTGGAACAGTTTAACCGCCGCACGCACGTGCTCGGCCGCGCCGTGTGCGTGATCACGCTGGTGCTGCTTGTCGGCGCACCGTTTCTCATCGGCACGTTTCTCGGCGCGATGCCCGACATGGGCGCCGTCGGCAAGGGCTTTTTGTCCGTCGGCGTTGTGTGGGCGGTCGCAAGCGTGGCGGAGTTTCTCATCTACACGCCCATGCTCGGCGCGGGCGGCGGCTACCTCGCCTTCATCACCGGCAACCTCATCAACATGAAGATCCCGTGCGCGGTCAATGCGCGCGACATTGCCGGCACCAAGACCGGCACTGCGGAAAACGAGATCATCTCGACGCTCTCGATCGCAACGAGCTCGCTCGTGACCATCGTCGTGCTCGCGCTCGGCGTGGCGCTGCTCGTGCCGCTGCAGCCCGTGCTGCAGAGCCCCGTGCTCCAGCCGGCGTTTGCAAACGTTGTCCCCGCGCTCTTCGGCGCGATGGCGTATCAGTATTTCCGCAAGAACATCCGTGTTGCCATTGCACCGCTGGTCATGATGAGCGTGCTGTTCATGCTCGTCCCGTCGCTGACGGGCTCGACCAGCTTCATGATCGTTCCGAGCGGCGCGCTGGCCATCGGCATCGCCTACGCGCTCTATCGCAAACAGAATCAGGAGGACAAAGCACAATGAAATTTCACCCCGGTTATCTCGCGCTCGCACCGCTGGCCCCGCTGGGAGCGGCGGTGGCGCACGCCGTGCTCATGCCGAAGAAAAAATCCGCCTATCAGCCGCAGCCGGATGCAGACCGCGCCATGGCTTACGCTGAAAAGCTCGCCGCCATGATCCGCTGCGACACCACGTCGTATGCCAACGTCTACGCCCCGGAGCGCTTCGAGCGCTTCCACGCGCAGCTTGCGCAGATGTTCCCGCTCGTGCACGAAAAGCTCGAGCGCACGGTCATCGACGGCAACCTGCTCTTCTGCTGGAAGGGTAAGGCACACGACCGCCCGATCGTGCTCATGAGCCATCAGGACGTCGTGCCCGCCGAGGGCACATGGTCGCACGCGCCGTTTTCCGGCGACATTGCCGACGGCAAGGTCTGGGGACGCGGTGCGTCGGACACCAAGGCCTCGCTCATGGCGTTTTTCCAGGCGGTCGAGGAGCTGCTTGCCGCCGGGTATGAGCCCGCCAACGACGTCTATCTCTCCTCGTCCTGCACGGAGGAGTGGGCGGGCGACGGCGCACCGAAGCTCGTCGCCGAGCTCAAGCGCCGCGGTGTGCGCCCGTTTCTCGTCTGCGACGAGGGCGGCGGCATCATCACCGAGCCGATCGGCGGCATCCCCGGCAACTTTGCCATGGTGGGCGTGTTTGAAAAGGGCAAGGCGGACGTGAAATTCACCGCCCGCAGCAACGGCGGCCACGCCAGTGCGCCGATGGCGAACAGCCCCATCGCGCGCCTGTCCGCGTTCGTGACGGACGTGGAAAAGCACGATCCGTTCCGCAGAAAGTTTCTGCCGGAGGTCTCGGCCATGTTCGCGCGCCTTGCGCCCTATGCGCCGTTCGGCCTGCGGCTCGTGATGGGCAACCTCTGGCTGTTCCATCCGCTGATGAAGATCGTGCTGCCGCGCGTGTCGGCGCAGGCAGGCGCGATGCTGCACACGACGATCGCCTTCACGATGCAGTCCGGTGCGGACGCGTACAACGTCCTGCCGCAGGAGGCGACGCTCGGCGCGAACATGCGCTTCATCCCGCATCAGGGTGAGCGGGAGAGCCTTGCCATCATCCGCCGCCTTGCCGAAAAGCACGGCCTGGAGATGGAGGTCATCCACGCCAATGACTACTCCGAGACCGTGGACATCCACGGCGAAGCCTTCCGTCAGGTGGAGCAGGTCATCGGCGAGACGTTCCCGGGCCTGCCCGTGAGCCCCTATGTCATGACCGGCGCGACCGATGCGCAGTTCTATCAGGAGATCTGCAGCAACTGCCTGCGCTTTGCGCCCGTGATCTACGGCCCGGAGCAGATGAAGGGCATGCACGGCATCGACGAGAACATCGAATATAACTGCCTGCCCGGCGCGGTCGATTTCTACAAGAACCTGATCCGCGCGCAGGAGCGATAAAACCGAACACAAAGAGCAAACCGCCCCGGTGAAAACCGGGGCGGTTTGCTCAGC
>OGYD01001941.1_pt1 | contig 14605 bp, 7 predicted proteins | sample 1576441 | NCBI WGS metagenome assembly OGYD01 (sample SAMEA3541537, study PRJEB24748) | human gut metagenome | biome: human gut; feature: human-associated habitat; material: faeces | place: China | collected 2012 | reverse complement strand
CACCTCCTCGCAGTCGCAACCGTCAACACCGCCGGTCTTGAACGTCAGGTTCTTGCCATACATATCGGGCAACGGAAGAATCTGCGGAGCGTCATAAAGCGCCACGACCGTGACAATGGCATTAGGCCGCGCACAGCGCCATGCCAACTGGAACGTATTCTTTGCGCCAGCCACTTCCAACACCCTGTCGGCGCCGCCATGGTCACTGTGTTGCTTCACAAACTCCTCGCAGGCATCCGGCGTGGTCAGCAGCACGTCGGGATAATGCTCCTTGACAAAAGCCCGCCGCTCTTCCGACGGCTCACACACGATGATGCGTTTCGGGCGCTTCAGCATCGCACAGATCAACGTGCAGACACCAGTAGGTCCCGCCCCAACAATCAGCACCGTGTCGTCAGGCGTAATCTCACTTATGCGAGCCGCCCAGAATCCCGTGGCAAGCACATCGCCAACAAACAGAGCCTGCTCGTCGGTCACGCTGTCGGGAATGTGGTTCAAGCCCTGCGACGCCAACGGCACACGCACATATTCCGTCTGTCCTCCGTCGATACGACAACCGAGAGCCCATCCGCCATGAGGAGAAGTGCAGTTGTTGACATAGCCGTGCCTGCAGTAGAAGCACTCACCGCAGAAGGTTTCCACATTGACGGTCACACGGTCGCCTACCTTCACGCCTTTCACGTCGGCGCCTACTGCTTCCACCACGCCGACCATCTCATGGCCGACAGTGATGCCCGGCACCGCTCTCGGCACACTCCCGTGCTTTATATGCAGGTCGCTTGAACAGATGCTGCCAAGAGTCACACGGACAATGGCGTCTGTCGCTTCCTGTAGCTCTGGTTTAGGCTTGTCAATCAAGGCAAACTTGCCCTTCTCTATGTATGTATATGCTTTCATTCTGAATATAATGTTACTGATATTTTGCTCTCACCGCCTTTGGCAGCTTGCTGACTATAAGCTCATACGACTCTTTTATCCACTCCGTTACAGTTTCTGCGGCAAGTTGCCCATAATACACGTCGCTCCAATGCCTCTTGTTCCAATGAAACGCTGGGGTCACCGCCGCATATTGCTCGCGCAACGCCTCGTTTCTCTCCGGAGCCAATTTACATGCAAACCGCGGATTCTCACCCTTCATGCCGAGCCGACTTCCACCCAGCCAAAGGCACAGAAAAATCTTGCCCTCAACACGAAAGGTGACAACGTCATCGCCAAACGGCTGATCCTCTGTCACACCAAACAAAGACAAAGCGTATTCCCTGACCTGCTCGATATCCATAAAGCATTATTCTTTTCTTTCTTCCGGAGGGACACATGGAGGCTCTTCCTCATATTTCGGCGACGCTCCGTAGCGATTTTCGCCCTCCGCACTGTCCTGGCAAAAGAATATTATCATCACAATCTGATATACAGAAACTATGCCACAGAAAAATATATACTTGCCAAATACCACAAACGGAGTAATGGTGTCCTCAAAATCATCCATCGTCATAAAGCTAAGAACATCCGAGACACACATTGAGACAATAATGATTGTGGCCACTACTGGGAAAAACATCCACCATCCGCTGCGTCCCGTGTCGTGCAACCGTCTGATTGATATAGGTATGGTCACAAGCCAAAACGGAGGAAGGGAATTTGATATGAAATAGGCAACCAGCATAGCCCACCAAAACTCAGACCGGCGGGAGCGTCCCTTTGTTTCAAAAATTCGCTTTGTGGCAAGCGACAATGCATCCTGAAAAGAAAGCTGTTCGTGTACAATCATAATATCACAGATTTTTATGTTTTATTTGCAAATTTAGCACATTTCAGCGATTTTCAGATGTGGACAGCACCTTTTTTTCCTTTTGTCGTTTAAAAGACGTAACTTTGCAGCCGAATTAAATTTAAAAACTAATTGATTATGTCAACTTACACAGAAGACAAACGGAAAGTGACTACTCGCCGCCTGCTCGAAATGAAGCAGCGCGGAGAAAAAATATCTATGCTTACAGCCTACGATTTCTCGATGGCGAAACTCATCGACGAGGCTGGAATGGACGTGATTCTCGTGGGCGACTCCGCCAGCAACGTGATGGCTGGAAACGTGACCACTCTGCCGATGACGCTCGACCAGATGATTTATCACGGCAAGTCGGTGATGCGTGGCGTGAACCGCGCGCTCGTGGTTGTAGACATGCCTTTCGGAACATACCAGGGCAACTCTAAAGAGGCTTTGGCTTCGGCTATCCGCATCATGAAGGAAACACATGCCGACTGCGTGAAGCTCGAGGGCGGCGCCGAAGTGCGTGAGTCGATTGAGCGCATCCTGTGCGCCGGCATTCCCGTGATGGGTCACCTCGGACTGACACCACAGTCAATCAACAAATTCGGGTCATACACCGTGCGTGCCCGCGAAGAGGCTGAGGCAAACAAACTTATCGAAGACGCCAAACTGCTGCAAGAGATTGGATGCTTTGCAATCGTGCTTGAGAAAATCCCTGCCACATTGGCAAAAAAAGTGGCAGAAATGCTTGAAATTCCTATCATCGGCATCGGTGCCGGAGGCGGTGTCGACGGACAGGTGCTCGTGATGCACGACATGCTCGGCATCAACAAGGGATTCTCGCCTCGCTTCCTGCGCCGCTACGCTGATGTGGGCACAATCATCACCGACGCTGTGGCAAAATACATCGAGGACGTGAAGACCTCTGATTTCCCCAACGAGAAGGAACAATACTAATCAGCAACACTCACAAACAACAACCGCGGAGAGCCGATGCCCTCCGCGGTTATTGTTTTTATACTGTTCCGTCAAATATTGCCCTGTGCCGGTTCCGACGGAATTTCATTGCCGTTGTTGTCAAGCTCGATTTCCTCCTCGGGCATATCAATGTCGTCAACATCGGTGCTGTCAACATCAGTAGTGTCGGAAGGCGCCACATAGCCCTGGCAATTGTACGGGCGGTCGTCGACCCTCAGACCGGGCCACGGCTTGTCGGAAATCTTTCCACGATATTTCGCAGCCAATTGCGGGTCGCGCAGCACTTTCTCCATAAAATAGCCAAACGCAGGCAGCGCCATGTGGCTACCCTGCCCCATCCGTCCGCTGCGGAAATGCACGCTGCGGTATTCTCCTCCACACCAGCATCCGGCAACAAGGTTTTTCGTCACGCCCACATACCAGCCGTCACTGTTGTTTGACGTAGTGCCTGTCTTGCCTCCGAAATTGGTGTCGAAATGATGGATGTCGTAGCTCCACAAGGCTTGCGACGTGCCTCCCGGCTCCGTCATACCAGCCAGCAGCATCTGCTGCATCAAGAAAGCCGACTCCTCGCTGATTGCCTGCTCGTTTTTCGGTTCAGCCACATAAAGCACCTTGCCGTCTTTGTCCTCGATGCGGGTGACAAATTCCGGCACGTTGTGCCTGCCCTTGTTCATCACCGTGCAGTAGGCGTCGACCAGTTCGAGCAGAGTGACATCCTCCGTGCCGAGCGGCATTGCCGGAGTTTCTTTTATCGGAGAGGTGATGCCCAGTTTATGAGTCACGTCGGCAACGCGGTTCAAGCCCACCTCATGCGCCACCGAGACAGCCACCGAGTTGATCGAATTTGAGAACGCGTGCTTCAGCGACATCGCTCCGCCGGTATAGTATCCGTTGGCATTGCGCGGAGTCCACTTCGTCGGCTTGCCGTCTTTGTCGAAAGCGTCATACTGCTTCCACTCGTCCACACGGTCGTCGCACGGGCCGAGTCCAGCCTCCATCGCGGCTGTGTAGACACACAGTTTGAATGTGGATCCCGGCTGACGCTCAGCGGTCACCTTGTCATATTGCCAATGATTATAGTCAATATCGCCGACCCAGGCCTTGACAGCGCCCGTTTCAGGCTCCATCGCCACAAATGCGCAATGCAGGAACTTCACCATATACCTGATGGAGTCCATCGCACTCATCATCTCCGTGCGCACCTGGTCGGGAGCATTGTAGTCAAACAACTTCACGCGGTGAGGCAGATTCATATAATAATTCACCGAATCAGGGTCGTCGGGATAACGTGCCGACAACTGCTTGTAGTAGTCAGTTCTTTTGGCGATGTCCTCAATAAATCCCTTCTTCTCCTCGCGGTTCTCGTCGCGCCACGGATTCTCATTGCCCCAGTCGGACTTGAAATTGCGCTGCACCTGCTGCATGTGCTTCATCACAGCCTCCTCGGCATACTTCTGCATACGCGAGTCGATAGTCGTGTAGATGCGCAGTCCGTCACCATAGAGATCCTTGTCATTGTCCTTGCACCATCCATTCTGCAGCTCATCGGCAAGCACGTCGCGGAAATACGGTGCCTTGCCGTCGGTAGGCTTCACAGGCGTATATTTCAGTTCTATCGGCAGCTCGCTCAGCGAGTCATACTCCTCGTGCGTAAGAAACTTCTTGCGCAACAAGTTGCTCAACACCACATTGCGACGGCTTTTTGAATTCTTCGGATTGAGACGCGGATTGTAGGTCGTAGTGGCCTTCAGCATACCGACAAGCACAGCCGACTCCTCCGTCTTCAGCTGCATCGGCGTCGTGTTGAAATAAGTCTTCGCCGCCGTGCGGATGCCGAAAGCATTGCTGCCGAAATCCACCGTATTGAGATACATCGTCAGAATCTCCTTTTTTGTATAGAACATCTCCAGTTTGACAGCCGTCACCCATTCCTTCGTCTTCATCACCAACAGACGCACGCCAGGTATAAATCCAGTGAGTCCAGTGGAATACTCCGTGCGTGTGCGGAACATATTCTTGACCAGCTGCTGAGTAATCGTGCTCGCTCCACGCGCCTCGTGGTGCACAGCCATATCCTTCATCGCAGCCGCCACACCCTGAAAATCTATGCCGTGGTGGGAATAGAAACGCTCATCCTCCGTCGACACCAACGCGTTGATGAGCATTGGCGAAATCTCGTCATATTCAACAGGAATACGGTTCTCGCGATAGTAACGTCCGAGCACCTTGCCGTCGGCACTGTAGACAATCGACGCTTCATCTTGTTTGGGATGGGCTATGTCATATAAGCTCGGCGATTTTCCGAAAAGCCACAAGAAATTGATGTCGACCAATATCAAATAAAGGACAAACGACACCACCACCGTGGCACACACAATACCCACTTTTCCATACCAACGCGCCTGCTTGTAAGTGCGCCGATACCAATTCCACATTTTGACGCAGCCGCGCCAAATGTAACGGAGCAACACAAGCACTCGCCTAAGAAGCCCCTTCAAAAAATTTGGTTTCATCCGGTTGTTGTTTTATCAACTGCAAAGATAGTGCAAGGTGAGTGAAAAACATTCAAACTTGTTTGAAAATGTTTTGCCAAACCGCAGCCTATTTTATTGAAAGTAGTGCAAGGTGTGTGAAGCGCAAAACAAATTTATTTGATTTTGCGATTCCGAACCGCAGCCTATTTTCCAATAAAAACAATCACCCGCGCACCCATTTTAATTATTGTGTCACACTTTTGTTGTATTCACTTTCTTTTTGCCACTTTAAACGTGTTTGCAAAACTTTTTTCCACAACAACGGCTATTTTTGTCACATTTAGTTTGCAGGCTTGATGTTTTTCCATATCTTTGCAGTCAAAATGTAAGTAAAGAAGAGAAAAAAGCGGGATTATGAAAGAAAATTTGAACAAAAACAATCTTTTTTCCAAGAAGATAGACCAAAAAGACTATCCAAGTCACCAGCCCTTGGGGCTGTATGACTCTTCCTACGAACACGACGCATGCGGTGTGGGCATGCTCGTCAACATCAATGGTGACAAATCCCACGAACTGGTCGATGCGGCCCTGACAGTGCTTGAAAACATGAAGCACCGCGGCGCAGAGGGTGCCGACAACAAGACAGGCGACGGCGCCGGGATTATGATTCAGATTCCACACGAATTCATTCTTCTTCAAGGCATTCCAGTGCCGGAGAAAGGCAAATACGGCACCGGACTGGTGTTTCTGCCAAAAGACGAGAAACGCCAAGCCGCAATTATGGGAATCGTGATTGAAGAAGTGGAGCGAGAGGGACTGCAGTTGATGCACATGCGCAATGTGCCTGTACGCTCAGAGATTCTCGGCAAAGACGCCCGCGACACAGAACCCGACATAAAGCAGATTTTCATTACCGGAGTTACCGACACCGACACTTTTGAGCGCACGTTATATCTTGTGCGCAAACGCATCGAGCGCCGCATCGACGACAAGGACTTCTATATAGTGTCGCTGTCAAGCAAGAACATCATTTATAAGGGTATGCTCTCGTCAACCCAAGTGCGCGAGTATTTCAAAGACCTCACACAACCATATTTCACAAGCGGGCTGGCGTTGGTGCACTCCCGCTTCAGCACCAACACGTTTCCAACCTGGAGTTTGGCACAGCCGTTCCGTCTGCTGGCGCATAACGGCGAGATCAACACCATCCGCGGCAACCGCGCCTGGATGGAGGCAAGAGAAAGCGTGCTGTCGACGCCGGCGTTGGGCAACGTCAAGGACATACGTCCAATCATCCAACCGGGCATGAGCGACTCCGCCTCGCTCGACAATGTGCTGGAATTCTTCGTAATGTCGGGACTAAGTCTGCCGCACGCCATGGCAATGCTCGTGCCGGAGTCGTTCAACGACAAGAATCCTATCAGCGAGGATTTGAAAGCGTTTTATGAATACCACTCCATCCTTATGGAACCGTGGGACGGACCGGCGGCACTTCTCTTCAGCGACGGGCGCTATGCCGGCGGAATGCTCGACCGCAACGGTCTGCGTCCGGCGCGCTATCTGATTACGAAAGGCGGTATGATGGTGGTTGCGAGCGAGGCTGGAGTAATCAACATCGAACCTGCCGACATCGAAGAAAAAGGACGTCTGCAACCTGGCAAAATTCTGCTTGTCGACACACAGGAAGGCAAGATATACTATGACGGCGAGCTGAAAGCGCAGCTTGCCGCCGCACGCCCATACCGACAATGGCTGTCGACAAACCGCATCGAGCTGCACACGCTACGCAGCGGACGCAAAGTGGACAATGCCGTCAGTCTCTTCGGCAGAAAGCTGCGTGCTTTCGGATTCACGCGCGAAGACGTGGAACGCACCATAAAGCCTATGTGCGTGAACGGGTCGGAGCCTACTGCCTCTATGGGCAACGACACGCCGCTTGCCGTGTTGAGCAGCCGTCCGCAACTGCTGTTCAACTACTTCCGACAGCAGTTTGCACAGGTGACCAACCCCGCCATAGACCCGATCCGCGAACAGCTGGTGATGTCGCTGACAGAATATATCGGCGCTGTGGGCATGAATATCCTTTTGCCAAGCGAGTCGCACTGCAAGATGGTGCGTCTGCCCCACCCCGTGCTGACCAACACCCAGCTCGACATTCTCTGCAATATCCGATACAAGGGATTCAACACCGTGAAGCTGCCAATGCTGTTTGATGCGGCAAAAGGCACCGCCGGGCTGCAGGAAGCCATCTATGAGCTGTGCCGCCGCGCCGAGGCATCGGTCGACGACGGTGTGAACTACATAATACTGACCGACGAGGGCGTCGACCGCGACCATGTGGCAATTCCGTCGTTGCTGGCGGTGAGTGCTGTGCACCATCATCTGATTTCGGTGCAGAAACGTGTGCAGACCGCTCTTATCGTCAAGAGCGGAGAGATCAGGGAGGTGATGCATGCCGCACTGCTGCTTGGCTATGGAGCAAGCGCCATCAACCCTTATATGGCATTCGCCGTGCTCGACGACCTGGTGAAGCGCGGCGATGTGCAGATGAACTACGAAACGGCTGAAAGCAACTACATCAAGGCTCTTTGCAAGGGTCTCTACAAAATAATGAGCAAGATGGGCATCAGCACCATCCGTTCCTACCGCGGAGCAAAGATTTTCGAGGCTGTAGGACTCAGCGAGGAGCTGCTGCGCAACTATTTCGGGACACAGACATCGTCCATCGGAGGTATCCGCCTGAAGGAAATCGCCGACAGCTACACGCATTTCCACGATGATGGCTTCTCCATTAAAGACGAAGACGAGATTCTGCCAAACATCGGGCAGTTCTCATATCGCAAAGACGGCGAGCGCCACGCCTGGAATCCTGAAACGATTGCACTGCTGCAGCTTGCCACCCGTCAAGGCAACTACAATAAATTCAAAGAATTCACAGCCGCCGCCGACCACAAAGCAGAACCGATATTTCTGCGCGACTTCTTCACGTTCAAGAAAAATCCGATTCCGATTGACGAAGTGGAGCCGGTAGAAGAAATTGTAAAGCATTTCGTAACTGGAGCAATGTCGTTTGGAGCCATCAGCAAGGAAGCCCACGAGGCGCTTGCCCTGGCAATGAACCGACTCGGCGCACGCAGCAATACGGGCGAAGGCGGCGAGGACAGCAGCCGCTTCCACGAGGCGGTCGACGGAGTGTCGCTGTCGAGCAAGACAAAGCAGATTGCCTCCGGCCGCTTCGGCGTCACAACGGAATATCTGGTCAACGCCGAGGAGATTCAAATAAAGGTGGCACAGGGAGCGAAACCCGGCGAGGGAGGACAATTGCCCGGATTCAAAGTCAATGAGGTGATTGCCCGCACACGCCACTCCATTCCAGGCATCTCACTCATCTCTCCGCCACCGCACCACGACATTTACTCAATCGAAGACCTCGCGCAACTGATTTTCGACCTTAAGAATGTCAATCCGCGCGCAGCCATCAGCGTGAAACTCGTGGCGGAAAGCGGTGTCGGCACCATCGCGGCGGGTGTGGCAAAGGCAAAGGCCGACCTGATTGTAATCTCAGGAGCCGAGGGAGGCACAGGAGCATCGCCGGCTTCGTCGATGCGGTATGCCGGCATCTCGCCTGAGATTGGTCTGAGCGAGACGCAGCAGACGCTCGTGCGCAACGGGCTGCGCGGCAAAGTGCGCCTTCAGACCGACGGCCAAATGAAAACCGGACACGACATCGTGAGCATGGCGTTGCTCGGCGCCGAGGAATTTGGATTCGGCACGACAGTGCTTATCGTATTGGGATGCGTGATGATGCGCAAATGCCACTCAAACACCTGCCCTATGGGCGTTGCCACACAAAATCCTGAACTGAGGGCACACTTCCGCGGACATGCCGACCACGTGGTCAACTATTTCCGTTTTCTCGCCGAAGAGGTGCGTGAATATCTTGCAGAGATGGGATTCCGGAAATTCAACGACATCATAGGCCGCACCGATTTGATTGAGATAGACAAAGCAGTCAGCCAGAAGTCAGAGCTGCTCGACTTCTCCCGCCTGCTGCATAAAGAAAGCGGAGACGCAAGCATACGCCACACAGAAGCGCAGATGCACGACATCGACAGCGTGCTCGACCGCACAATCATAACAGCCTCCGATCCGGCTATCAGCAACGGCAAAGAAGTGTCGCTCGAATATGCAATCGCCAACACCGACCGCGCTGTAGGCGCGATGCTGTCGGGATTGATTGCCGACAAATTCGGCAACGAGGGTCTGCCCGACGAGAGCATTTCCGTCAGATTCAAAGGCTCTGCCGGACAAAGCTTCGGAGCGTTTCTCGCCCATGGCATAAGTTTCAAGCTTGAGGGCGAGGCCAACGACTATCTCGGCAAAGGACTCAGCGGCGGACGCATCGCCGTGGCACCCCCAGTCAGAAGCCATTTCGCGGCAGAGAAAAACACCATTGCCGGCAACACGCTCCTTTATGGCGCCACAAGCGGCGAGGTTTATATCAACGGCCGTGTCGGCGAACGTTTTGCCGTGCGCAATTCAGGTGCCATTGCCGTTGTTGAAGGTGTCGGCGACCATTGTTGCGAATATATGACCGGCGGACGCGTTGTGGTGCTCGGAGCAACCGGACGCAATTTCGCAGCCGGCATGAGCGGCGGCGTGGCATACGTTTGGGATCCCGACCGCAAGTTTGACTACTTCTGCAACATGGAGATGGTTGAACTCTCGCTCATCGAAGACTCCACGGCACGCAAGGAGCTGCACGAGCTCATTCGTCAGCACTACCGCTACACCGGCTCGGCGCTGGCACGCCAGATGCTTGATGAATGGAACCGGTATGTCGATGACTTCATACAGGTGACACCTATCGAATACAAGCGGGTGCTTGCCGAGGAACAGATGCTCAAACTACAACAGAAAATCGCCGAGGTGCAGCGTGATTATTAACATATTTTCCCAACCGATAAAACGAAACAACATATATGGGTAATCCTAAGGCTTTTCTTACCGTACCACGCCAGGAGGCGGGCTATCGCCCCATCCACGACCGTATCCGTGACTTCGGAGAAGTGGAACAAACCCTCAACACATCCGAACGCCGCCTGCAGGCATCCCGCTGCATGGACTGCGGCGTGCCGTTCTGCCACTGGGCATGTCCGCTTGGCAACCGCCCTCCGGAATTTCAAGACGCCATCTACAGAGGCAACTGGCACGAGGCTTATGAAATACTGTCGCTGACCAACGATTTTCCGGAATTCACCGGACGCATATGCCCAGCCCTGTGCGAGAAGAGCTGTGTGCTTAAACTTGCCGTCGACGCTCCAGTCACCATCCGCGAAGACGAGGGCGCAATTGCCGAGACAGCATTCCGCGAAGGATATGTGGTGCCGCGGCAGTATCAACGCAACGGCAAAAAAGTGGCGGTAGTGGGCAGCGGTCCCGCCGGACTGGCAACAGCCAACCAATTGAACCGCCGCGGCTACGACGTCACCGTGTTCGAACGCCGCGAGGCTGTTGGAGGGCTGCTCCGCTTCGGCATCCCCAATTTCAAGCTCAACAAAGCCATCATAGACCGCCGCATCGATGTGATGAAGGCAGAAGGCATAACTTTTGAGGTGAATGCCGACATCGACATCCTCAATCTTCCCAAGGGATTCGACGCCTATGCCGTCTGCACAGGCACCCCCCAGGCGCGCGACCTCAACATTCCCGGACGCGACCTCAACGGTGTGCATTTCGCGCTCGACCTGCTGAGCCAACAAAACCGGGTGCTTGCCGGACAGACATTCTCAGCCGACGAGCGGGTGACGGCAAAAGGCAAGCGAGTGCTGGTAATCGGCGGAGGCGACACCGGCAGCGACTGCATAGGCACGAGCATCCGTCAAGGCGCCGTGGCTGTGACGCAGATTGAAATCATGCCGAAGCCTCCGGTAGGCAACAACCCAGCCACCCCATGGCCACAGTGGCCGCAAGTGCTGCGCACAAGTTCGAGCCATGAGGAAGGCTGCGAACGAAGGTGGTGTCTGTCGTCGACCAGATTCATCGGCAAGGACAACCATGTCATCGGAGTGGAGGTGGAGGAAGTGGAATGGACGCCAAACCCCGAAGGCGGACGCCCGCTGATGAAACCCACCGGCAAAAAGGAAGTCATCGACGCTGACCTTGTGTTGCTCGCCATGGGATTTCTTAAGCCCCAGCAACCCGAATTGCCCGACAACGTGTTTGTGGCAGGCGACGCAGCCACAGGGGCAAGTCTTGTGGTGCGGTGCATTGCCGCCGGACGCCAAGCGGCAGCCGACATCGACAAATATCTTAAAACCAAACAAGTCTAAAAAAACGATACTATCATGTGTGGTATAGCAGCAATCTTCAACATCGAGAGCGACGTTTCGGCATTGCGTCCCAAGGCATTGGCAATGTCAAAAAAAATACGCCACCGCGGTCCTGACTGGAGCGGCATCTATTGCGGCAGGTCTGCCATTCTCGCCCACGAACGTCTTTCAATCGTCGACCCCGAAAGCGGCGGCCAACCATTGTTCTCCCCCGACCGCAAGCAGATTCTTGCAGTCAACGGCGAGATTTACAACCACCGCGACATCCGCCAGCGCTACGAAGGCAAATACGACTTTGCCACAGGGTCTAACTGCGAGGTGATCCTTGCGCTCTACCGCGACAAAGGCATCGACTTTCTCGAAGACCTCAACGGCATCTTCGCCTTCGCACTGTATGATGAGGAAACCGATGATTTCCTCATTGCCCGCGACCCCATAGGCGTGATTCCGCTCTACATAGGCCATGACAAAGAAGGCCGCGTGTACTGCGCCAGCGAGTTCAAAGCCCTTGAAGGCTTCTGCGACGAGTATGAGCCATTTTTGCCAGGACATTACTACCGCGGCAGCGAAGGCAAGATGGTCCGCTGGTATAAACGCGACTGGATTAGCTACGATGCCGTCAAAGACAACACCGCCGATATAAAAGCCCTGCACGACGCCCTTGAAGACGCCGTCAGACGGCAGCTGATGAGCGACGTGCCCTACGGTGTGCTGCTTTCCGGAGGACTCGACAGTTCGGTAATTTCCGCCATTGCCAAAAAATTTGCCGCACGCCGCATCGAGACCGACGACAAGAAAGAGGCATGGTGGCCTCAACTCCACTCTTTTGCCGTAGGATTGAAAGGTGCGCCCGATTTGGCAAAAGCCCGTGAAGTGGCAGACTATATAGGCACTGTGCACCACGAAATCAACTACACTATCCAGGAGGGTCTCGACGCCGTGCGCGATGCGATATATTTCATCGAGACCTACGATGTCACCACCGTTCGCGCCTCCACGCCGATGTATCTGCTCGCCCGCGTAATCAAGAGCATGGGCATAAAGATGGTGCTCAGCGGCGAAGGCGCCGACGAAGTGTTTGGAGGCTACCTTTACTTCCACAAAGCACCCGACGCACGCGCATTTCATGAAGAGACCGTGCGCAAGCTGTCGAAGCTGCACCTCTACGACTGCCTGCGCGCCAACAAGTCGCTGTCGGCATGGGGCGTTGAAGGGCGCGTGCCGTTTCTCGACAAAGAATTTCTTGACGTTGCGATGCGGCTCAATCCGGAATCCAAGATGTGTCCCGGCAAAACCATCGAGAAGCGCATAGTCCGCGAAGCCTTTGCCGACATGCTCCCAGAGAGCGTCGCTTGGCGACAGAAAGAGCAATTTTCCGATGGAGTGGGCTACAGCTGGATCGACACCCTCAAAGAAGTGACTGCAGCAGCCGTCACCGACGAGCAGATGGCGCATGCGGCAGAACGATTCCCCATCAACCCGCCGCAGAACAAGGAAGAATATTACTACCGCACCATCTTTGAAGGATATTTCCCGTCCGACAGTGCGGCTCGCAGCGTGCCGAGCGTGCCGAGCGTGGCATGCTCCACCGCCGAAGCCCTCGCCTGGGACGCCTCGTTCCGCGGTGTCAACGACCCCAGCGGCCGTGCCGTGGCGGGTGTCCACGACGATGCCTACACAAAGGAGCACACTGAAAAAGCCAACACCATATAGGCGTGGAAAGCCATCAGCCTCCGCAGCCACTGGAATGACTCGTTTTATAGGTAAATACAAAAACCAGCATTCAAGATTTGTCAACGTCAGGAAATAGTTTTGACGATTGCCCTGCGGCAATACTTTTATAGACAAAAGGACCGACACCCCGTGCCAGTCCTTTTGTTTATATATGCTCAACGTAAAAAAGACGGAATACGCGAGCTATGCGCCACGAAACAATGTCAACGTAGGCAACCGCGATGCGGCTATTCTACCACTATCTTCCGTGTCTTGCCAGCCACGGTGACCTCTACTCTGGAAAAGCCCCTTATGTTGCTGAATTCATTCCAGACTTCCGCCTGCTTATAGGCGGTGACAGATATAACTGGAACAATCAATTCACAGTTAGTTTTATTGACTCTGTCAAACACTCCGGAGCCACACACTGGCGGAATTTCAGCCAACGATGTTATCTTCGACAAGTCGCTGCAACAAATGAAAGCACCATCTCCGATGCTCGCCACGCTGTCCGGCAATGTCAGTTCGGTCAAGCCGCTGCAACCATAGAAAGCATAATACCCAATGCTCGTCACGCTGTTCGGTATGACACTGTTTTTGCATCCAACAATCAATGTGTTGAATTCTGTATCAATTATTGAATTGCAATTATCTCGGGAGTCGTAGCAACTGTTTCCACTCTCTACTGTTATCTTTTCTAATCCGCTGCAATATGTGAAAGCAATATCCCCGATGCTACTCACACTGTTCGGCAATATAAGTTCGGTCAAGCCAGTGCAACCATAGAACGCACAATCCCCGATGCTCGTCACGCTGTTAGGTATGACACTGTTTTTGCATCCAACAATCAATGTATTGGTTCCCGTTTCAATTATTGAATTGCAATTACCCCAGGAGTCGCAGCGTTTGTTTCCTCGATCTACTGTAATCTTCGACAAGCCACTGCAATCGCTGAAAGCATAATTTCCGATGCTAGTCACGCTGTTCGGCAATATAAGTTCGGTCAAGCCACTGCAACCATAGAACGCACAATCCCCGATGCTCGTCACGCTGTTAGGCAATGTCAGTTCGGTCAAGCCACTGCAACCGCGGAAAGCACCATCTCCTATGCTCGTCACACTGTTCGGTATGACACTGTTTTTGCATCCAACAATCAATGTGTTGGTTCCCGTTTCAATTATTGAATTGCAATTACCCCAGGAGTCGTAGCGTTTGTTTCCACGATCTACTGTAATCTTCTCCAAGCCACTGCAATCGCTGAAAGCATAATTTCCGATGCTCGTCACGCCGTTCGGCAATGTCAGTTCGGTCAAGCCGCTGCAACCACTGAAAGCAGA
>OGYD01001930.1_pt1 | contig 14662 bp, 10 predicted proteins | sample 1576441 | NCBI WGS metagenome assembly OGYD01 (sample SAMEA3541537, study PRJEB24748) | human gut metagenome | biome: human gut; feature: human-associated habitat; material: faeces | place: China | collected 2012 | reverse complement strand
ATCCATATAATCCTCTCACTGATACTTCTCCTGCCGATATGACCGCCTGTGTGCCGTCCTCTTTGGTCACAAGCAGTTCCCCATGGCTGTCAATCCCCGCCGCAACACCGGTAAATTCTTCTTTTGCGTCACAAATCCGCACCTGCCTGCCCGCATTGATTAACATTTCATTATAATCCTGCACCAAACCGCTTAAATCGCCTGTATTTAAAAACTTCTGATAGTATTTTGTAAATTCTTCGGCAAACAGTGCTACAATGCGGCTTCGTTTGATATTCTTTCCTGTTTCGACAAAAAGAGACGATGCAGTTTCTTTGATTTCGTCTGCAAATTCCGTTGTGTTGACATTGATTCCGATACCAATCACTACATAGTGGATACAGTCAAGCTCTGCACTCATCTCTGTTAAAATGCCGCAGACTTTCTTTTTATTGATAACGACGTCATTGGGCCACTTAATATGACATTCCACGTCTGCGCCTGTTTCCGCAACTGCACGGCGGATTGCCATAGTCACTGCCATCGCTGCAACGATTGTAAGCATGGAGGCATTGGCAGGATTAATCTGCGGACGTAACAGCAGTGTCATCCAGATTCCGCTTCCTGACGGAGACACCCATTGTCTGCCCCGCCTGCCCCTGCCGCCGGTCTGGCTTTCCGTAATATAAAGTGTGCCGTCTTTTGCTCCGTTTTCTGCATTTCTTTTGGCTTCATTGTTGGTTGAATCAATTTCCGGCGCATAGACCACTTTTTTTACCGTATCGCCGGGATTTAACTGGCTCTCAATTTCCTCTGCCGTTAAAATGTCCGGATATCCCGTAATCTTATAGCCCTTATTCTGCACCGCCTCAATCGTATAACCTTCTTCTTTTAACTGGTTGATTGCTTTCCATACGGCAGTTCTTGACACCCCCAGCTCATCACATAACATCTGACCGGAAACATATTCATTTGTTGTTCTTAACTGTCTTAATATCTTTGTTTTCATGAATCCCTGCTCCATTAAAATCTTTTCATATAGCAGGGCTGCCGCACTAAGAATCTGTCTTTTCTCTCTTAGTACGGCAGCCCATTTTTACGGCTGATGCTTCTGCCAGTTCTTACATCTTACAATACTGCCAGTCCGACTGCTGCACTTACAATCAGCAGAATCACTGCGGCAATTATCAGAAATACTCCCGACAGCCTTTTTTTATTCATAAATGCTTTTATCCCGGATAAGCCGTTGATAAGCGCTCCTGCCAGGAAAACGATTGGAAATAAGATTCCGCTGTTACTGCGCAGAAACAGGATTAAGATAAATAAAATCATAATCACTGCCGTCAGCGCAATCGTTGCATAGTCAATCAGCATTTTAGATTTCCGGTATGCTCCACTCGTGGTATAATACATCTTTTGCTCCGTTTCTTTTTTTGAATTAATAAGCACCCAGTGTTGCTGCCATTACCGCTTTAATGGTGTGCATTCTGTTTTCTGCTTCATCAAATACAACGGACTGTTCAGACTCAAATACTTCGTCCGTTACTTCCATTTCATCTAAGCCGAACTTATCATGAATCTGCTTGCCAATCTTGGTCTTTAAATCATGGAAAGACGGCAGGCAGTGCATAAAGATTGCATCCGGTGCTGCATTTTCCATAACTTTCTTATTAATCTGGTACGGTAACAGTGCCTTGATTCGCTCTGCCCATACTTCGTCCGGTTCACCCATGGATACCCATACATCGGTATATAAAACTTCAGCGCCCTTTGTTCCTTCTTCTACGTCTTCTGTCAATGTAATTGAACCGCCGCTTCTCTTTGCCCATGCTTCACACTGTGCTACCAGCTCTTTATCCGGGAAATATTCTTTTGCCGTGCAGGCTGTGAAATGCAGTCCGAGCTTTGCACAGACAATCATCAGGGAATTACCCATGTTGTATCTTGCATCGCCCATATAAACGAACTTCACGCCCTTTAATCTGCCGAGCTTTTCACGGATTGTCAGCATATCCGCAAGCATCTGTGTCGGGTGGTATTCGTTAGTTAAACCGTTCCATACCGGTACAGATGAATATTTTGCCAGTTCTTCCACAATCGTCTGCTCAAATCCTCTGTACTCAATGCCTTCAAACATGGTGCAAAGCACTCTTGCCGTATCTGCAATACTTTCTTTCTTGCCAATCTGGGAACCCTGCGGGTCAAGGTAGGTCACGCCCATGCCTAAATCATGTGCTGCTACTTCAAAGGAACAGCGTGTTCTTGTACTTGTCTTTTCAAAAATGAGTGCTACATTTTTACCGCGCAGCGGCTGTTCTACAATGCCTTTCTTTTTCATATCCTTTAACTTTGCGGATAAATCAATCAAGTACAGAATTTCTTCCGGTGTAAAATCCTTTAATGTTAAAAAATCGCGTCCTGTTAAGTTCATGTGTCCTCCTATCCCCTGCCTAACGGCCGGGTTCTCATTTTCTTATTCATTCATTTTATGAACAACGGTATCAATTTCTCCGACAAGCTTATTGATATCTTTGTTAATATCATTGATAAAATCGGACAACTTTCCGACTTCTCCGGCAACCACCGCAAAGCCTCTGCCGTTCTCCCCGGCTCTTGCCGCTTCAATACTCGCATTTAACGCAAGAATCTTCTGCTTTCCGTGAATGGTATTTAGCTGTATCGTCTTTTCCTTAATCCTGTTGACCAGCTCTTCGGCATCCTTTGCGCCTGTACCCAGCTTTCCAATAATCTGTTTATTGTGATTTTCCATATATTGGGCATTAATATAGTTGTTTAAAACCTGCCCCAGCAGTTCTGCACTGGCACGGATTGCTTCTTCACTGCGTATTGTGACCTTATGTAATGCTGCAATATACCGGTCTTCATTGACACCAATTTCCCTTGCGACCGCACGGAACTTTTCATCGTCCGGTGCTTCGGACAATACCTGTCCGCCAATCACAGAGCCAACCACTTCGTCCCCGATTTTTAACTCGATACCGAAATCAATCAGTCCTGCATGACAGAAATATACGCCCTTGCCTTCCCTGTCGCACTTTTCGCATCGTCTGCACCCTTCCGGACTTTTTCTTGTCAAATCAATACAAAATTCCGTAAAATTATAACACTCGGAAATGTATCTGCCATCAGCACCTACAGCGACTGTCGCAAGTCCCGTAGCTTTCGCCCAGTTGGACATAATCTGTTCAAACTGCTCCATATCACAAAAATCTTTAATATTTATCATATGAATCACCTCACGTACATATCATATTTATTCATATTATATCAAAAAGCTGTAAATATTCAAGCACTGTTTTCCATGAAAATACATGGATTTGTATCTGAAAATTCCAATAATATAAAGAAAACGGTACTTCTGTAGAACTGTATTCATTATTTCTGAATACAGTATACAAAAATACCGTTCCATAAAAACTACTATTATTTAAATGATTAATAGAAGCAATGGCTTCCGATAATCATATAACTGTCATAAGATGAATAATTTGCAATGGAAAGCGAACGGAAAAATGTATAATTTCCTACATTGTTCACACCGGATAAAGCTTCCTTTGCTGCCTGGATACATGCCTGGTTCGGACCGCTTGACAATCTGGCTGCAAATTTTGCGGATGGATTGCCGTTGCCGTCTGATACACCTGAAAACTGCTTTGGTGCATAAATTACTGATGTAATGGAGCTGCCCCACTTGCCGCTCTTTACACGATTTAAAACAACATTTGCAACTGCAAGCTTTCCTTCATAGCTTTCGCTTCCTGCTTCCCAGTCTATGATGCATGCCAGAAGCCACACTTCCTCGTCGGATGCATCCACAGAAGAACCGTATGTCGTACCGACACTTGAAAGCGCCTGCTTTTTCTTGGCTGCTTCCTCCTCTGCTTTTCTTGCAGCTTCTTCTGCTGCAATCCGTTCTGCTTCTTCTCTCGCCTCTTTTTCTTCTGCTTCTTCGAGCGTATAACCGGCAACAAGCTCCTTGTCCTGTTCTTCACTCTCCTGCATTACTGCCTGGGCTTCCTGTCCGAAACATAACTGCACATTTTTTACATAGCCTGTAACATTTCCGGAAGTAATCTTTGTCCATTCTGTACCTGTTTCATCCACATATACTAAAGAATAGTCATATAATCTTCCGACTGTTTCGGCATCTTCGTCAGCACCTGCTTTGACTTCAATATAAGAATCGGTTAAAGCAACGGCTTCTGCTGCGTAATCTTGCGCGCCTGCAAAATTGGTTTCATATACTGTTTCGTAACCTGCTGCAACAATATCGGATACCTTTTCTACGTAAGATACCTGAATATTTGATGTATTATTCTGTTCTGTACTTTGCTGCTGCTCATAGGTAGTTTGTGCGTCGGCTACTACTGGCACTACTGGCATAAGACACATCACCATTGCTACTCCAGCGTACTTCGCCGCTATGCTACTTCTAAGTTTCATAAAGTTTTTCCTTTCCGGTGTCCTTTCCGACACCTGACAAAATGTTACAGAATTGTTACATTTTGTTACGAAAGTATAATACCAAAGTTACACTTATTTGTCAAATCCATTACAAAGCCGCATAAATTCTAGGGTTTCCGTTTATTCCCCAACAGTTTCATTGATCTTTTTATAAAAAATTTAATTTTACAAACCGCCTTTTTAGAAATCCGTCTGTCTTTTATCGGGATTTTGGCACTGCCCCCGCGGTCATTTTTAACCGCATAAGCGGTATACGCCGCAAGTGCGCACTAAAAAAGGGACACAGATAACTATATCCATATCCCTTCAAAATTATTACAAATTTGTTAAAAAAAGTTACAATTCTTAATTACAACACGTTATAAATCCATTTCCTACCTGACCCCTGTCCGGCGCTGGCGGACTGCTTCAAATGTAAGAATCGTACAGGCAACTGCCGCATTAAAAGACTCGACCTGACCCTGCATCGGAATCCTTACAAGTACGTCTGCCGCATCAGACGAAGCTTTTGTCAATCCATTCGCTTCGTTTCCTATCAGAAACGCACTGGCGCCGGTATAATCCGGCTGCGTGTATTCACAGTTTCCATCCAGATGTGCCGCATAGAGCCGCACACCTGCCTGCTTTAAATCCGCAAGCTGCTGTGTAAAATCTTTTGCATAAAAGAACGGAACCCTATAGACAGAACCCATTGTGGAACGGATAGTCTTTGGATTGTAAATATCCACGGTGTTCGGACTTAAAATCACGCCGGTCACGCCCGCACCCTCTGCCATTCGCACAATTGTTCCCAGATTTCCGGGGTCCTGTAAATTTTCAACAAGCAGAAGCAGCGGTTTATCTTTCATCATATCCTGCACCGTATATTGTGCCATTTTAACAATGGCAAGCGCCCCCTGCGGTGTCTTGGTATCTGACATCTGCGCAAAAACGATGTCGCTGACAAGTTCTGTCTGTTCTTTTGCAAATTTGTTTAAAAACGATACATTTGCTGCTGCAAAGCTTTCCGAAAAATAGACTTTCACCAGTCTGTCCTGCGGTACTTCCGACACCATTTTCATGCCCTCGACCACAAACTGCTTCGTTTCTTTTCTGGTTTTCGCCTTTTTTTGCAGGGAAACGACTGTTTTTACCTGACTGCTGCTTGTACTTGTAATCATAATTTTTTGTATCCTTATCTGTTATTTTGAAAGCAATGCGCTGATATTAAACTCGTATTCGTCAATATCCTTTGTCATTGCCAGTGCTTCATCGATGTCAAAATCGACAAATTTACCGTCTTTATACGCTACCAGACGGTTACTCTTGCCTTCACAGAGCAGATCCACCGCATATGCCCCCATTACAGAAGCATAGACTCTGTCCTTGCAGGTCGGTGAACCGCCTCGCTGCATGTAGCCTAAAATGGTTGCTCTTGTTTCAATGCCTGTGGCTGCCTCGATTCTTCTTGCCATGCCGGTAGAATGTCCGATACCTTCTGCATTAATAATCAGATGATGCTTCTTTCCGCGCTTTCTTGCTTCTATAATATGGTTAATTAATGCCTGTTCGTCATTGTCATAACGCTCCGGCAGTAAAATGTCTTCCGCACCATTTGCAATGCCACACCACAACGCGATATAACCTGCATTTCTGCCCATAACCTCGATAATACTGCAACGCTCATGGGAAGTCGATGTATCACGGATTTTGTCGATGGCTTCCATTGCCGTATTGATTGCCGTATCAAAACCAATTGTATAATCGGTACAGGCAATATCTAAATCAATTGTTCCCGGAAGTCCGATGGTGTTGACTCCGGCTTCCGCAAGCTTTTGTGCCCCTCGGAATGAACCATCGCCGCCGATAACGACAATACCGTCAATCCCGTGCTTTTTGCAGACTTCTGCGCCTTTTTTCTGACCTTCCGGTGTCATAAATTCCATACATCTTGCCGTGTAAAGAATTGTACCGCCACGCTGGATGATATCGGCAACACTGCGCTTATCCATATCAATAATTTCTTCATTAATTAATCCATTGTATCCCTTCTGGATTCCTTTTACCTTCAGCCCCTTGTTAATTGCCGTTCTTACAACTGCTCTGATTGCCGCATTCATTCCCGGTGCATCACCGCCACTTGTCAAAATACCAATTGTTTTTATCTGTTTTGCCATAAGAACTTCCCCTTCCTTTCTCAATCATCTGTTATATTCCTGCTGTTTTCTATTGTATCTCATAAAAATGTGCATTTCAATATGAATATTCTATGATTTCTGTCAATTTTCCATATAATTTCTAGGTTGTTTCGACATTTTTTTTACCGAACACTTCCCGGAGCTGTGCAACCAGCCCGGCTTCTACTTTGACATTCATGGACGGCGGGAGCTGTTTTTTTAGCTTTTCCTCGGCACAGTAAATGATGACACTATCGTGTCCGTCTGACGGTGCGAGTATCTTTGTCAGTTCCTCCTGCTTTTCCTGATATTCTGCCATATTGGCAAAACGAATCCAGAGCTTCTGCGGCACACTGTCAAAGCTGACAATTTTTTCACAAATAAGTTTTCCATTCTCATCGGCATTGGCACTGACACGTCCAGTTACAAATACTTTATCGCTTGTATCAATGACACTGCGGTAGGTGTTAAAGCTCTGTGGAAAAACAAGTACTTCCACCGTGCCTACAAGGTCTTCAATCGTAAGAAATGCCATGAGCTGTCCGTTTTTGGTCGTTTTTACGGTTTTATCCATAATCATGCCACCGATTGTAACCCGCGTATTGTCTTTTGCCTTTAATTCGCCGGTTTCCTCGTCCAGTTCAAAATCGGTCGTCATCGCAGAAATGTGACGTTTCCACATCGCCGCATATTCATCCAGCGGGTGTCCGCTGACGTAAACGCCCAGAATCTCCTTTTCAAATGCGAGCAGTTCTTCTTTATAATATTCCGCTACGTCCGGCATCTGCACTTCATAAGCCGTCTTTTCTTCCTCAGATACAAAATCAAACAGTGACATCTGACCGGATATGGCATCTTTACTCTGTTTTACGGCATTATCCAGTAATTGTGCATAAACAAACATCATCTGACGCCGGTTATTGCCAAAGGTGTCAAATGCCCCCGATTTTATGAGATTTTCAATGGTACGCTTATTTAATTCGGAAAACATCCGCGTGATAAAGTCCTGCATGGTCGTAAACGGTGCGTTTTTCCGTTCTTTAATAATGGCTGCAATTGTCGGTCTGCCAAGACTTTTGATTGCAGACAGACCAAAGCGGATTGCACCGTTTTCAACGGAAAATCCACGCTCGGACTCATTCACATCGGGCGGTAACAGCCGGATATTCATCTGACGGCAGGCATAAATGTAACCTGCCACTTTTGCCGTATTATCGACTACGGAAGTCATCAGCGCCGCCATAAATTCTACCGGATAATGCGTCTTTAAATAAGCTGTCTGAAAGGATACCACCGCATAGCACGCCGCATGGGATTTGTTAAAGGCGTATTTTGCAAAATCAATCATTTCATCGTAAATTTTGCCGGCGATCTTTTCATCAATGCCGTTGTTGACACAGCCCGGCACATTTTCATCCGGATTGCCGTAAATAAAATTTTTCCGCTCTTTTTCCATAACGGAAGCTTTCTTTTTTGACATGGCACGGCGCACTAAATCGCTTCGTCCCCAGGAGTAGCCCGCAAGGTCACGTACAATCTGCATAACCTGTTCCTGATACACGATACAACCGTAAGTCGGCTTTAATATTGCCTCTAACTGCGGACAGTCATATGTAACCGCATCCGGGCTGTTCTTTCCTTTTATATACTGCGGAATAAAGTCCATCGGACCCGGCCGGTACAGTGAAATTCCGGCAATTAAATCTTCGATATTCTGCGGTTTTAATTCCTTCATGAACGACTTCATCCCCGCACTTTCAAGCTGGAAAATGCCGTCACATTTTCCCGTACCGATTAAATCGTAAACTGCCTTATCGCTGTAATCAATCGCTTCAATCGAAAATTCCGGTGTGTGCTTGCGGATCAGCTCCTCCGCATCATGGATTACCGTAAGGGTACGCAGTCCCAGAAAATCCATCTTGAGCAGTCCCAATTCTTCCAGTGTTGTCATAACAAACTGGGCAACCACCGAACCATCCGAGCCGACTGACAGAGGTACATATTCATCAACCGCTTTCTGACTGATTAAAACGCCCGCCGCGTGCATGGAGGCATGGCGCGGCAGTCCTTCCAGACGTTTACTCTTATCAATTAAATCGCGCACCTGTTCATCGGACTCATAAGCCGCCCGCAAATCCGGATTCATTTTTAACGCTTTATCAATCGTAATTCCAATTTCGCGTGGCACCATTTTAGCAATGGAATCTACCATGGCATACGGCAGGTCCAGTACACGGCCTACATCCTTGATAACGGCACGCGCTGCCATCGTACCGAATGTAACAATCTGCACCACACGGTCTTTTCCGTATTTATCCACAACATAATCAATGACCTCCTGCCGTCTTTCATAGCAGAAATCGACATCAATATCGGGCATGGACACACGTTCCGGATTTAAAAAACGTTCAAAAATCAGACTGTATTTTATCGGGTCGATGTCGGTAATGCCAAGACAGTACGAAACTACGCTGCCCGCCGCAGAACCTCGTCCCGGCCCCACCGGGATTCCGTTGACACGCGAATAATTGATGTAATCCCATACAATCAGGAAATAATCGACATATCCCATGGTCTGGATAACCGAAAGTTCATATTCCAGACGTTCTTTAATGTTATAAATTCCCTGTGTGCTGTCAATCTCCCCGTCTGCGTTCATATCCGGGTAACGCTTTGCCAGTCCTTCATAGCATAAATGATTCAGATACGACCATGAATCATATCCTTCCGGCACTTCGTACTTTGGCACTTTTGTCACACCAAACTCAATTTCCACATTACAGCGCTGTGCAATCTTGTACGTATTTTCAATTGCCTGCGGTGCATACGAAAACAGCTCTGCCATTTCTTCCGGCGACTTGCAGTAATACTGCCCACCCTCATATCTCATTCTGTTCTCGTCCGTTACCATCTTGCCGGTCTGGATACAGAGTAAAATGTCGTGTGCATCTGCATCTTCTGCATACGTATAGTGAATATCGTTTGTCGCAACCAGTTCAATATTTAATTCTTCCGACATGCGGACTAACTGCTGATTGACATACTGCTGTGTGGAAATGCCGTGATCCTGCAATTCCAGAAAGAAATTGCCTTTTCCGAAAATGTTCTCATAGCGTTTTGCCGCTTCCATTCCCATCTCATACATACCACGCGCAAGATAGCGCTGCACTTCACCCGCAAGACATGCACTTAATGCGATAATGCCCTCGTGATACTCGGTCAGCACTTCATAGTCTACACGCGGCTTATAATAAAATCCTTCTGTAAATCCCCTTGAAACAATTTTCATCAGATTCTGATAACCGGTATTATTCTCCGCAAGCAGTACCAGATGATAATAACGGTCTTCGGATTCGCCCGGTGTCTTTTCAAATCTGGAACCGGGTGCTACATAGACTTCGCACCCAAGAATCGGCTTAATACCGGCTTCCCTCGCCGCTTTATAAAAATCAATGACACCATACATGACACCGTGGTCCGTAATCGCAAGGCTGTCCATTCCCAGCTCTTTTGCTCTCTTTGTAATCTCTCCGATTTTACTCGAACCATCCAGCAGTGAATATTCTGTATGGACATGTAAATGCGTAAACTTCATACTCTCCTCTATTCTGAGCAACTTTGTGACACCTGCGGCACAAAGTGTTATGCGAAAAGCTTTTATTTATGGATTTTCGCATCTGCCATCAGGGCAGCCTGCTCCGGCTTTTGTAATTTATTGTAGCATAAATCAAATAAAATGAGAACTTAAAAAACTATAACACAGACTGACAATCTGCCATAAAGCACTGCCGCCTGTATTTATTTTCTATAAATACAGGCGGCAGTGGAACCTTCCGGCTTATTCAACGCAGCTGTTAAATCCAGCTGTTAAAAATATACAATAGAAAAACCACAATCGGATTGCTGTTATATATGGCAAGCGTGACAGGATTCACTTCTATTTGACCATAGAGCCAGCTTCCTAATCCGGTTGTGCTGATTAAGGATACAAAATATAAAATAATACAGACAGCCATAACACCCTGCACCAGACCGAGTAAAAGTCCCAGAATTCTATTGACACCACCCAGTATCGGAATATGGTTGGCAACAATAAACATACGTTTTACAATTCCCAACAGAATGCTTAATACCAGCACCGTCAAAAAGTATGAAATACCTGTCAATATAAACTGCGTAATATATTCTGCAGCATACTGCGCAATGCCGCTCTCCTGCACAATTTTATTACCTGCCTGTGCCATGTTGTTCTCCAACTGCTCAACCATCTGCCTTGGCAGATAAATCCCCTGATTCTGCAGTACTCCTGCCGTATCTTCTCCGGTATGATCCAGCTGCTCATCTACAGACTGGCTCAAACGGTCATTGATAGATTTTTCACAGGATTGTTCAATCGAATGATAAATTCCTGTGTGATTTACCATAAAATCTTTGACTCTGGGTGCAAGACCATTCGCCGCAATCAAAATGACAACCCATGCTGCAATGGAATAAAGCACCATAAGAACACCTCTTTGGTATCCACGTACCATATTAAAAAGTACAATTCCAAAAAGTACAAGCACTACTAATGACATTCTTTTCTTTCCTTCCCTAAATATAAATTGATATTATCCCATTTCTTTTACCCTGTCAATCTTTATTTCAAAACGTGCGCTGTCAAGCGTACTGTTAAAAAATCCCCATCAGCAGCTTATTTACTGCTAATGGGGATTTCATATCTGAAACTTTTATGATTTATTGCTCTGTGTTCCGTTCTTCCTCTTTTTCTGTATTCTGTGCCGGAACATCTTTATCCGTCTGCTCTGGTGATGGCTGTTGTGCTTCTGTCTGCTGCGGGTGTTCCCACGGCGCAGGCGGTGCCTGATTGACCGTTGAGGAATAGCTTCCGTCTTCATTAAAGGATACGCTTTCTGCAACCTTTTCTGAAATCGTCATATGGCTTGTATCTACCGGTTCAGGAATTCCTTTGACCTTACGGTAAATTTCCATAAACTGCTTTCCGGTAATTGTTTCTTTCTCATACAGATATTTTGCAATCTCGTCTAATACATCGCGGTTTTCGGATAAAAGCTTCTTCGCTTCCGCAAAGCACTCTTTTAACAGTTCTTTAACTTCATCATCAATCATTGCCGCTGTCTCATCGGAACAGTTCAGTCTTGCACTACCGTCCAAATATTTGCTTTCAACGGTTTCCAGACTCATCAGCCCGAATTTTTCCGACATACCGTACTGGGTAATCATGGCTCTGGCAATCTGTGTTGCCTTTTCGATATCGTTTGACGCACCGGTTGTTACCGTATCAAAGACGACTTCTTCTGCGGCACGTCCGCCAAGCAGTGTTACCAGTCTTGTCATCAGTTCGTCCTTTGTCATCAGATACTTTTCTTCTTCAGGCACCTGCATAACGTAGCCGAGAGAACCCATTGTACGCGGTACAATTGTAATCTTCTGCACAGGTTCGGCATTTTTCTTTAGTGCCGTAATCAGCGCATGACCGACTTCATGATATGCAACCGTGCGTTTTTCTTCCTTGCTTAAAATGCGGTCTTTCTTTTCCTTACCGGCAATAACCACTTCCACGGCTTCAAATAAATCCTTCTGGGATACCACTTTTCTGCCGTCCTTGACTGCCGCAATCGCCGCTTCGTTAATCATATTGGCAAGATCCGAACCAACCGCACCGCTCGTTGCAAGTCCGATTGCTTCTAAATCAACGGTATCATCCATTAATACATCTTTGGAGTGAACCTTTAAGGTATCAATTCTGCCCTTTAAATCCGGCTTATCGACAATAATTCTTCTGTCAAAACGTCCCGGTCTTAACAGCGCTTTATCAAGCACTTCCGGCCTGTTCGTTGCGGCAAGGATAAATAAGCCCTTAGAAGAATCAAAACCGTCCATTTCTGCAAGCAGCTGGTTTAATGTCTGCTCACGCTCATCATTGCCGCCGCCATAGCGGGAATCTCTGCTCTTACCGATGGCATCAATTTCATCGATAAAAATGATACACGGTGCCTGCTTCTGTGCTTCCTTAAATAAGTCACGCACACGTGATGCACCGACGCCGACAAACATTTCTACAAAATCAGAACCTGCCAGCGAGAAAAACGGTACCTTCGCCTCGCCCGCCACTGCCTTGGCAAGGAGCGTCTTACCGGTTCCCGGAGGTCCCACAAGAAGCGCACCTTTCGGCAGCTTCGCACCGATGTCGCGGTACTTTTTCGGGTTGTGCAGGAAATCGACGACCTCCTGCAGCGATTCCTTCGCCTCATCCTGTCCCGCAACATCCTTGAACGTCACGCCGGTCTGCTTCTCCACATAAACTTTGGCATTGCTCTTTCCGACGCCCATGGCGCCGCCACCCATCCGGCGCATCACCACGCCGAGCACAACCCAGATCAACACCAGCGGAATCAGATAGCTTAAGATGCTGTAAATCCATGTCGATGTGTTATCCGGAATCACTCCGCTGATATCTACACCCTTTTCCTTAAGTAACGGAATCAGTTCATCATCCGCCACACGCCCGCAGTAATACGTTACCTCGTATGGCGTTTTCTCATCGGAATCCAGTGTGATGTCGATCTGATAGGAACCGATCTCCACCGACTTCACGCTTCTGCCTTCCCATTTGCCGGTGCCGTTCACCATGTCGAGGAACTCCGAGTAGGACACCTCCTGCGTGCTCATCTGATTGAACTGATTGGTTACAAGACTCATAATAAACAGCGCAATCAGTGAAATCAGTATAAATGCCATCAAAATCTGGCCATTGTGATTCCCTTTGCCGCCGTCTCCGTTATTCCCTCCGTTTGAATTACCGTTATTGTAATTATTATTTGATCCCTGATTGTCCATTGAAGTATTTATCCTTTCCAACAGACTCCGCCAGTTCAGAGTCTGGATTCTTATCGTATATCTTCTATATTATATTGAAAATAGAATTTAAAAGCAATACGTTCTTCGTGAAGTTTTCCTGTCATTTCTAAAATAATTCTAAAATTTCCCGGCATACTATTTTCTGTGTTTTTGAAATTGTGCTGGATTTTCCGGGCACTTAGTTGTATACTGTATGGGTTATATAGATCGTATTACTATTATTCACACAACTGTACATTTATATGAGGAGGAAAACCCTATGCCTGTAAAATATGTCTTTGTCACCGGTGGTGTCGTTTCCGGCCTTGGGAAAGGTATCACGGCTGCTTCTCTGGGAAGACTTTTAAAAGCCCGTGGCTACAAAGTGACCATGCAGAAATTCGACCCGTACATCAACATCGATCCCGGAACCATGAACCCGACGTGCGGTGCAGCCGTCAGTTCGGCTTTCACCTTAGCGTCGGTGAGGTATACAGAGTAATAGCCTGGTGTGGCAAACTCCTGCTGCTTGGAGTAGTGAGAGCGATAGCCGTCCCAAGCACGTGTACGCTTGCCGCTGACGGGCATCACGAGTATGTCGCCAAGGTCCATGCAGCCCGTGCCGTTGAGGTGGGTCTGCGTAAATCCCCAGATGAGAGAGTCGCTGTAAACGTACTCCGAGCAGTAGCGCCAGCCCACGGCACCCGTCACCGGACTGGTCTGTATCATGCCGAACGGGCGGCATGCCCCCGGGAAAGTGTGTCCGTTGTCGGCGTTGCCGACGAACGGGTTAACATACTGTGTGTAGTCGGTGGTGTCTGCGAGCGCTGTTGTAGCCATTGTCGGCAGAAGACCGAGCGCAGCAAACGCCAGCTTGCAGAAAAGTCTTTTGGATTTGTTCATATAGATGGTTTTTAATTTCATAGACAAAGGTAGTGTTTTTATGTCGCTTTACAAAGCAAACCAGACTATTTATTGCAGACTATATAATATAATTAAGGTGTAAGCACTTGTCGTTTCGTGGTCTGGAACGATGTGTGCCTCGGTTCTTATTGCTTCAACGAACCATCCGCGTCGACCGACGCAGACATCCACGTCGACCGACGCAGACATCCGCATCGACCGGCGCAGACATCCGCATCGACCGACGCAGACATCCGCATCGACCGACGCAGACATCC
>OGYD01001928.1_pt1 | contig 14679 bp, 10 predicted proteins | sample 1576441 | NCBI WGS metagenome assembly OGYD01 (sample SAMEA3541537, study PRJEB24748) | human gut metagenome | biome: human gut; feature: human-associated habitat; material: faeces | place: China | collected 2012 | reverse complement strand
ACCCCGTCATCGGGCGCGATAAAGAGATCCAGCGCGTCATCCAGATCCTCGCGCGTGCAACCAGCTCTTTGGCATCAAATGGTTTCATAATGTAATCATCTGCACCGAGCTCCAGGCCAAGTACCTTGTCGAATACTTCACCCTTGGCGGACAGCATGATGATCGGAGTGTTAGATCTCGTACGGATCTCGCGACAGACCTGATATCCGTCGATACCAGGCAGCATGAGATCTAAAAGAATCAGGTTCGGTTTGTAAGTGTCAAAGGCAACCAGTGCCCGTTCGCCATCGTGGACCATCATAGTGTCAAAGCATTCTTTTGTCAGATATAATGAGACCAGTTCAGCGATATTTTCATCGTCATCGACGATCAGTATTTTCTGTTTGTTCATAGATGTATACTCCTCCCGTATATAGATGCATTTATCTATACTGATTCACTTTAAAGTTTCCCCTTATACTATCCCTTATTTTAACTTTTATTTCAGCTCAGCGATCGTTACGCCGGCGTCACCTTCGCCAAATGCGCCAAGGCGGAATGATTTGACATGTTTCTGCCGTTTCAGATATTTATGGATACCGGCTCTTAAAGCTCCGGTTCCTTTACCGTGAACGATTCTTACAGAACTGAGGTGTGCAAGCGAGGCGTCGTCCAGATATTTATCCAGCTCGGCGATCGCTTCATCGACTGTTTTACCAAGAAGGTTGATCTCAGGACTGATCGCAAGAGATTTGCCCATCTTGACTTTGCCTTTACCGGTCTGACGGGTTCTTTTGGCAAATGAATATGCCGGCGCTTCATCGATGATCTCCAGATCGGAAATATTAACTGTGGAACGTAAGATTCCCATCTGTACGGTGACATTTCCCTTGGAATCCGGAAGTGAAGTGACAGATCCGGTCAGGTTCATACTCAGTACCTTGACAGATTCTCCAAGTTTGAAATCACTGGGTTTGTAAGCCTTTTTTGGTTTCTTGGTATCTGTCTTCATGGAATTCTGTGTCGCGTTCATCTTCTTGCGGAGACGCTCACGTTCCTTTTCCATCTCGGCAACGGAGATATTGGCTTTGCCGAATTTGTGGAAATTACGCATGGTCTCATCGGCTGTTTCCTTGGCATCGGCCAGGATCTCATGAGCCTTTTCATTGGCCTCGCGGATGATACGGTCACGCTGTTCTTCTAATTTATCACGTTTCTGACGGGTCTCTTCTTCGAGACGTGCCAGTTCACGTTTGTAGTGTTCGATCTCTTCCTGCTCTTTCCGGATGGTACGTTTACTTGTCTCCAGATCGGTTAACAGGTCTTCGAAGGATTCATCCTGTTCGGTCAGATGTGTCTTGGCATCTTCGATGATATAATCCGGAAGTCCGAGTTTTCCTGCGATGGCAAATGCATTACTCTTTCCCGGAATACCGATCAGAAGGCGGTAAGTCGGACTGAGCGTCTCTACATCGAATTCACAACAGGCATTTTCAACGCCCGGTGTGGAAAGTGCGAAGACTTTCAGTTCGCTGTAGTGTGTCGTTGCCATGGTACGGATGCCTCTCTGGTGCAGATAGCTTAAGATGGCGATCGCAAGAGCAGCACCTTCGGTAGGGTCGGTTCCTGCATTCAACTCATCGAACAGTACCAGAGAATGTTCGTCTACATGCTTTAAGAACGAAACGATATTCGTCATATGAGAAGAGAAGGTACTGAGGCTCTGCTCGATACTCTGTTCATCTCCGATATCGGCATATACATTTTCAAAAATTGCCAGTTCCGAACGATCCAGCGCAGGGATATGAAGTCCTGCCTGACCCATCAGGGTAAATAATCCGACCGTCTTTAACGAAACGGTCTTACCGCCGGTGTTCGGTCCGGTTACGATCAGAAGGTCGAAGGTATCACCGAGTGTGACGGTGATCGGAACGACTTTCTTCTTATCTAACAGCGGATGGCGGCCCTCACGGATATGGATCCGGCCTTCCGTATTGAAGATTGGCTTGCTTGCGTTCATGTTGATTGCGAGATTTCCTCTTGCAAATATGAAATCCAGCTCCGTCATGACTTTGTAGTCGGTGCGGATGGAGTCGATATATTCTGCAACATCGGCGCTTAAGCGTGCAAGGATCACCTGGATCTCTTCCTGCTCTTTGCCGTAAAGCTCTTTTAAATCATTATTCAGTTTTACAACAGACATCGGTTCGATGAACAGGGTAGAACCTGTGGCAGACTGGTCATGGATCAGACCAGATACCTGGCTTCTGTATTCGGCTTTGACCGGGATACAGTAGCGGTCCCCGCGCATGGTGATGATCGCATCCTGCAGATAGGTACGGAGCGAACCGTTGACCAGAGAAGATAATGTAGAATGTACTTTATCATTGATCTGGTTCATGGAACGGCGGATCTGCTTTAATGTACTGCTGGCATCATCACTGATCTCATCTTCGTCAATAATGCATCGGCGGATCTCAGTGCTTACCAGTGTCAGTGGCTCGATCTGCTGGAAGAAAGCATCCAGACAGTCTTCTGCATCGTCCACAGTCTCGTGACGGCCGTAAGCTTTGATCTGCCCTGCATTTTCCAGAAGCTTACAGATACGTAAAAGCTCTCCGCTTCCGAGCGCGGCACCGACTTCCAGACGCTTTAAGGATTCACCGACCGGATTACAGCTTCCGAAAGAAGGACGTCCCTTCTTAATGATACGGGTAAATGCGGCGGCAGTCTGTTCTTGTGCGGCTTCGATATCCGTGATGGATGTCATCGGTTTTAATCTCTTGCAGCGTTCCTTGCCGCCAAAAGAAGTTGCCTGTTCTATTAAGATGTCAATAATTTTATGATATTCTAATTTAGTTAATGTTTTTTTATTCATGTTTCTCACCTGAACTTATTCTAGTTACTGTTCATACAGTAGCTGTAGTCAGTACCTATTCTACCTTATTTGGACGATAAAGAAAAGGATAAATATTGAACATTCCCATTCCATACGGTATACTATAAAAAGGATTGCAAAGGAGACGAAAAAGCTGATGGATGAGCAGAAACCTCTGGAAAATAAGCAGGGAGAACCTGGGAAAAAAACAGAAAAATCAGAATATTCATTTATGCAGGAGACGATCAAAGACGAGAACAGCCGTGGAAAAAAGTGCCGTAAAGACCTGCTTCGTATGGCGGGGCTTGGAGTGGTATTCGGTGTGTGTGCCTGCATTAGTTTTTCTGCGCTCAAACCATGGCTTGATAAGAAGTTTCCCGGAGATTCACAAGAGGTAGTGATACCGAAAGAGAAAGAAGAAGATAATACAGAAGAAAAAAAAGCGGATACCAGTAACAATACGGAACAGACGCTGGATATTGACAATTACAGAGAACTTCAGAAAGCAATGAACGACGTAGCCACAGAGGCCGGAAAATCCGTGGTAGAGATCATAGGTGTATCCGGAGAGCAGGACTGGACAGACGAGTCTTACGATAATAAAAACAGTGTGTCCGGACTGATCATCGCTGATAATGGGCAGGAGCTTCTGGTATACGGAAAGACTTCTATATTAAAAGATGCAAAAGAGATCCATATTAGATTCTCGGATGGCAATACAGAACAGGCATCTGTGAAGAAGAAAGATGAAAGTCTCGGATTTGCGATCTATGCTGTGTCGGGAAGCAGCATTGAACAGTCAACATGGACGCAGATCAGTACCGCCAAACTTGGCAGTTCCAATTCTGTACAGAAAGGGGACGCCGTGGCAGTGCTTGGAAAGCCATTTGGCTATGCAGGAGCGGTCGGATTTGGAACGATTGCGAACAGCAGAAATGAACTGGATGCAGATGACGGAAGTTATCAGCTCCTTTGCACTGATATTGGTGCGGCAGAAGACGGAACAGGTGTGATCGTTAATTTGTCGGGAGAAGTAGTCGGAATTATTGATCAGAGTATTTCTGATAATAGCAGTAAAAGGCTGGTAACCGGGTATGGAATTTCGGGCTTAAAATCAGAGATTGAATTGTTGTCTAACGGACAGGCGGTGCCGTATGTCGGTATTCGTGGACTGGATGTGACGGCAGAGATCGAAGCTCAGGGAATTCCAAATGGAGTATACGTCCAGACAGTAGAGCCGGATTCTCCGGCAATGGCAGCAGGAATCCAGAGCGGGGATATAATCACAGAGGCTGCAGGCAAGAAGATATCGTCGCTGGCGGTCTATCAGAGTGTGATGCGTGACCAGAAAAGCGGCAGCAAGATAAGACTCAAAGGACAGAGACAGGGATCCGGCGGTTATGTGGATATTTCATTTGACGTGACAGTCGGAAGCAAGGAGTAGGCTTGCCGGATGCTTCCGGGGAGATGTTTCGATCGTTGTAAAATATAGAATAATATTAATATAGAATATAGAAAGAGGAAATAAGATGAGATATATCAACACCCTTCACGAAGGAGAAACAATCAGAAATGTATATTTGTGCAAAGGAAAGCGTTCTGCGGAGACCAGAAACGGAAGACCATATGATAATTTGATTCTTCAGGATAAGACCGGGACACTTGACGGGAAAGTATGGGATCCGAATTCCGGCGGAATCGCAGATTATGATGAGATGGATTTTATTGAAGTATATGGTGAAATCATCAGCTATAATAACAATCTGCAGCTTAACATTAAGCAGATCCGTAAAGCACAGGAGGGTGAATATATCGCCGCCGATTATATGCCGACAACGGAGAAGAGTACAGATGGCATGTATGAGGAACTGCTTGGATATATTAAGAAAGTAGAGAACCAGTATCTGAGACAGGTGCTGGAGTATTATTTTGTAAAAGACGAGACATTTATTCGTAATTTCAAGGGACATTCCGCTGCAAAGACGGTTCATCATGGATTCGCCGGAGGACTTCTGGAACATACATTAAGTGTTGTGAAGTTCTGTGACTATATGGTGGGAGCATATCCGATCCTGAATAAGGACTTGCTTTTCACAGCAGCGATCTGCCACGATATCGGAAAGACGAAGGAATTATCTTCCTTCCCGGAAAATGATTACACAGATGAAGGACAGCTTCTGGGACATATTGTAATCGGTGTGGAGATGATCGGAGATGCAGTCCGCAATATCCCGGACTTCCCGGAGAAACTTGCGAATGAATTAAAACACTGTATCGTTGCACATCACGGAGAACTGGAATACGGTTCGCCGAAGAAACCGGCACTTGCCGAGGCGATGGCACTGAATCTTGCAGACAATGCAGATGCCAAGATGCAGACACTGACAGAGTTATTCAAAGATAAAAAAGGAAATGACTGGCTGGGATATAACCGCCTGTTTGAATCAAATATCAGAAAGACAGTTATCTAATGATGCAGAAGAATGAAATAGTAAAGGTAAAAATAGAAGATATCGGAGTCGGAGGAGAAGGCATCGGCAAGGTGGATGGATACACGTTGTTTATCAAAGATGCCATCATCGGGGATGTTGTAGAGGCGAAAGTAATGAAAGCCAAGAAGAATTACGGCTATGCCCGCCTGATGAATGTCCTGACTCCATCAAAAGACCGTGTGGAAGAGCCGGTCTGTCCGATGGCAAGAAAATGCGGCGGCTGTCAGATCCAGGAGATGAAGTATCCGGCACAGCTTGCATTTAAAGAATCTAAGGTACGCGGCAATCTGGAGCGGATCGGAGAAGTTCCGACAGAACTTCTGGATCAGATCATGCATCCGGCTGTCGGCATGGACGGAGAAGGAATGCAGCCGTTCCGCTACCGGAATAAGGCGCAGTTCCCGATCGGAACAGATAAAGACGGCAGAGTGATCGCCGGGTTCTATGCCGGAAGAACACACAGCATTATCGAGAATACAGACTGCGCGCTTGGTGTGGAAGTCAACGAAGAGATCCTGAACTGTATTCTGGACTTCATGGAAGAATTCAAAATTCCGGCATACGATGAAGTGAAGCATAAAGGGCTGGTACGCCATGTACTGCTCCGTTACGGATTCAAGACAGATGAAATCATGGTATGTCTGGTCATTAATGGAAAGACGATTCCGCACTGTCATGATCTGGTCGGACGGCTACGTCAGATTCCGGGTATGACAAGCATCACTTTCAGTACGAACACAGCGAAGACGAATGTGATCATGGGCGATACGATCCGCCTTCTGTGGGGACAGGAGTTCATCACAGACTATATTGGTGAGATCAAGTACCAGATATCTCCGCTGTCATTCTACCAGGTGAATCCGGTCCAGACAGAGAAATTATACGGACTGGCATTAGACTATGCAGGCCTGACCGGCAATGAGGCGGTGTGGGACCTGTACTGTGGAATCGGAACGATTTCCCTGTTCCTTGCAAAGAAAGCAAAGCAAGTATATGGCGTGGAGATCGTACCGCAGGCCATTGACGATGCGAAGAATAATGCAAAGATCAATGACATTACGAATGCGGAATTCTATGTAGGTAAGGCAGAAGAAGTCCTGCCGGAGTATTACAAAGAATATGAAAAGACACATAACGGAGAGACCGCACACGCAGATGTGATCGTGGTCGATCCGCCGAGAAAAGGCTGTGAGGAATCCCTGCTTCAGACGATCGTGGATATGCAGCCGGAGAAAGTTGTGTATGTAAGCTGCGACAGTGCGACACTTGCGCGGGATGTGAAGTTCTTAAGAGCGAATGGGTATGAGCTTAAGGATGTGACGCCTGTGGATCAGTTTCCGCATACGGTGCATGTGGAAGTCGTGTGTTGTCTACATCGGGTGAATTCGTAGAAGTCCTTAATTTTAGGCACTTTGCAAGGTATATGAGTTTCACACTAACAGGCAAACAGGGCAAGAAAAAGCAGATTATGAATGGCATCGAAGTGTCAGTAGTATTGCATCTGGTATGAGGAAATACATTCGGACAGAATTAACATTTTTTATTCAATAGCATAGAGAAAAGTCAAAAGGACGCTTGTTTTCAGAACTTCTGGAAGATGAGTGTCCTTTTCTTTTATCTCAAGGCAAAGGAGAAGATAAAAAATGGCAAGGAAGAAAGAAATTTGTGGTGGAAATCACGCTTTATTATTATGAACACGGCGTTTGCCTGGAAGATCATGATGGGACTTTTGCTCATCTTTATACAATCTTAATTTCAAAACAAACTTACTTACGCCCATTTAATACAAATAAAGATAGAATAAAGGAAATATAAAAAAGAAATTAAGATTATGGGGATATAGTTATGCAACAGACAAACAGATCAAGACATCGACATATAACATCATTTCAAGTGATTAGTTTAGGGTTTTTATCCGTGATTCTCTTAGGCAGTCTGCTTTTGATGCTGCCGATTGCTACAAAAAGCGGTCAGTGTACCTCCTTTTTGGATGCTTTGTTTACCGCAACTTCTGCGGTTTGTGTGACGGGACTGGTTGTTAATGATACGGCAACCTACTGGTCTTTATTTGGCCAAGGAGTTATTTTACTGCTGATTCAAATCGGAGGTATGGGAATTATTACGATTGCTATTGCGATTGCTGTTGTTTCCGGACGCAAAATCGGGTTGATGCAGCGAAGTACCATGCAAGAGGCAATTTCGGCTCCAACGGTGGGTGGTATTGTGCGGAGAACGCAATTTATTATTCGGACTACTATTCTTATCGAAATCATTGGTGCGGTTCTTTTAGCCCCTGTTTTTTGCAGGGACTTTGGGTTTTGGAAAGGAATATGGTATTCACTGTTCCATTCTATTTCTGCTTTTTGCAATGCAGGATTTGATCTAATCGGTATAAGAACCCCTTTTTCCTCGTTGACCTCTTATTCTGTACAGCCGATTGTAAATCTTGTAATTATGATGCTGATTATTGCAGGAGGTATTGGATTCCTTACCTGGGAGGATATAAAGAATCATAAATGGCATTTTAAAAAATACCGGATGCAAAGCAAGGTGATTTTTATGGTAACAGGAATATTGATATTCTTACCGGCTCTTTACTTTTTTTATTTTGAGTTTTCAAATGTGCCTCTTACAGAAAGAGTATGGGTTTCTTTGTTTCAATCCGTTACGCCGAGAACAGCAGGATTCAATACGGCAGATTTGACTTTACTCAGTGAAGTTGGGCAAATGCTTATCATTATGCTGATGCTCATCGGTGGCTCGCCTGGTTCCACTGCAGGTGGTATGAAAACGACAACTCTTGCAGTTCTCGTTTCATCGGCATTATCTGTATTTAGAAAAAAGGAACACACCAATTTTTTCGGCAGACAAATTCCGGATGACACTATCAGAAATGCAGCTACGATTTTTTTGATGTATATCGTTTTATTCCTTGTCGGAGGAATGGTAATTAGCAGAACAGAAGATATTCCACTTATGACCGCTTTGTTTGAGACGGCGTCGGCAATCGGGACGGTAGGGTTATCGTTGGGAATAACTCCTGACCTGGGGCTTGTTTCCCATATAATCTTGATTTGCCTGATGTTTTTTGGCAGAGTGGGAGGATTGACCTTGATTTTTGCTACCATTTCTGAAAAAAAGCCTAACGGTTCAAAATATCCTCAGGAAAAAATTACAGTAGGTTAAGGAGAATAAAAAAATGAAATCAATATTAATTATCGGTCTGGGAAGATTTGGACGGCACATTGCTATGAAATTAGATGAATTGCATCATCATGTGATGGCGGTAGATAAAGAAGATACTCGAGTTGATGCTGTACTTCCCTTTGTAACTAACGCTCAGATTGGGGATGCGACTAATGAGGATTTTTTAGGTTCGCTTGGTGTTGGGAACTTTGATGTTTGTATTGTGGCTATCGGAGATAACTTTCAGAATTCATTGGAAGTAACGTCCCTTTTGAAGGAACTCGGTGCAAAAATGGTGGTGTCTCGTGCCGCTCGTGATGTTCATGCAAAATTTCTTTTACGAAACGGCGCAGATGAAATTGTTTATCCCGAAAGGCAGCTTGCCGATTGGGTTGCGATCCGTTATAGTGCTGATCATATTTTCGATTACATAGAACTAGATGAAGAACATGCAATCTTTGAAATATCTATACCGGGAGAATGGATAGGAAAAACAATCGGTCAGTTGGATATACGAAAAAAATATAATGTCAATATTATGGCGCTGAAAACAAATGATATTATGAATTTGAAAATAAGTTCCGATACGCAGTTGTTAAAGGACAGTACCATGCTTGTTCTTGGGGAGACGAAACATATTCAAAAATGTTTTCATATTTAATTTTTGAAAGAAGTTGGTGATATGAAAGACTTTGTTTTACTTATAGTGGTATTGGCAGCATTTATTTATGGTTATTTTCTTATGGAAAAGCTGGATAAATTTCTCAAGGAAAATCAATCCCAAAAACTTATTTCAGATTCTAAGCTCAGGATTGGATTTGAAACACCTGCAATCATAGATTCTATTGCAGATCTATTAGAACAATTTTCAAGCGAATACCCAAACTATGAGCTGGACCTGTTCTACGGTTCTGTAAGTGAAATAATAAATGGGCTGGGAAATAATAAACTTGATTTTGGCTTTATCATAGAAAATTCTAACGATATTTTGAAAGATGAGTATTGTTCCTTATCCCTTCAAATAAAGCAAAGTGTCATTACTCCAGGCTCTATAGACATTGCGGTACATCCCATCAACACGATTGAGAAACCAGCGAGAGTGATATGGCAAAATGACATTAATTGTATGAAGGGTCTATTTGTCGAAAAATTGCGTGATTTTTCGGAGCGTTTTCTGCTTTCGGCTACACGCCCGAATGGAAAAAAAGAAGAAAAGGTGGTATAATCTTTATGCGATTTTAATGTCAGTGCTAAAATGCTTTTCTGAAATTTACGTATTATTCTATATAATGTTTTTGTATAAGGAGATGACCGTATGAGTGAAAGCAGACACAATCCGGATCAGTTATTAAAGGAAATCCAAGCTGATGAAGAAAACAGTAATAAAGGACATTTGAAAATCTTTTTCGGATATGCAGCTGGTGTGGGTAAAACCTACGCCATGTTAGAAGCAGCTCATATGGAAAAACAGCAGGGAATTGACGTGGTAGCCGGTTATGTAGAACCCCACGCACGTCCCAAAACAGCAGCTCTTTTAAATGGCTTAGAAGTTCTTCCTACAAGAGAAGTTTTTTATAATGGTATGATACTGGACGAATTCGACATTGGCATGGCGTTGAAAAGAAAACCACAGCTTATCCTTGTAGATGAACTTGCGCATACGAATGCCGAAGGATGCCGTCATGCAAAACGGTATCAGGACATTAAGGAACTTTTGAATGCAGGGATTGATGTCTATACGACTGTCAATGTTCAGCATATTGAAAGCCTTTGTGATACAGTTGCATCCATTACGGAAATTGTTGTACGGGAACGCATCCCGGATTCTATTTTTGATAATGCAGATCAGGTTGAATTAATAGATATTGAACCACAGGATTTGATCAACCGTTTGAATACAGGAAATGTATACAGACAGACACAGGAAAAACAGGCAGTAGAAAATTTTTTTACAATAGAAAATCTGACAGCTCTCCGGGAGATTTCACTGCGGCGATGTGCGGACCGGGTGAATATCCTCACAGAAAATACCCGCATAAAAAATCATGGAGATTATCACACAGGCGAACATATTCTTGTATGTCTATCTTCTTCTCCATCCAATGCGAAAATTATCCGTACCGCCGCAAAAATGGCTTCTGCTTTTAAAGGGGAGTTTACGGCTCTATTTGTAGAAACCCCAGATTTTTCGGTGATGAGCGAGGAAAATGTAAAACGCCTGCGTTCAAATATTTGTCTTGCTGAGCAGCTTGGGGCAAAAATAGAAACAGTTTACGGAGAAGATGTTCCGTTTCAGATTGCGGAATTTACTCGTTTGTCCGGTGTGTCAAAGATTGTGATCGGACGTAGTTCTGCTACAAAACGGCATTTGCTCAGCAAACCGACCCTGACAGAAAAATTGATTGATTATGCCCCTAACCTGGATGTGCATATTATTCCGGATACGGTTTCTAATGCGGCAGTGTATCAGTTAAGAGGGGGCAGGAAAAAGAATCATATCGTATTCTCTGTCACTGATACATTAAAATCTACTGCGATTCTGATTTTATCCAGTTTAGTCGGAATGATTTTCCGGAAATTTGGATTTGACGAAGCAAATATCATTACTGTTTTTGTTTTAGGTGTTCTTGTCACCGCTGTCATCACGAAACATCAGATATACAGCCTAATTTCCTCGATTGTAAGTGTTTTGGTCTTTAATTTCCTGTTTACGGAACCTCAATTTACCTTGCAGGCGTATGATCAGGGTTATCCTGTTACCTTTATTATCATGTTTTTGGCGGCATTTTTAACCGGTTCTCTTGCTATACGGATTAAAAACCAAGCAAAACAGGCGGCACAATCTGCTTACCGTACCAAAGTGTTATTTGATACAAACCAGCTATTGCAACAGGCAAAAGATAAAAATGAAATTGTATCTGCAACTTCAAATCAGCTCATTAAACTCTTGGGAAAAGATATCGTTTTTTATTTAGCTGATGGAGAAGTGTTGGATACGCCGCATATTTTTTCTGTAACTGAAGAAAATTTGGAATCGTGTATTTCCGAAAATGAAAAGGCCGTTGCCGGCTGGGTATTGAAAAACAATAAACGTGCCGGAGCTACAACAGGAACGCTTTCCAATGCAAAATGCCTGTACCTTGCTGTTCGCAGCAGCAGTATGGTATATGGAGTTATTGGAATCGTGATGGGGGAAATACCTCTTGATCCATTTGAAAACAGTATTCTACTATCCATTCTCGGAGAATGTGCCCTGGCTTTGGAAAACGAGAAAAACGCCCGTGAGAAACAGGAGGCGGCCATTCTTGCAAAAAATGAACAGTTGCGAGCGAACCTGCTGCGTGCTATTTCACATGATTTGAGGACACCGCTGACATCCATTTCCGGTAATGCCAGCAATCTTTTGTCCAACAGCAATTCTTTTGATAATGATACAAAAAAGCAGCTGTACATGGATATTTATGATGATTCCATGTGGCTGATTAACCTTGTAGAAAACTTGCTGGCTGTAACCCGGATTGAAGAAGGACGGTTGAATCTCCGTATAACGGAAGATTTGATGGATGACGTGATCACAGAAGCGTTACATCATATTAACCGAAAGAGTGAAGAACATCATATTTCCGTTGAAAGCAAAGAAGAATTTCTTCTTGCAAAAATGGATGCAAAGCTTATTGTTCAGGTAATCATCAATATTGTTGATAATGCTATCAAGTATACACCTAAAAACTCTCATATTGTTATTCGGACAGAAAAGCGGGGAAAACAAGCAATCGTATCTATATCGGATGACGGAAACGGAATTGCTGACGAAATAAAGCCACGGATATTCGACATGTTCTATAGCGGTGCAAATCAAATTGCAGACAGCCGCCGAAGTTTAGGACTCGGATTATCTTTGTGCAAGTCCATTATTAACGCCCACGGCGGAGAACTTACTGTTTCAGATAATCTGCCGCACGGAACAGTATTTACATTTACATTACCGGCAGGGGAGGTCAAAGTATATGAATAAGTCACTAATATTAGTTGTAGAAGATGACACATCTGTCAGAAATTTAATTACAACAACCTTAAAAGCACACGAATACCGATATCTGACGGCACCCGATGGTCAATCGGCAATTTTAGAAACATCTTCACACAATCCTGACATTGTTTTACTTGATTTAGGACTTCCTGATATAGATGGTGTTGAGATTATTAAAAAAATCCGTACTTGGTCAAACATGCCAATCATCGTAATCAGTGCTCGCAGTGAAGATACCGATAAAATTGATGCGTTGGATGCTGGCGCAGATGATTATTTAACAAAGCCATTTTCTGTTGAGGAACTGCTTGCCAGACTACGAGTCACGCAAAGAAGGTTATCGATGATGCAAAAAGTATCCCCTGCCGAAGCGGTTGTTTTTGTAAACGGAAAACTTCGTGTAGATTATGCTGCAGGTTGTGCTTATTTGAATGAAGAAGAGTTGCATTTAACACCTATTGAATATAAGTTGCTTTGCCTGTTGACAAGAAATATAGGAAAAGTTCTGACCCATACTTTCCTTACGCAAAGCATTTGGGGAAGTAGTTGGGATAATGATATTGCTTCCCTTCGTGTGTTTATGGCAACACTTCGTAAAAAAATCGAGAAAGAACCAAACTCTCCACAATATATCCAAACACACATTGGCGTGGGGTATCGGATGCTGAAAGTTGATTGAATTTCACAACACCATAGTTAAAGTTGGAATATAAGCGTGACTGTTTCAAATTGGGAAAACGGAAAAAGTTATTCTGATTTGCAAATCCTTGTAAGCATGAGTAATCAATTTGATATTTCTCTTGATACATTATTAAAGGAGAATTCGAAGATGGTACAATCTATGGATAAAGAAAGAGCAATGGGTATAAAAAATCAAAGAGTGACAAAAAAAGTATTTCAGTATATTGAACAACTGAAAAATATTGATACGAACTAAGTAGATTTGCAGTATATGATAAAAGTAGATGCTTCATTTAATAATGGGTGAGGCTTCTTTTCGTTTTGCTTATGAGTTTGAAGTGTTGGAAATTCATGTAAATTTATAGACATTTTCTTATCTTAAAGCTATAATATTAAAATTATGTGGAACAGATAGACATTGATTTTAGGAGGTGATACAAATGAAAAAGCTAAAAAAGAGATTCATTGTTCCGGTAGTGGTATTTATATTGGGCATGTGTGCGTTAATCGGTACGATATATGTAGTCGGCGAGAGTCAGGAACAGCAGAACAGGACAAATGCAAAGCTCAATGCGATGACATATACGGAGCGTATATATGGCGAGCTTATGGAGGGAATAGGAGTTACCGATACCTTAAAGCAGGTTGTCATAAGTGGTGATGGAAATATAAATAAGTTTTATGATATTGCAGCAAATATGATGGACGATTCGATTCAGAGTATACAGATAGCACCGAATGGAGTTGTGACTGAAATATATCCGAAGGAGGGGAATGAATCCGGCAAGATAGATCTGATAAAGGATAGTGACAGGGGAGAGATTTCGCGCTATGCGAGGGATAATGACACTGTAATTATGCAGGGAACGTTTGAGCTGAAGCAGGGCGGATATGGTATAGCAGTGCGCAATCCTGTTTATTTGGAGAATGAAAATGGTCAGAAGAGCTTTTGGGGCTTCACAATTGTTATACTGAAAGTTCCGGAAATTTTTTCTGAATCTGTAGAGGCTCTTTCCAGTTTTGGATATAAGTACAGTCTGCAGAAGTTTGCTTCGCCGTGGGATGATACGTATGAGTGGGTTTACGGTTCAAAGGAAGCGTTGAACGATCCGGTGATATATGACTTTGACGTGTATGGAGGCAAGTGGAGGCTTGAGATTTTACCCAAGAGTGGGTTTTATAATAATAACTACCTGATATACATGTTTATTGGAGGTGTAATTATAGTCCTGCTTTTGACTGGGCTTACAGCAGCGTTGATTTCAATCAATGAGAACAGGAAGAATTTCAAGAGACTTGCTGTGACTGACACACTGACCGGTATCTACAACAGGCTCGGCTTTGATGAGCAGGTTGAGCAATATATGAGACAGAATCCGCAAAAGCACTGTGTTATGGCGATGCTTGATATTGATGATTTCAAGCTGGTAAAC